>Ga0181406_1000369_pt1 | contig 17355 bp, 45 predicted proteins | sample 29SPOviralmetaG_FD_130135 | JGI IMG/M metagenome (GOLD analysis project Ga0181406, IMG submission 130135) | Marine viral communities from the oligotrophic San Pedro Time Series (SPOT) site, San Pedro Channel, CA, USA - 29 SPOT_SRF_2011-12-20 | ecosystem: Environmental > Aquatic > Marine > Strait... | reverse complement strand
CATCCTGTAGAATAGAAGCACCACCAAGGGCTGCTTCCTTTTCCTTTCTTTTCTCTTCAGATCCAGACATACCAAAATCATCCAAGAAGTTATCAAGTTGACTAAGTGACTTGAACTGGTTTAGATCGTTTGGGAGTAGATCTTTACCTTCTTTCTTTCTTTGCTTATTTAGCTGGCTGATTCTTTGCTTCGCATTATGGAAGGCTGTAACGGCTGGAACAATGTCCATTATATACATTGACGCATTACCCGGAACAGTATAGGTGCCAGCACCAGCGTGAAAAAGTTCTTTAGCCATCCACATCAAGTAAGCGTTCTTGCCTGATGGGTCGCTAGCCGAAAGTTGCTTGATAGCAAACTCTGGTATGCCGGGATACTTTTTCATAGTATCTTGTAATCTGCCCTCTATAAGCAGTTCTTCATTTAGGAACCTAGTCCATTTGTCTGGGTTAAAACTCATCTGAATATTCTCTCCTTGGAAGTGTTCATTAGTTCTGGTATGAAGGACTTCTTAAGCTTAAGTAATCTATCAAATTTTACCTTCTTTTTACTATCTGTGTAAAGTGCGGTGGGTTTTTTAATTTCACCATCGATGATTTGTGCGCCGAAGTCATAGAACTTGGACTTAGGTTTCGATTGACCGAAAGCCTGCGGGGTTAAAAATATTAATACCAATAAAATACAAGGTATTATTCTAAAAATTATTTTCTTCATTCCAGACCCCTCTTATACATACTAATTACTACTGATGACAACTAATCGCAATAAAAATCCATTTGATTGGATGAAAACAACACAATTTATAATCTTCTGTCTTTCTTGTGTAATAGGGGTTGTGATGTGGTACTATACATCACAAGACCAACTGCAACAAAATATGGCTGATAAATACGTATCGAAATACGAGCAGCAGTTGTTAATCCAGAGAATAGACAACCTAGAAGATACAATTAGAAACTTTAAAGTCGACGTCGGGCAAAGAATAGAAAAAATGGAATCAACAAATGAAGAAATTATTGATTTAATCACCGATATCAGATTGACCTTGGCTTCTATGCAGAGGAATTAAAATGTTTATAGACAATCCAATTATATCAGGCATCGGCTTGATGATGACCTGCTTCGTTGCTTTTATGGCTCAAGCTTCATTGCAGTATGATGAAGAATCTAGAGTGCATTACCAAACATATGCGACGGTGCAAGAAGTGCAAAAAATAGAAAATAGCAAAAAGAAGCCGAAAGTCTGTGCAAAGAATATTCAGAAACAACAGAAAGAGATAGTCGATGAGTTAAAGAAAATCAAGAAGCAATTGAAAAAATTAAAAAAATAAAACCGCAAAAATTTTTATTCACATCCCGAATTCAAACTCATCACCATATATATTCTCCATATTCTCGCCTTCTAAGTAAGGCATCGGATATCCCTCTCTCCATACAATCTCAACGTCACCAGACATATACATAGACAGTATCATAGAGAGTGCATCCAAATCCGGATGATCGGCATATTCATCTAAAATCTCGTAAATCATATCAGATATTTTAAAAGCAGTAAAATCGTAAAATTGGCAGCCCTCTTCTCGCCAATTTTTTCTTCGGGAAAATTTTTCACCCTTTAATTGATCTAAACTACCACTTTTAAAACTAAACCACATAATATACTCTTAATACGTCGGCAACCCGTTTTTGTCGAACTTCTTAACATCACTAATTGCATATGAAGGTAAGAATTCTTCATTAACACTACCGCACTTAGCGCAAGAAAATACCTCTACCGGCACTACCATCTCTTGCCCTGTTGGTGAACTAACAGCGCTATACCTCTTAAGAACTAACCCACCAGTAAAAATATGATGCCCACAGTCATCGCAAGTAACCGTCTCCGCCGAATCAACTTTTGATGTTAGTTCATCCACCACCTTCTTATCTCTAGCTTTTGTTGAGCTTTGTTCGGTGAAAGCTTGCGCCATAGTACCGGCGACTTGTTTTAAAAGATTAGGGTCAAAATTATTATCGTTCATAATATCCTCTTGTATTGTTATTATTATAAGCCTTATGAAAGACAAAGTAAAGAAAAAAAAACGCTTATATCCAAAATCGAAAAAGATTGGATTATAAGCGCTTTTATCTTTCTAACTATGTCTACCTATAGGCTAGTGCCTACAAACAGTTTTGAAGGATTAAAACTAAGGATAAAGCTATGACCATTTCCTTTCTGGTAAGGTACTGATCACTCCACCACTTAGCCCACAAAGCCTTTGCCTTGATTTTGTCTAACATTTAATTACCCCCCCTTTGCCACTAAAGCAATTTCGTTTATGAATACTGGAAATATAACCCCATTCGACCACCGTACCATATAACTAAGTATTTTAGATTGCCCATCGTAGGTGATATCATATATAACCCCTATATAGGACGAATTCATACTAAACGTTTCATCCCCATGGATATAGAAAGGTGGTCCTCCCATTTGTTCCTTCCACCTAACTAAGTCTCCGACGTCGAAATCTAGATCTAAGCCGTAACCCCTGTATGCATCATCACTACTCATAGCTATAATTAGTCAAGAGATCGATATAACGTCCAGTAGCCGCTTTTGATATCCTCTATTAGATCGTCTTCACTGTGATGAATAGCGCCCCATACCTGAGCCGCCCTAGTACCGCCCTTAACCCAATCAATAATCCATACCCACGCTGCTGGCAGATTTGTGTTAAGTAAGCCCTTAATCTTTTTTCTTTTTATAAGTATCCCAACTTCCTGATCGTCTAGACTAACGATCATATCCCCCGGTTGCAATACTATTTTTTTCTTGCCTTTCCCCATAGACTGAATATTCCTGCGCCCACCATTGCGCTAATTTGGGATACTGGGCAAATACTTCATCTTTGCTTTTGTAGTCTTCTAACTTCATCACTTCTGCAATGATTTTATCTACGTTTTTCAACCTTAACTCCTTGTTCTGAGGTAGTCTCCTACCCACACAATACGTATACGCTTACAAAATTTTTTCTGAGTGTTTTTTGACCGTCTAGAGAATCCAACATCCTAATCCTATGACGACTCCGGCTACTACTATAGCCTCTAATATAGCCACCACTATATCCATAGGTTCCGGTTTGCTGCTTCCCCATTTATCCCAATCCATACTATAACTAGTTTTAAATTAGCCAAACAGGGTGGGGTTAAAAAATCTAGAAAATTTTAGCGGGCTAGCCAAAGGTTAAAAATCTGGAAATTTCTAGCGGGGTGTCGAACGTACCTAATCACACCCTGTGAGCCCCTGTCAACCCATGGGACATACATTCCGCCGGTGGGTGGCCGGGGGGAGGGGCCCGTAGGCGTTTCCTATTTGTCAAGTATTATTTTTCCCATACGAACATTCTTTTATTCTTAATGTAACAGTTAGCACACACCTCTATGTTCCTTAGTGTATACTTACCTGTTGTTAGGTAGGGGTAAGAGCAGACTTGACAGTTAAAGAATTCTATCTTTTTATTATTCATATCTGTCCTCGCTTTAATATTTCATTAGGCTTTTGATTTTGACGACGCCTGCACTGACGGCAAGCACGGCGGGTATACCAATCCAAGATGCTACTAGTAATGTACTCATTGCTTAACTCTCCTTTCTTTTCTTTACTTAGTGTGTATTATATAGCATATACTTAGGGGAGTCAAGTATCTTTTCACTTTTTATTTATATACTGTCGCACAAAAAAATGGTTAAAGGGCGCAAAGTGAGGGTCTTGCCTACTGCTCTGCGATCCTTTAACCATCTTATGTCTATAGCCTATCACAAGATTTAAGGCTAGTCAAGTATTACTTTGTTTATTTTTAAACTCTCGTACTTTTTCCTTAGCCCGTTCCCGCTTTGATAGCGGTCCATACCAAGCTATGGCAACCACCGTGGCGCACATCGTTATATGAATTCCAAAGAGCACTATAGCTGTTGTCAATTCCATTTCTATCTCCTCCTAGAGCAAGTTAAATTAAGTAGTTGATATCATTAGGGGTTTATAAAGTGTAGATTTAATACACACAATGTAGTCATTATTCGCTTGAAAGATCTACTTATATGTGTTTTGTACCTCCCACTTCAACCCACCTTTTCCCATTCTATTACACTACATAACATATTCTTAAATATATTACAACCCTAGCTAGGGATTGTTAAACACTTTTTATTATTCACACCACTCATCCCATACATACCACTCACCACCTAACCAATGGTCATAACAATACTCAACCCAGCAGGTTGTTGTATGGTATGGGGTTGCTTCTGCATAACAGAATTCTTGGAAGTTGTTTGTGAACTCATAGTAGTAAGGGTCATACCCATTGTCCTCTACAATGATAACTTGATTGTGGTTATGACTGTCATCATAGTAATAGGTTGTGTTCTCTTCGTGGCTATGACTGGAAGAAGCTTCTTCATATACATACACAACTTCTTTCTGAGGCTCTACAGGTTGTGAGCTATACGTACAGTTACCATAGGAATCACAATACTCATAGTATTCTCCTTCTCCCCAATGACATCCTGTTATGGCTATACTCATTACTACCATCAATACTAGATTTAACTTTTTCATTTTATGTCCTCCGAGCTTTTTGTGTTCTCTTGTTAGACGAATTCAAAAAGAATATATTCACTCTCGATTATCTTTGTTGTCAGAGATAGTCAAGATAACAAGCATACCAAAGCCAGCCAATACCAGCAGCGCAGTTCCAATCATCCGTGGTACCTCTTGATGCGAACAGGATACTTGCAGTTGTCCTTGTACTCTTGCAATCGTTCAAGTGCTGCTGCCCTGCTAGGCTCAACGCACTCATCTTCATACCCGTGACCATAACCATAGTTTACTTGAACAACCCACATATTACTTCACTCCTTCGGCAATGATGGTATCATTTACAAAACTGATATACTTCTTGAGCACTCTGTCTGCCTCTGCGTCCGACAAGTCCATGGCATTCAGAACACGCTCACGCATACTCTCATCAAACAAAACAGTCTCTAACATTTCTGCGATAATAATCAAGTCACTCATAAGATACTCCTTTTGTCCTTTGCTTCTTTATGTATATATTATACCAAAGACAGACAAGAGATGCAAGTCTTTTTTACACTTTTATTCATTATATAAACGACCGTTCTCGCCAACATACTGACCGGGCTTAACCTTCTCACAGTCTAGGTCGGCAACAGTGAAATCATATCCACCCTTGACCAAGCGTACTTGAATATTCTCCGTGTGAGACTCGCCAATCACAATCGCCAATTCAACAGGTCGGTGGTCATACAGCCAAACCAAGTCGCCGGGATTTAATACTTCTCCATCAATATCTCGTAGGGGCTTCTTCATATTCCCTCGCTTACTAGTATTAGGTCGTTAGCACGATACATAAAAGGAGGATACTCGCCTCCAAGCCACTGAACCTTGGCTACTTTATTAGCCACTTTAGAATTGAGGGCTTGCTTAAAGGTTTCCATATGTATGACAAGACCCAACTGGTTCTGTGTATCCCAAGAAGGGTCACGCCGCTTTACCAGATTACCGACTCTCAACTCAACACCTCCAAGCTATCTCGCCAGTGGGGGAAGGTGATACCAGAGCAGCAGGTTTTAACTATCGGGTCGTTCTCGTCATCAAAGCCGACGATAATCCCAAGAAAGGTGTTAAAGTTCAACCCTTTCCATCTTACCAAATTACCTACTTTCACGGACTACCTCCAATCTGTCGGGGTGATGAACACAATTATTGCCCAGACCATATCTATTGCTAGTCCAAGCAACAGCAACAGGAGAGCCAGCATAGTTCAGGTCTATCTCAAACACAATCCCAAGCATATCCTTGTAGCTGTTGTGCCTTACCAAGTCGCCAACCTTCATTTTGAAATCATAGGCTTTCACTGAACAACTCCAAACGTCTCTCGTGCCATTGCAATGTGCCTGTCTCTGCTGACCAGATAATCCACTCGTTCTTGACCCAAGACTTTTCAACCACGAGGAAAGGGGTGGTTGTCCAGTTCTGGTTATTCATTGTTACCAAGTCACCGACTTTCACTTTACCAACTCCATCTCAACCAACTCCTGCGGAGTGTTACGGTTGGTCTGAACACAGTTCTTCTTCTCGCCGTCAAACCAGCCAACAATAAAAAACTTCAGACCCATAGCAGACACGCCCTCAGTTAAAATCAATCCTCGTGCATTCTCGTTAAGAGTATGCGATACAACGTCACCCATTTTCATACTAAACCTCTTTCATCATTTCTTTGATACTCTCGATACTTTCGAGGGTATAGTTAGACTTACCATCAAACTGCAATCGCCCTTGTACTCGCAGTCCTCCAGATACTCGCTCAACACCATCCTTACCCTTGCGTGAGCCACTTCGACCTGCTCTGACCTCAAGGTTGATGGCTCCTTCCAACTTAGGGATAGGAAGGCTAGCGGGGTTCTCTCCCATATGGAACAGACCTGCACCGCCAATTTGAATATAGTTGATTCCCTTCTTGCGGTAGTGCTCACAGATAAACTCTGCGTCTTGTTGCACAATCGTATTGACTGGGACGAGGAGACCTTCATCTCGTGCAGCATCCCAGACTTTCTTCTCGCACGATGCGGGAAAGCTATCTGCGCCGATGTAATCAAGGAGGCTTTTAATTGCCTCTCTCTTTCCATCCATCTCAGCGCAGATAGCTTCAACGGTTTCAGTTCTGACTCCCTTACCAACAACCTCAAAGTCACTGTCGAACTTGAGGGAGGTTCCGCCCATCTGTGCGAAAGCGTCCTTCTTGACTTCGATAAGGTGTCGAACACCGTTTACCATCATATCAGCATCGGCGTCGGCTGCCGACGCTCCTGCTCCTTCAGTGATGGTCCCGCAAACTCCAGCAGCGATAAGTGTATCAATCACTTGCTGCTCAAACTCAAATCCACCTGTGTTGCATCCCATGATTTCCTCCCCTCTTTCTTACTCTTCAATTATACAGAAGTAAAAAACAAAATGCAACAACTTTTTACATTTTTATTGAATCTTTCGAGATAGGAGCATTCTCTAAGTTCAGAACTCTCTCCTCTTCTTTGATTACCTTGTTGATTAATTCAACAGCAACCTCTAATCCTCGGAGTTGCTCGGTTCGCATCTCTCGTCGAGCTTCGTCTTTGTGCTGTTTGCCCATTAACGCATCAGCCATAGCAAGTCCGATAGCTTCTTTGGCTTCTTTCAAATCTTCTAGGTTACCAACGTCGACCATTACTTTATTTGTCATTCTCTGCACCTTCCTCTTTCTCTGTCACTTTCTCTGCATCCTTTTCGGCTTGCTGTTCAGCCTTGTTGACTTTCCTTGGACGTCCCCAAGCTGAAATGGTTGGTGGCTCTTGACCCTCTGGGCGTTCACCGTGCTGGTAACGCTTCGGGCTGTTCTTCTTTACCCATGCTTCAATCATCTTCTGTTCTTCAGTCATACTATTCTCCTTATGCAAAGTTGCTGGACCCTAGTCCGTACAGGTCTGAATCATTATCTTTATTCATTTCTTCTTCTGTGAAGATTTCCTGAATCTCTGTGTTCTTGATAGCAGCACTATCAAAGAAGTAATCGCAGTTCTCAATCACTTCCTTCTCATCTGCTTCCGCATCTATCTCAACTGCTACCGTCAGGTATACCATCTTAGTTTTCATTTTACCCTCGTCAAAGAAAAGTTATTGATTAGTTTCTGAATCGGCAACTGCTCTTCTGGTAGTCCTCGTGGCTTTACATACCGAATCTCAAGCAAACCCGGACGCTCGGGGTCAGGGTCAGTATCAAGAATAACAGCCATTCCCTTGCTCTTGCTCCAGTCGTCCATATGGGCAAGGTCCTTGTGAACCTCAACCAACTCGCCAACCTTGAGACTTCTTCTAATTACAGTCATTACGCCCCCTATAGTCCACAGGCTTTGAGGAAACGCTCGTTGTTAAAACGACCATTCTCTCGCTTGAACTCAACACACAGGTTGAGAGCTAACTCACGAAGAGCAGCATCATCACCCTCGGTGGTGTTCTTGGTTACTCGGATTGTGTTGGCGATAAGTTCAAAGTGCTTGCGTGTCATAGGATACTCCTTTTGTTTGTTTCCTTTCTTACTTACACCCATATTATACTACGGGTAGGCAAAGAAAGCAAGTATTTTCTCATTTATTAGTGCCTATAATAACGAGGACTTATAAAATAGTTTGAAATTAACCTGAATTGTCAATGTCAGCAGGGGCATCAATCAATCCCTGAATCCTTTCTTCTTCTGCAACAACACGCTTGGCAAGCTCGACCAAGACACGGGTGTGCCCTTCAGGGTTTCGGTCCATCCAAGGCTCATAGGCTTCAATAGCCTTCTTCAACTCTTCTAAACCGCCCACTTCGACCATTACTTTGCTTTTCATCCCTCACCTCTCTGAATTACTTTCACGTCACGCTTAGGAAGAATCTTTGTCTTCCCGCTATTCAAAAGAACTTGACACCACAAGTCATCTCGCTTGATAGCATCGCAGGGCTCCACTACCACACCCATCTCAGACCTAAAATCTGATAGACGAGCTTCAACCAAGTCGCCAACGTCTGGGTGTTCCCAGCCTTCCTCTGCTCCGAACATTTCAAAGTTATCGGACATAACGCTTCCTCCCTGCAAGTTCATACGCATAATCAACCCACTCTTCAACCGACAGCATATCAAGCCTGAATACCCCTGTGCCTGAAGTGCTCCACATAGCCGAGTCGCCACCAACGAAGACCCACTGCTTGACTGCACGGTCATACCAGAGGGAAATCCACTTCATCCGCTCATCCTGCTGGAGAATGGTTTCAATCTTTTTCTTGGTGACTTTCATAGGATACTCCTTTGTCTCTTTCTTACTTACACACATATTATACTACGGGCACACAAGGAATGCAAGTCTTTTTGCATTTATTAGTGCCTAAGATTACAGGGAGTTATAAAATAAATTAAAATAAATGAAGATAAAAGATTGATGCGACACCTAGAAGCAATGAGGTTATTGATAGCTCTATTAGGAATGGGTTTCTCATACTACTTAGACGAGAAGCTATCCTGTTTATTCAAAGATAAAACTGTGCTTCTGTCTTGATAACTGTGAGTTGTCCGGGGCTGTAAATCCTCACCCTGTTGGTGCCGACTTCCGCACATTGCCACCAGCCAACGTTGTATCCAAACTCATCTGGATTAGGTCCAAGCACTAGCAGGAGTCTGCTGTTGTATTGTACTAAATCACCTGCTTTCATTTCACTACCTCTAAGCTCGTGGGATGAAATCCCTCTGTCTTGCCAGAATTCAATAGCACATGTGCGATGGGTCCCAAGTTAATGGTGCCGATGCTTTTATAATGCAAGTCCTCCACCTCTTGAAAGCTCAAAACGACACCGAGACCACGAGGAACAATCTTCTCGTAGCTACCTGCGCCTCGCTTCTGGTTGATATCAACTAGGTCACCTACTTTCATTTATCTCTCCCCTTAAAGAACAAAAGCAGTGCAATAACCACCACAAAAGCAATATTATTAATAGTAATATAATCCACAATCACCTGCTCTCGTCGATTATTACTCGACCCGGATTATTAATCGTGTCTCTCGCACTCAGACCAAAGCTATCTGCAACGGCTGCAACTATTCTCTTCATCTGTGGGCTGTCGCCTGTTATCACAATGAAGGGCGTGTCGTATTCACAACAACAAGTCACCATCGTATCGGAAACCTCTTTGTATCTCATACCGTGCAAGTCAATCGCTCTCATTGATGACCTCAAGGGCATATTCGGGGAGCCATTCTATCTTGTTCTTGCCCCAATCAATCCTGAACATATTGGAGCCAATCTCAATAATCACTCCAACATAAGATTCATCGTGCTTGTATTTTACCAAATCACCTACTTTCATCTTTCACCTTGACTCTGCAAGCCTTTTTTGACTTGGCTTTCTTCTTGTTCTTGTGTACCCCTGCACCCCAACGGCGAAGACCTTTGAGACCAGCAAAAGGGTTTCTTTTCTTGTTCTTTCTCTTCCTCGCCATTAGAACACCTCACTAGTTAATATCCTCCTCAACAACCTTGAGCCATTGAGAATGGACAACCTTTGGCAATTCATCACCATCAAAAAGAACAGCAAAACAATCAAAAGCCCTGTTGCCTAAGACCTCACCAGTCGGGTCTATGTCAGATGCGGAGGCTTTACGAATTACTTTACCCAGTCGACCGTGGCAGGATAGTTTGGCATCTGGGTTTTGATTCTTTATAAAATAAGAATCCCAACACATCACAGTAGAGCCCGATTGTGGGATTACGAATTCGGTTTTAAACTCAAACATTCTTTCCTCCTGTGTTGTTCTGTTATAGTAATTATACATTAGACGAAACAATATTGCAAGTGGTTAATAAAAAAGTTCCCCCAAGTGAATGGGGGAACAGTGTAAGTAAAGAAAGAAAAGTTTTTTGTTCTACACCTCCTCAGTTTCTGGTTCAGACTTACCAGTCATCATCTTAACGAGGTAAGAGCTAACAGCACCATCTTCAGTGTTGGACTGATGGAAGGCGATGGTGTTCTCGTTCAGACCTGAGCCAAGAACGGTCCAGAACTTCATCGCTACCTCAGAGGGGAGAGTGATAAAGTAGTTGGCGAGGTTCTGGATTTGCTCCTTTGGAAGAACCTCTGAGAAGATATCTTCGGCTTCCATCTTTTCCACAAGAGAATTGTGGTCATTAATGCCAAAGTCTTTGGTAAGTTCAACCTTACCCTCGACCAAGATATCCTCGACAGTCACAATCTTCTCATAATTGGAGAGGAAGTCGTTGAACGCAACAGCACCCTCGAAACCAATGAAGCCAGAAGCAAGGTGGAACATAACAGAAGTATCCACATCAGGACGGTTCAATTCAGCCTGTGAAATGCACTCATCGAAACGATGCCAAGACCGTCGAGAAGGATACACCTTGTTAGGCTCGAAGTCACCCTCGTGCTCCAAGTGATTACGGTTCTGGTTAATGAAATCCCAGATAATAGAGGACACATTTTCATTAGCCCAAGTGAGCCAGTCTTCGACAGTAGGCTCAACGTCGAACACAGTCCAGCGGTCAAGCTCGGCAGGGTCCATCTCACCCACTTGGTATTGCTCACCGTGTTCCCCACCATTGACGGCAGCGAAGATGAGTGTATCAGGGTGTAAATGATGACCATTCAACTTGCGAGAGTCAGTCAATTCAAAGATGCCTTGACGGACTTCGATTGTTGCTCGGTCGACCTCATCCAAGAAAAGGACGACAGGCTGGTCACAAGCGGTCTTGAACCAATCTGGTGGATTAAACGAAGTGGTGTTACCATCAGTAGAGGGAAGACCAACCAAGTCACCCTCGGTCATTTGAGAAGCACGACGCTCAACAACAGGGCGGTCAATGCTACCAGCAAACTGATAGACAACCTGCGATTTACCCACGCCGTGGCGACCACGGATAAGCACGGGCTTACGAACAGCCGTGACGTGAGGAACAACGTTGAGAAAGTTTTTAAAATCGATAGCCATAGTGTTTCTCCTTTTCTTTGTTACGCCCTTATTATAATATAATTAGCTCTTGAAGTCAACAGTTTTTTGCATTTTTATTCGCTTTAATATCATCGACTTAGCAAAAACTTTCAAAATACTTTTCAGTTTCTTTCATCCCAAGCACACCAGCGAAGTAAGCAAAGTGAGACATCTCGTAGTTTAAACCCCAAAGGTCCAAGTCTTTGCCTTCCGACTTGAACGGATTCACATTATCATAATGGCTCAAATTTCCACTCAGCCAGTAGTCTGGTGGATTAATGGCACCAACACCAACAGGACTAGCCATTTCCATCGAATGCTCCACTGCTTCAAGGTGTCTCTGATAAATGTCATCTCTCTGGTAAACTTCACCCATCATAGGTCGTGTGAGCATATGGGTTAGGTGTCGACTTCCACGACGTCTCCTCTTTTCAACCGGCCAGTTTTTATAGTATTCATCATCAATCGGTCCCAGCCTCCTTAAGCGAACGCAATAGTTTGAACCATCACTAGCTGGATATATATTATCCCACTTGATGTCCTCGACCAACGCCAAGAGAGGATCTCGGTCCCTTAGTCTGAGACTGACGAGAGCACCTGCACCCAAGCCCATCACGCACATCTCTTCAAGCACCTTGCGGCGATAAGCAGAGCATATCCCTCTATATTTCTCTTGGATTGTTTGCTTTGTATGGCAGGTCTTAGCGTTGTGTCCCGGCTTGCGACAGAAACCACACTTGCGAGGAGTCCTCTTCCTAACCTCTCGTCGCTCCACCTTCACCGCCTCCCGCTTTGCCTCGTAAGAGTCCGGGTTCTCTTCAATATGTTTCTTTCTTTCAGGACAACTGGCTGCGTTGTGACCTTTTCCCCAACACCAATGACAGTAACGATTTGACATAGGATACTCCCTTCGTTAAAAGTTATAGATAGATTATAGGCGACAACCAATAAGAAGTCAACAACTTTTTACACAATCACAGTATTAAATCTTCTGTCGACCAAAGTATTTAGAAAATCAAATATCTTTTCAATCACGTAACCAGCACATCCAATACCAACCAGTTTAACAATTACACCCCAGAAAATCCAGAGTATTTTAAGAATAGTAATCATTTACCTCTCCTTCTCAATCAATGATGATAACCTTCTCACTAGTCGAGAAGTATGGTCGGTCGGCATAGTAACTCGTTGTCATCCACATACGCTGGCACTTACTAGGCTTTGGTTTAGGAGCCATCAGATCTGTAAGAATGATGTGACCATCGAAGTTATGCTTGTTGACATAATCAGTCGGTGCATCAAAATCAGTTCCACCAGACAAAACACGGTCCCACTTTTTGTTCTCACCCTTTTTCCAAGTATATACTTTATCCTCAAACACATCAGAGTCGAAAGGAACAACAGTGAATTCAGCATACTTGGCTAACTTATTAAGTTCATTGAAGAAAGCATTCAACATCTCATCTGATACAGAACCAGACTGGTCAATCGAGATTGCAATCTTTGCAGTTCTGCTGGTCTTCTTACCAGCGTGAATGTACGGATATCGCTTGTTAATATGCTTAATGCTAGATTGCTTCCTAGCTTTTTGACTAGTCTTGATAAAGTATCGGAGCACTTTTCGCCAATCAACCTTGCTAGCGATGCGAGACATAATATCTTTACGAACAGCATTGGAGATAGAACCCCAATTGCTACCCTCAGATGCCTCGGTTGCAGCTTTTTTAATATCATTTTTAAGGCGTTCCTTAGCGATATCAGCAGCAGCCTCGCCACCCTCAGACCAGCCGTCGTGGCTATCAAGCTGACCATTGGGATCCCCCTCTCCACCCTGCCCATCTCCACTGGATGGGTCGAAGTCGGGGTCTTGCTTCAACATTTCAAAATATGCCTCTGCGGAGAGATGTGATTCATAATCAGAAAACGGACCAATACCCGGTTTGCATACCCAATCAGGAAGGTTAGGAAGGTGAGAATTGATTGCAAGGTCAGCAGCAACATTCCAAGTCTTTTCGTTGGCTCCCTCTGGTTTACGAGAGGAAACGTGCAAGAAAACAAGATGATACAACTCGTGCTTCAAAACGTCTGCCAATTCGGGCTCAGTCAAAGTACCCATAAAGTCAGCATTGTAAAGCATTTCATAACGACTGGTATGTGGATTGACTCTCACACCAGCAGTGGGTATCGATTTGCTCTCACGCTTATCAACACGACGAGACAGAGCCGCAAAGAACGGCTCGTCCATCAGTAATCGGTGAACGTGAAGATTAAGGTCAAAAGTCATATCATCCTCCTTTGCTGTCATTATTATACGACAGTTCAGCATCAGGGTCAAGTCTTTTTTTACACTTTTTTATTATTTTTAGCTTTTTTTGATTGTCATAGCGATTCCAATCATTGATCTCTTCTAAAGTCCTACCACAGCCCGTGCATAGGTCTGAATCAAAATCATAAACACAGACATTGATGCACGGGGTGGAGGCTTTTATTCCCACTTGGTAGATTCTCCGAGGGCGAGTGCTAATTGTTTAGCTAGCTCTTCTCGGTCGGTCATACTGTGCATAGTAAAATTACCTGTGAAGAACTTCTCATTTAAATTGCCCCCCATATGGGAAAGCTCACTCATAACTGCACCCGTTGCAGCTTCAAATTCTTCTGGTGTACCTTTAAGGTGAAATTGCAACACCTCTTTTACACGTTCAGCGATTACCTTATTTAACTGCTCAATCATAATTCTCCTTTAATCATCAAGAAGGGAATATCCCCAGTAAAAAACAAATGCAGAAAGCAATAACAATATTGTTCCTTTTAGCATAACTTTCCTCCTATTATATCTTAGTTGGATAAGTATGTCAACCAAAAAGATTAAGAAAGTTTTTTTGATAGTTTCTTTAAGTTTCTCTCTTCCGCCAAAACAGGAGTAGAGTCACCAACAATAACAATCTTGTATCGTTTGTTCCCATTGCAAGAAGAAACAATTTCTTCAGTGGTAGAAATAACCATAGCCAAGTTTGATTTCACCCAGCCCAGACGTGGAGCATCAGGACCACTCAGGGTTTTTCTGATATGAACCATAGACCCTACTGGATACTTTGCTTCTGCTTCGTATCCATTGAGGACTTTGGTTGCGTATTTATTTTCACACAGTGATTTGTATTGTTTTAAAGATGGAATAAATTTATCGTTCAGAAGAATATCCTTGCTCCAAGTGTAGTAGCCACTTTGGAGGTAGTATTTAGCACAGATTTCGGCTTTATCTCTGAGGGACTTATCAGAATTCCAACGTTCTTTCCACTCAGTGCGTTCCTTAACAGCATCGATGGAGTATCGGTCGGCGATACGATGAGCCCACATAGTCTGCTTCTCTGTAAGATGCTTGCCGGAATTCAAACGTTCGCTGAGAGATAGCATAAAGTCTTTATCCCAGTCGGTAAGGTCGGTTCGCTTTAAGAGGCTTTCAACAATTTCTCTTTCGACAGTTATGACAGTCATGATACTCCCGTGCTTTGTTCATCTATTATTATACATAGATTAAAAACATAGTCAAGAGTTTTTTTCAGATAATATAAAAACTCTCCCGTAATCATTTGGAGCTAACCAGATATCCTTGAGGGGATACTTGATAAACCTCTCATAAGTAATTACCATCGGAGAGAGCTTTGGGCACTCGAACCAGCTTACGATAGCACAGTTCTTATCAATTTCCTGTGTCACTAAACCCAGTCCAAGATCGCTATTTTCGACTAGTGTGCCTAATTTCATAACGGATCGACTGCTGACCTACTGATTTTTGCCAGAACTTTTTGGTTCCAGACTTCTTCTTTCTTTGTGTCATAGAAGTATACTCTAGCTAGCGGAAAATTTGCAGCAAGAACTACCCCAATTGCATCCGAACGTTCTCCGTCAGTGTAATGAGATGGTATCATTCTCTTAACCAAATCGCCCTTCTCAACACGATTTTCAATTCCTGTTATACCTTTAGTTGCCACCTTGAATCTCTCCTTTCACTTCACTAATTACCTCAAAATATTCTGCGTGATACACAATGCCCTTGCCTAGCTTGCTGCCTCGAATTGGGGATAGGGTGACCCACATTTTTGCTTCATCGCCGCCAATGCCTGTTACTAATGCAATATCCCCTGTGGCTTTGTTTCTTACTAGATCACCTATTTGCATCCTTTTTTCCCGCTTTTTGAACTAGTTCAGCCCATATGGTTATCATAGTGCCATCCTTGGTTAAAATATCACATAAGTTATGTCTTTTGTCAATAAGGACTCCCAATCTCCACTCGGTCATCTCTCTGGTTCTGTGGTCGATCATCTTCCTATATCTAACCAAGTCACCAATTTTCATCAGAATCTTTGCTCTGGATGGTCAATAAGCCCAGCAGCTATTAAATCATTTGCCATCCTCTGGTAGGATCCTTGCAAACTATGTATCATCCCTGAGTCCAAGAGAAATTGAAAGAGGGCGATAACCTCATCTTCTACTAATTCTCCACTCTCGTAAGCTATAAGTTGTCCTGCGATTCCGATCTTATCCATCCTATCTCCTTTAATTAATTTTCATTACGTATAGCTGCTAGCCACCCAAAGATACCACCCAAGGCATACATCAGCAGGAGCAAGCCAAACAACTTCCAAAAAGTACCTTTTTTATCAGTCTGATGACAGCCACTAGCTGCTGGTATTACCTCGACCACCACCTCAGTTTCAAGCTCATCTTCCTCGAAAAGATCGGCAGGATCGACTTGATAAGTTTCTGCTTTTTCTGCTGGATCTTCTAACGTTGGTTGAAGGACGTCATCTCCCTTGGAGTCATCGGCAATAATCACCACCTCGTCCAATTCTAATGGCTCGACCTCTTCTTCGATATCGTCGTCATACCAGAAGTCAGGGACGGATGGATAGCAATCGGGTGAGTTATCAACCAGACCGTCGCAGTTGTCATCAAAGTTATTGCACTCCTCTTCTGTTGGCTGTTGTGCGTCACACTCGTCGAATACGCCGTCGACGCAATAAGACAGACCTTTTCCACAAGCAGTAGAGCAGGATTGCGTTATATTTTCATCCACCAAGCCATCGCAGTCATTGTCCAAGTTGTCACATGTATACTCCACCTCTTCAACAGTGTCAGGTAACGCACATTCCCAATTACCTTTGGCACAAACAGGTATAGCTGCCGCACAAACACCTTCTGCTTCACAAATTCCATCCGGTGCTGCATTGCCCTCGTAACACTGGATATCTGCTGGAGGACCCCACTGCACGTCACCGAGCGTAATTGAGACTGAATCCCAACTATCAAACCAGAGAGCGTTATGATTTCTGAACGTTGCTCCAATATTAATATCTTCCATATGGACAAGCTGACTTTGAGGGGCTTGCACCACGATAAAGTATTCGTGGTATGCAGAGTCATTAGCAGTCGATCCATCTGTGGAAATGATTAGGTTCCAGACCATATCGTCGGCTCCACCTAACACAACCATCTCCCATTTAAATAAGGTAACGGAATACTGGGATGATACCTTGAACGAACTATTGACGTATCCTTTCGATTGGATATTGACCCCAGCCGTTGCATCAGCCAAGACACCAGCTTCTTTAAAGTCTCCCTTAATCCCAGCATTACCATTGGCATTGCCACCGGCGCTAGCATCATATCCAGCGGAGTAGGATTGTTCGATATTAATTGTCTTAACAGGTTCCCACTTATAATTTTGGAATGGGACAGACCAGTCCCATCTAATAGCGCCAGCTTCGCCGCTATTTTTCATT
>Ga0181406_1000363_pt1 | contig 17473 bp, 19 predicted proteins | sample 29SPOviralmetaG_FD_130135 | JGI IMG/M metagenome (GOLD analysis project Ga0181406, IMG submission 130135) | Marine viral communities from the oligotrophic San Pedro Time Series (SPOT) site, San Pedro Channel, CA, USA - 29 SPOT_SRF_2011-12-20 | ecosystem: Environmental > Aquatic > Marine > Strait... | reverse complement strand
TGTAAATACAACTTCTACGATGGGTGTTACAGGTATTGGTACAACTTTTATCAATACTATTGACATATCTGATTTAACAATTACACATGGTGGTGAAACTAATTATACAATTAAAGTAGATAAACAAGATCCCGCTGATCGTATCTACATGCATGTAACAGGAAAATATGGAAATACTGAAGTTTTTACAGGGACTGATATCTTATCTGAATCTGGAGTTACATCAGGCTACCAACAGTATTCCGGTAGTTTCGATTTCTCTGGCGTTTTAAATACTATTATAGTAGAGGTAGGCGGTAGAGATATCAACCTATCAGTAGGACCTTTATTCGATGATGTTTCAATAAACGTATTCTATAATGTTGTTACAACTATTATAAATCAACAAATACAAGAACTAGAAGAATTTTTAGTATTAGATTATGGTCAAGATGCTAATGACGTTGCAGAAATGATATTTGAATCTAATGAAGTTACAGAAGATTTTACCTTTCAACCTATAGACGCACCTGTAGAAGAATTTTCTTTTGAGTCCGTAGAGATGGAAATGCAAGAGTTTGAAATGGATTTTCAAATGGAAATGGACATGAATATGGAATACGATATGCCTGATATTGTCATGGTACCTACAAACATGGATATGGATATGGAAATGCCTATGGAAGTAACAGTAGCTTCAGTTGAAATGGACATTGAAATGGAAATGGATTTTCCTGAACCCCAACAAGTAGAGGTAAATATTGAAGCAACAGAAGAACCGGCTATGGATATGCCAGAGACTATGGAAGAAGAACCTGTTATGGAAACTTCTATGGATAATGAACCTACTGAACCCGAGCCAGAAGCTGCTCAAGAGGACGTACAAGAACCAGAAATGGAACCTGAACCAGAGACCTCTGAGCCAGAGCAAGAACCCGAACCTAAAGAAACAAAACAAGAGGCAGAAGAAGCTGAAGCCGAACAAGAACCCGAACCTAGTAAAGTAAAAGAAAAAACTAAACCTGAGCCTAGTGCTAAACAAAAAGCAGCTACAAAGATAGTTAAGGACATGGGAGACAAGGGTAGGTATGACGACAGCAATCAATTAAAAACTTTAATAGTTATGCAGGTACTAGGTAATACTAAAAGTTTTTTTGAGACACAAGTAGCACTACAAGATACTGTAGGATTTTTTACAGATGTAGTTTTACCAGATACTCAAATAGAAGATAATAATTTAGCTAACTATTATATGATAGTAGATAGTAACAATGCATTTAACAATATATTAAATAGCCAATATCAATAAGGAGAACAGATGGAAGCTGAATTTGGAGGATTAAAATTTAAGGGAGGTAAGGTCTTTGGTATCTTACTTGCTCTTGGAACTCTTATAGGGTCGCTGTATGGCGGCTTTGTTGCGTTCAAGGATTATCAAGATATGAAATCTGTAATGCTATCCTATTCTGCCCCCGATCTGAGTGGCTTTGAAACAAAATTAGAAGTTCTACAAACTGAAGTAGACATGATTATGCAAGAAATGACTATGCTACTTAGTGAGGTATCTCTTGTATCTGACGTAGCTAATGAATTAAAAAATGACCTTCGTACAGATTTACGCAGAGTTGAGTCCATAATAGAAGACGTAGAGCAAAATCAAAAACAAGATTCCAGAGAAAATCAAGCAGATATTAAAATTGCAATAAAAGATATTAAGGAAGACATGAGTGAACTAGAAACAAAAATTACAGATGTAATACAAAAAACTTTAGCTAATCCTTTGGCGGGTATGAAGTAATGAAAATAGATATAAAATTCTTACTAAGTTTTATACCAATGTTACTATCTGTAGGAATTATATATGGAACACTCAATACAAAAGTAAAAGCATTAGAAACAAGAGTTGATAGTGTAACACAAATGCAACAAGACATCGCAGTAATTAAAGAAAAAATTATGTGGATGGAAAGCTATCTAATAGGAGAGAAATAATATGGCAACACAAATAATACCTACAGTTCAATTACCTACAGGTGCAGTACCTTCACCTCAAGCAGGTACCTCACAAGATACGTTAGATCTTGTAAAAAAACAAACTGTAAATCCCGTATTGCCCCAAAGCGCAACTATGACTCCTGCCTTACAGCAGGCTCAAACTAATGAAATTATAGCTACTCCCGGAGTTTCAACAACTGTACCTACTTCTGCAATACCCGCAGCAACAGCAGGAACAGCAACGGCTACCACACCCACTGCAACAGTTCAGGTAGCAGACCCTGCAGCACAAGCTGCAGCCAATTACACAGCCACTACGGTAGGCACTGCTCCATCTATGACAGCAGCGCAAGGTGCAGTCACTCAACCTATGACTGCTGAAACTGGTCAAATCACAAGTGATGCAACTGTAGCAGGACAGCTAGCTACATTACAACAACAAGTTACAGACTCTGTTTCTCAAGGTAAAGATTTACCTGCATGGGCTAGAGGGGCACAAAAACTAGTAGAAGCTAATATGGCTAAGAGAGGTATGGGTGCTTCTAGTATGTATGCAGAAGCTTTAGCAGAAGGTATTATGAACTCTGCAACACCTATAGCTGCAGCAGATGCTAATACTTATAAGGCTATGATCTTTCAAAACCTTAACAACAGACAACAAGCAGCAGTTCAAAATGCACAATCCTATCTTCAAATGGATATGGCTAATCTATCAAATAATCAACAAGCCAATCTTCAAAACCTACAATCAAGACAAGCACAATTATTTTCAGATCAGGCAGCTTCTAACGCTGCATTACAGTTTAATGCAACAAGTCAAAATCAAGTAGATCAGTTTTATAAAAATTTATCAACATCAGTATTTACAGCTAATGCACAAAGAGCAGATGCTATGAGTCAATTTTCTGCTAATGAATCCAATAGAATTGCAGCATCAAATGCCGGTAATGAGACTTCAGTAGCACAGGCTAACTTACAAACAGAGGCACAAATAAATCAATTTAACTCACAGTTAACAGACCAAAGAGAAAGATTTAATGTTCAGAATCAACAAGTTATAGACCAATCTAATGCTAACTGGAGAAGGTCAATAAATACAGCAAATACAGCATCAGTTAATGCAGCTAATCAAACCAATGCACAAAATGCATTAGGTATATCTAATTTTGCAATGTCATCACTATGGCAACAATGGAGAGATGAAGCATCATGGACAAATGAAGCTGCTCAAAACTCTATGAACAGAGCGCATAACTTAGCTTCAGCAGCATTAGAAAGACAGACAGCTTTTGATCTACAGGATCAAGCTTCAAGAGACGGTTTATATGAACTACTAGGAAGGTTTGCTTCTGGTATGTTTGGAAGTAAAGGGGGTACAGAATAATGATTGGTGATATTATAGGAAATATGCTAACAGATAAAATTAAAGATGGTATTGGTAATATGTTTGCACCAGGAGGATCTGGAAGTGGTGGTGGAGTTCAAATCAATCTTCCTTCTACTTCTAGTACAGATATGGCTCTTTTAACTAGCACTCCTCCAGGAGAAGCAGAAAGTGTCGACACATCAGATCCAGAGGTAAATTTAATGTCTTGGCAAAGACGTTTATTTCAAAGTGAAAATGCCTATGCAATTAAGATTGGGGGAAGAGCAGAATAATGAAAGAAAATATTTTTGATACGCCTGTACCGGGGCAATCTTTAACAAATACTCCAGGAAACTATCCTTGGGAACATGCACCACAATATACTTCTGTAGATGAAGCCTCAGAGTATGTTTGGGATAGAATGCACGATCCTGCTATGCTAGATCAAATTATTACATTTTTAAAGAATGATATACCTGTAGAAGCTATTACTCGTATGATTGTATTTGGTGGATTTACAGAAGGTAAGTGGACAGTAGATACTGCTATATTAATTTCTGAAGTTGTATTTAATCAGGTACTAGCTATAGGGATGAGAGTAAAAGTTCCTAATATAAAAATGTTTATAAAAGATCAGAGCAATAATAAGTTTCATAAACGTTTTGCTAAATTTAAACAAATGAAAGATTCAAGTAAACCAGAAAAACCTACTAAAGATAGATTAAAACAATTTGTTGAAGAAGTAGGAGAAGAATTAAAAGAACAACCATCAGGCATAATGGCAAAAGGAGATAACTAATGAGTATAATGAGAGCATTTGCAAAAGGCTATCTAGGAGGAGAACTAGATAAATTTCAAGCCATGGCTGAAAGGCAAGTAAAAGAAGATGATAGGAAAGCAAAATTAGCTGATGATATAGAAAGAGCAAGAAAACAAGCAGAAATTGATGCAGAATTTGAGGAATTAAAATTAGACAAAGAAGCCAAAAGAAGAAAAATGGATTTAATGAGTCTAGGTTTTAAGTCTGAGTTTATAGATCAGCATGCAGGATATGCCCTTAGTAGTGATACTAATTTTAAAAACTACTTAGACATGGGTAAAGAAATCTATGGTCTTACAAATTGGTGGAAAACTCCTACGAATCATGGAGGCAACATAGGTCAAACTATACAAGAAATAGCAATGAATTCATCTGGAAATACACAAAATTTTAATACTCAATCAGCAGTAAATACTGTTAAAAATGAAAATAATATAAGTGATAATGTTGCAGGATCTCAGTTTGATATTACACCAACAACGGGGGGAAGTGTATCTAAAGATAAAGTACAGTATATAGGATCTGAATTATTTTATGGTAAAAAGAAACAAAAAATTGGAGAAGGAAAAAGATTTATTTCATCAACTGGGGAAATAGTAGATGCATTTCAAATATCCCAAACTCCAGGAGAAGAAGATTTTGGTTCTATCTACTATGTTCCAACTATAGATGGTAATGTTCCTGTAAGTAGGTATTTTAATAATGTTTCTTATTTTTCTACAGATTCAGAGAAAGGTAAAAGTTTTATCGAGCAGTACAATCCCACACTAAAAGAGCAAAAAGATTTGAAATTCTTAGTAGACATGGGTGAAGGAAACCTTCAATACGTTAGTGGTAGAAGAGATACACTTACAGATGGAAGCTTTAATGATGTTATAACCTATATACCTAAAAACATAGTAACTAAAACAAACTTAATGCTTAACCAATACATTCCCTCTCAAGCTGAAGGAGTTCCTGGAGAAGGTAATATGACAGACCCTGAATTCAAGCATTACGAAATGCCTGTTAAAAATTTTAAAATATTCATGGAAGATAAAGGTATAAGCGTTGCAAGTTTTGGAGATACTAAAGATAGCCTAGCTATGGCAGCACAAGAATTAGGAGTTGTTACAGCACCTAGAGAATTAAAAATAATAAACAGAAATAGAATAAAAGCAGAAAATATTGCAGTTGCTTCAGGATTTGATTACAGTCAAAAACAACTAAACTACAATGAATTTACTGAAGGTTATGATCTATCTCTATTTGGAAACACTACAGAAGATAAGATAAAACAAAATGTCTTTACAATTTTATCTGATCCTTTACTAGATAATTGGCAAAACAGAACCGTGAGCGATGAGGTTAACAACGCATTAGGTATAAACGGAAATGAAGAGGGTGTAACCGCCTCTACCTTTGCAACTGCTATAGGAAAGTCTATAAACAATATATCTTCTAATATTAGAGGCTACTATAAAGATTTAGTTAAGGACATGGATGAAGATCAATTTGCCAATTTTAAAAAGAGGGCAGGTGTGAATACAGTTATGGGAGAGGATTTAACAAAAGAAAATATAGATCAGTTTGCACTACAGCAACTATCAGAAGTACAAAGTTTTGAAGATTTAATTAACTTTAATACTCGAATAAATGAGGACAAACAATCAAGACTTGACGATTCTGTAAACACAGCTATAGGAAATTTACCAGGTGCTAATGGAAATACCTCTACAGGTATGGACATAATAGATGGAGTTATCATGGAAACAATGTCTCAAGATGGAAATAAAGACTTGTTACAAGTAGAGTTATTAAATTTAATTGGGAACCAAGCTACTGTTCAGTTAATAAATGATAACTATGTTGCAGAAAAACTAGCAAATCTAGACACTAGCACTCTACCTGAAAAGTCTATCCTACAAACAGATATGGATCGAAAAGAGACAACTCAAACTTTAGAAGACATGGATAAAGAAGTTTGGTTAAGAACGGATTCTGTAGACCCTATACCTACTATACCTTCAGAAGCCGCAGAATGGAGACAACAGAATGCATCTGATCCAAACGTTTTAAACTTTTTTGGAGGTCAGGGATCTTTATATGATGAAAATACAGGATTTCAAATATTTAAGAGTCCTGATTTAAAGCCTGGTCATGTAGAACCTAGACCTAAAGGTGAAGGGGTTGCAAGTAAAACTCCTAAAAACTGGGATTTACTATACGCTAAAACACATAACGCAGACGGAATACCAAAAACACAGGAGTAAGTATGACAGAAGAGGAAATTAAAAAGTCTCTTTCTGCTTCTTTAGAAAGAGCGGCAGTCGGCTATGAAAAAAAAGATGATGATGATGATCAGCCATTTTTACCTAAAGTTGCAAAAATACTAGAAGATATTGCTGTGCAAACTGCAGGTGGTGTAGTTGATGCCAGTGAATCCGCATACAATTTTGTAGTCCCTAAAAGTATGGAAGTAGAATACAGTGACATAGTTCCTGAAGCGCAGACTACAGTAGGTCAATTTATAAGACCTGCCGCTCAATTTTTTGTACCTTATGGTGGAGCATTTAAAATAGCCAAAGGTGGTTATATGTACGTTAAAAATGCAGGTAATCTAAACAGAACTGTAAAAGAACTTGTCTCAAAGGGTATTAAAAAAGAAAATTTAATTAAACAAAAAAAAGATGGCAATATAGTTTTTTTAGAAAAAGGAAAAGTAAAAGAAACAATAAACAAGCCTGTTACTGAAACTATAAAAACTGAAACAATTAAAAAAGTAAAGCCTAAAACTTCTAGTGAAATGCTTATGATTCAACTTGGAGGAACCCCAAAAACAGTAAGTATTCCAGGCAAAAAAACAATAACTTATGATAAACAAGTTGATAGAATTAGAACAACAAAAAAAAAGGTTGGAGAAATACCTTTAAAAAAATCTTTAAGCGTAAAAGAAACAGCAGCAGTATCATTAGGAGCAGGTGCTGCAGCAGATGCAATAGCTTTTGCCCCTTATGATCCTAACCTTGCAGACTTACTAGTTAGATTTCCTGCTACAAAAAATGCACTAACTCAGTGGTTACAAACAGATCCTAACGGAGACCCGGGAATGGAAAGATTAAAAAATGTAATCTCAGGTGCAATACCTGCTGCATTTATTCCTGCATTTACTAGTGGTGTAGCCAAAGGTTTTGTTTGGAGCAGAGATAGTATTGCAAAAAAAGCTATAAAAGAATTAAATCTAGGAAAAGATATAGACCCTAAAGCAGGACAGATATATACTGATAGGAATGGGGATAGGATTAAAGTATTAGATATATTAGAACCCGGACCTAAAAATGGAGTAACTACCAGAACAGTAAGGACTCAAAATTTAGATAAACCTTCTAGAACAATAGGAACGGATTCTTTAGATACATTTTTAGTAGGTGTAAGGGACGGAATATATAAACTACAAGACGGAGCGGCAAAAATTATTAAAAAGGATTCAAAAGCTAAAATATATGACCCTAAAAAACTTAGAGGAGATAAAGATAAAGAGTCATCAGGCTCAAAACTTAATAACGAGACAGAAAAAATGCTTGATGATGCAAAAATACAAGCTGCAGGGGACACAGGTACAAAAACATTAATTGCAGCTAAAAAAACTTTTAGTGAAAAATTAAAATCTAATTTCTTTAACAGTACTGTAGTTAAAAAAGGTGTTATTCAATACTTAGATAGTAATGCAGGACTAAGATTCTTAGAAGAAGCTGCTACAAAAGCAGGTGTAAAGAGTATACCTAGATTATCATCAAAGTATAAAGATCAATTAGGTGTATATGCAGAGTCTAGATTCCTACCTGCTGTAGGTGGAATGATAGAGCAATTCTTATTTGGAAAAACATTTAAATTTAAAGATGGTGGATCTGTAGCATCAGGAGATGGTCTTCAAGTTTTATTACAAAAAAACTTAGGAAAGAAATATGACGCTGATGAATTTTTTGATTACATCGGTGCTAAAAGCTTACTGTCTTTATCTGATGATAAATTTAAAAGCCTATTTAAAAATTCAGAAAAGGTAAAGAAAGACCTACTTGCAGAAGCAAAAAAAGGTGACCTAATACCTGAGTACACAAATGCAATGAATGCTTTGAATGAGTTCAACTCCCAGTTGTTAGATTTTGCAGTAGATGCAGGTCTTATTACATCAGCTAGAAAAGCTGAATTAATAAAAGCTAGAATGCCTTATGTTCCTTTATACAGAGACTTAACTTCAGATGAGCATTTAGTCAATCTTGCTAGAGGCGGAGGGTCAGCAGTTAAAAGAAAAGCAAAGTTTTCCCCTATAGGTTTTGACACTAAAGCAGGAGAACTACCTTTAAGAAATCTATTTGATAACTATATAGAAAATATTAATAGTATTATAACAACATCTTATAAAAACTATGTATTAAGAAATACGTTTGATCTTATAGACCAATCAAAAGGGGGATTAAAAGACTGGGCAGAAAAAGTTGATACAAAACAATTAAAAGCTATACCTTTAAAGTCTAGCGAAATCGAATCTGCGCTTATAAAAAAAAGTAAGAAGGACGGAGAAACTCTACAGATTGACCCTAATACATTAGAAGATTTAGATGGACTCACTCTATTTAGATCTGAAAATATACCTTTAAAAGACAGGGAGTTTATTGTATTTAGAAACGTACTAGAAAAAAATAAAAAAACAGGAAAACTTGTAGAGACAATAGTGCCTACAAAGTATAAAATAAAAAACGAATATTTATTCCTAACTTTAAATTCTATAAGTCCTAAACAGTTTGCTAAAACAAATGCTTTTATAAAAGCAGCAGCAGGATTTAAAAACTTGTTGACAAAAGGTGTTACTATGGACCCAGGATTTTTTGCAGGTGCTAACTTACTAAGAGATACTTTTTCGTCAGCCATACTATCTAAAAATCCTTTCTACATACCTATGTTAAGTACTGCTGTAAAGACCTCTCAAAGATTTCAAAGCAATGCAAAACTAACACTAAAAGATGGTTCAGAAATTACCTACAAAGAACTCTATGAAGAATTTATATTAAATGGAGGGTCTTTTGGATCTACTCTATGGAGAGGAGAAGTATCAGAGCAATTCTTAGGTGAATTTCATAGAAAATTAGGTACTAATTATAAAAATGTATTAGATAGACCTAAAAAATTTATAGACAGATATGGAGATGTTGTTACAAGTTTTGAAAACGCATCTCGTTTTACAGAGTATACAATGCTTAGAGGGATGGGGTACTCTGCAAGAGAGTCTTCCTTAGCAGCTAGAGAAGTTGCTGTAGACTTTGGTATGCATGGTGCAAACAATTTCTTTAGACAATACACTTCTACAGTTCCCTTTTTGAATGCAGGTATTCAAGGTATTTATAGAACTGTAAGAGCACTTAAAAATGAAGGTCCTAAAGTTAGGACAGCAGTTCTTGCTAAGATAACAGCTTATGTAGCTGCACCTTCTTTACTACTTCATATTCTTAATAAGGATGATCCTAATTATCAAAACACATCCCAACAGATACGAGACTTGCATTATATGATACCTATGGGTGATGGTAATTTTATTAAAATTCCAAAGCCTTTTGAATTTGGTGCAGTAGGAACTATACTAACAAACTTTTTAGAAACTTTAGATGGTACTAAAAATGGAGATCAGTTCTTTCTTACCTCATGGGTAGTACTAAAAAATCAGGCTAGACTATCTTATGTTCCCCAAGTAATATCTCCTTTATTCAATACAGCAAGAAATAAAACATTCTTTGGGTCTCCCGTTATATCTCCAAACATGCAAAACAGTTTGCCTGATTACGGTCAGTCTTATCCTTGGAGTAGTAAGTCTATAACTGCTGCAATTGAAAATGCCCCTCCAGGAATCAGAAAATTTCTAATGTCACCTATACAGTTTGAAAATTTTTGGAATGCTTATACAGGTGCAATGGGTGGATATCTTTTAGATTTAGTAGATGAAACTTTTGATATATTTTCTGATACAAAAATGCCAGATAAAAGATTAGATGAGTTTATTTTTGTAAAAAGATTCTTACAGCTAGACCCTCCTAAATTCACACAAGCTGAAGCAGACTTTTATAGATTCAAAGCCCAAGCAAGTAAAGCAAAAAATCAAATGATGAAGTTTAAAGATGAAGCCAAAGTAGAATTACTAAAAGAATTTTTGGATGATCCCGAAAATAGGGAGTTGTTATATATATCTGGCAAATTAGAAAATTATGGCAGGATGGCAGCAAAGTTTAATACCGACAGAAATCTTATCATACAAGATAAAAAAATGTCTGGTGCAATGAAAAAGTTTAAATTATCACAAATAGATAAAGGCATGGCAAACTTTTTTGATGTAATAATGCAAGGCATAGACGATATGGATTTAGAAGTTCGTGAGCCGTTTTTTAATTTTAACAGAGGAGACTAATATGTTATCACTATTAATTAAACCTTTACTATCAGTAGCAGGAAGTGCTGTTACAGGATTTGTAGAGACAAAGAAAGCTAAAGCTGAGTTAGCTGTTACAGAAATTAAAGCTAAGACTAAATTAAAAGAAGACCAGATAGCAGGAAAAGTTGCTTGGGAAGCATCTGCAGTAGACCAAATGAAAGGGTCTTGGAAAGATGAGGTAAGTTTAGTAGTCCTACTTTTACCTGCCGTGCTAGTCTTTACTCCTTGGCAAGAGCATATACATAAAGGCTTTGTCGCCTTACAAGATTTACCATCGTATTATCACAACTTACTATATATTGCGATTTCTGCAAGTTTTGGTATAAAGGGCGCACAAGGTGCAGCAAAGTTATTTAAAAAATAGGAGTGTTTACAATAATGGTTAGTATACAAGTAGAAAAATTAAAGCAACAAATTAAGGAGCATGAAGGGTATAGGCTAGATGTCTATGTCGATACTTTAGGATTCGACACAGGGGGCTATGGTCATAAAATGTTACCGGGCGAAGTACCTCCAACAACTAAAGAAGGTTGGGATAAAATATTTGATGAGGACTTTGATAAAGCATGGAAACTTACTCAGAAGTTTTGTGAAGAGAATGAACTAAGTATACCTTTAGATGCTGAGTGTATTCTATGTGAAATGATTTATCAAATGGGTTTTGCAGGAGTCAGTAAATTTAAGATGATGATTAAGGCTCTCAAAGAAAAAGACTTTAAGGAAGCTGCTAAGCAGATGCTCGATTCAAGATGGGCAAAACAGACGCCCTCAAGGGCAAATCAACTAAGCAAACAAATGGAAAACGTATAGGAGGAAACATGAATAAATATTTACAAAAAGTTGTAGAGTTATATGAAACTTGGAAAGCAAAATGGGAAGACCTAAATAAAAAAGGTAAGCTTATTGTGTCAGGATTAGTTTTAGTAACAGTTATTATTTTATTAAAGGTACTGTAATGGCACTACCAGTTACACAACAATTAACAGATCAATTAAATAAAGAAAGTGTAGGAGAGATTCCTACTACACCTATGGAAGGTAATGTATCGAGATCCCTAATTGTAGGGGATTTATTAGCGGCTATGAAAGATTTAAATTTTAGCGACTTAGTAAAAGAATATGGATCTATGGCTGCAGTTACTTCTCCCAATACTAGCCCAAAGTCAGGTTTAATGGCAGAGATACAGTCTCCACCCTCACCTTTAGAAACTCAAAAGTCTGAAGAAAAAGTAGAGGCGGAAAAAGTACCTCAAGGTGATCCTGATTTTATAGTACCTGAGCCGGGAGATATTCCCACACCAATGACAGACGCTATGAATATTCAGCCTGACCCTAATGTGGTAGATACTACAGCAAACTCCGGGCTAATGAAGCCTGCCATAGCTTAAAAATCTTTTAGTAAAACATTTAGTGAGTCATCAAAGTCATATGTTTTTGACCTACAATGACCCACTATTGCGTTAATCATGTTTGCGTGATAGCCCTTACCTAGTTTCTTAACTATTTGGTCACTAGGTAAGGACTCATGATCTACTACTACTTCTCCTTTACCACTTACAGAAACAGTGGTTCTAAAGAGAATAGCCTCGTCTTTTGATTTCATTTCTTTTTGTCACCCTCTTTAACAAAATCAGGTTTAATCTGAGGATCTAATTTAGGTAATTTGCCTAATAGATTTATAAGCTGTACCACCTCTGCGTAGGGTCTAGTAAACATATACTTTACAACTGTGTTTACTTGTTCCTGTGTTATTAGATAATTATTTTCCATCTACACTACCCCTAGATTTTAGTTCCCCCGCTATAGCGCTATAAGCAGCCATATCTATATATGTGTCCTCAGTAACATTTCCTGCTTTAGTTCTAGCCATCTTCAATAGCGTCATCATTAAAGCAACATCATGTCCTGTGATGTGTACATTCAAATACGCAGACCATAGCTTTGCTATATTATCGTGCATAGTCTCTTTGTCCCCATACTCTTTTGCTCTATCCCCTGATATTAATTCATCAGCGATAGATAGTAGATTACTTGCGTCCTTCATACCTATTTTTTAACTCCTTTATACTAATCGACTCTAAGTCGTATTCCCCTTTGTTAACGTTTCTCTTTACAATCAGTCCACTCCACCATAGATGTTGTGTGCCTTTTGCAAAGTTTTCTTTATGGTTTAAATAGCATCCTGCATTTAATCCCATAATCTTTCTTCCATTATGCAGTGACCTAACAGCATAATCAAATAAATGTGAGTGACCTACAGTAGCAGATTGAAAGTTCTTCTTTAATAAATTAGAAGCTACATACTCTCCACTAATAGGCTTACCCATAACTCCACTTGCGATATTGTGACAGTATAGTATGCCATCAACTTCTACTATCTTTTCATAGTCGTGATACTCCCATCCGTATTTCGTAAATGGTATATCCATAACGCTTAGTGTGCCATCCAATTCAGGATTGTCTTCTACAAATCTGGTTATTCTATGTTCATGATTACCTCCCAACATAATCTTCCTAACCTTCTTATCTTTCAAAGATTTATTAAAAAGATACAATGCTTCTTCTGCATGATCTATTTCTTTCTTGTATCTTCTTCCCTCAAAAGATTTCTTCCCTCTATCAAAGTGTGATAAAGAATCCATATTAACCCAATCTCCTAGGCATATTATTGTGTCGGGATTGGTATCTCTTGCAAACTTTCCTGCCCAAGTAAGTCTGTCGTTACTGACTCCCATTTTAACATGGGGATCAGGTATCACTAGGTGTGTTCCCATTAGTGCATCCTCTCTTTACGTCTGTCTAGTATTTCCTGGAAGTCTACCTTAGACTTGCCATCAGTTTCTTGCATAGCCTCTATGCCCATATCGAATATGTAATCAGGCTCTTCTACAGAAGCCTTTACCATTCCATGCGCTATAGTTAATGCTACAGCGTAACTCTCTATTTGTGGAGTATCTGCTGCAGGTAACACAGTACATGCAAATCCCTCGTCTGTAGGATATATAGATACTAAAATAGACTCTTTAATATTAGTAGGTATCTTCTTAGATTTAGTTGTCATTTTTCTCCTTTATTAAGTCTATAAAATGATCTGCATTTACTATTACTAACGGCTCTTGCTGATTCATTTTGATTACAGCAATTGCTGTATTGGTGTCAAAACGTTTTATATGGTGACTTGCTTGCTCCATAATATCGTATATACCTTTGAATGTTTCTTTATTCTTACATTCAATTGAGTAAGGTATAAGTTCTTTAGCTTTAGTAGATAGTTTAATATCTACCCCAGTCTCTCCCATAACAGCGCCAGACACATCATCTTCTGTCAAAGAGGGGAAAGCCGAAAGTAGTTTGCCTTTCACCCAATTTTGTAGTCTTCTACCTTTAGCTTTTCTACTCCGTGTGTCCATCTTCCTCCCTAGGATTAGTTACTTCAGTATACCATACCCACTTAGGCGTAAGTGCTTTGGACTGTTGCTGTGGTAGATACTTAAGTTTTTCACCCCAACAAGGTTTCTTATATGCACAAAATCTACACTCTAGTGGTAATATTTTATTACCTGTAGCTTTTCTATTAAAGAACTCTTCTTCATCTTTAAACAGTTTTTTAAAAGGTGCATCAGAATTTAATGCATCCATATTATCTTTAGCTTTCTTAAGAGCATCACTAGATTGTTTCTGATCTGCTAGTGGAGTCTCAGTTACTGCCCATTCTCCTGTAGATTTATTAATAGCAATCCACCCTGCAAAATCCGTATTTTCTGCTTCAGCATATAGGTAACCTTGAGGTACATACCCAAAGCTATCCTCTTTCTGTATAGCATCAAAACCTCCATTATCCCCAAATTTATTTTCAAAAGCCCAAGGCGATGCACTCTTAATATCATAAATATTATTTTGAATCTTGATATCATAAGTACCATCAATCTCTGACCCATCATCAAATTTATGTTTAACTTTCTTCTGTATAGCATCTACTTTTACTCCTGATGCTTTTAGTATAGCTACTGCAGCAGCTTCAATCATATCCCCAAAAAGATTTCTCATCTTGAAGTTATAAGGCATAGGCTCTGCCTCTGCACCAGACTTCTCCATCTGAAGCTGACACAAAGGTCTGCCTATGTTCGACATCCTAGTTCTGAATGTCCTATCGTGTTGCTCTGTAAACTGCTTTTTAAAGGCATCTTCACAGGCTTGCCCAAACTCTTTAACTATTGTACTAGACACTCCCACAGAGGCTTTGTTAGCCTCCGTGAGAAACATCTGTACTCTGTTTAAAATAGAGTTTGACATTAAGTAGCTAAAAAGTCCTCAGGATTATCAGAAGATACTGCGTCTATAATTGTAGCACTCTCTGCGTCTTTCATGCTAGTTTTAGAGTTAGCTTGTTTCCACTGCTCTGCGATCTTTTTATTCTCTTCTTGAATAAGATCGTTAAACATATCCATGTGTTCAAGATCCTTCTTGGTGAACTCAACTTGCTTAGAGTCAACATCAATATCAGCTACATAGAATGTATTACTTCCACTCTTCTTTCGCTTAGTAGATAAGTTTAGCACATGGTTAAACATCAGACTGTTTCTACCCTTCAATCCTTTTAGAGTTTCCCCAATAGGTTTAAAGTTCATACCTGTTACACGCCATAGAACGGGCATTTCTTTTACAGAGGTAGCTTCACCATTTGCTTTTGTGCATTCCATACTAAGGACTCCATAAACAAGTCTATAGCATTTTATGTTTCTTTGCGCATCTACTTCAGCATCAGTAAGTTGTTCTTTATCTTTACCAATAACTTTGCCGCATCGTACTCCCCCTTTTGTGTCAATAGGCTCATCTTTCCATGATTTAAATATTACTGATGTAGAGGCATACTTGTTATCATCTGCATCATACTCCATGTATTGATAAGCGTTAATAAATGGTCTAAACTGTACTGCTGTATCTTTTAAGCTGTAGACTTTAGCTTCTGATTCAGGATCATAGATATTGTAGACTCCTGCCCTCAAAGCATTTCCGTCATCATCTTCAGCAGCCCTGTTTATTGCCAGTCTTGGCAAAGTTCCTGATCCCATTTGAGATCCATCGTCCTGCCCTGTCATCTTCATTATCTCTTCATTACTTAGAGACTCAAAAGGCTTTACTTCATTAGTCATGTTTGCACCTCCAGTGCTTTATTGTTAATCGTATAGTATCATAGATACTGCGTATTGTCAATGATAAATCGTAGTGTCTAACCAATTTGGTCCTACTTTTATCTCAACCTCTAATGGAACATCAAAATCAACATCGTACCTGTCTTTTAGTTCTTGAACAACACCTAGGCAACCTCTCTTTAAACAGTCAGCAACAATATCTTCTTCACCAGGAAATATGTCAGCAACTATAGAGTCATGCACTGTGTTGATTAAGATGCTCTTTGTGGCATTGTCCTCTAGCAATTTTTGAGAAAGGATACAGGCTAGAGGTACAATGTCAGCAGTAGCGAAGCCTTGCACAGGATAATTTTTTATCTGTGTTGAAAAGCTTGAGCCACCCCACGGCATTCTTTCTGCACTTGGAAAAGCGTACTGTCTACCTGTTGGTAGAGTTATGACTTTACGCCTTATTGCTTCATCCTGCAGTTTATCATGCCAAACTTTTATATCAGGGTACTTCTGTAAAAACTCTACATAATACTTTTGTTGCGGAGGAGTACCTGACATGCCTCCGTAGAGTGGTTTAAATGTATGTGCCTTAGCTTCTTGCCTCTCACAGCCTATCACACTTGCTGTAAAAGCATGAACATCAACACCATCTAAAATATCTTTTAATCCATTTTTATCTTTGGCTAGGCATACAGCAGCCCTAAATTCTAACTGAGCAAAGTCTATTTCCATAATAGATCCTCCCTCAAATCTTGAACTAATAGCTTTTCTTATAGGGAAAGTATTACCTCTAGGTTGATTTTGGAAGTTAGGATCACGGCTTGACAGCCTACCTGTTGCAGTAATGCATTGCATAAAGTTTGGATACAAATAATTATCTTCTGTCTTGTGTTTTTTTATACCTTCAACAAAAGTTTTTAAGTATGTCTCTAATGCATTGTACCTAGATATCTTTTCAATAAACGATCTTAACTCAGCGTCACCTGTATTGCCTACTTTAAGTAGAGTAGTCTTGTCTGTTTTAAATCCACCTTCAGCAACATCTAAAGAAGATTCTACCTTACCTTTAAAACCTGCTTTTTCTTTTGTGTTTCTATATATGTAACCTTTGCCTCCACAGTCAAAACATTTTGTAAGATTTTTGTAAGGTTCTTTGTTGACTTTGAACTTTTGAATCTGACCTTTGCCGGAACAAGCAACACAATGCTCTGCTTTAGTTTTATACACAGGCTGTAAAAACATATCAAATATCTTTCTAAGTTCTGTTTTAGAATACTTAGTTCTGCGCTTAGGTTTTTTTGTGTAAGGGTCTACCCCTAGATTAAATTGAACTGCCCATTTCTTTTTGTCAGTTACTTTGACTCCATACAATAACCAAGATAGTTGCTCAGGACTAGAAGGATTTATAGAAGTGTCTCCCATTTTTTCGTATATAGCCTCGTCTATTTGTATTCTAAGACTATCATACTCTTGCTGAAAATCATTTTCTACTTGTTGCAAGGCGTTATCGTCAATAAATATGCCATTGTTTTCCATTTTAGATAAAACAACTAAAAACTCACACATCATCTTAACACTATTGATTAGATTTTTATTCTTACCGATCTTAAACTGCTCCATCTGGGCATCAAACAAGGATCTTGTAGACTTAATATCAAACCTACCATACTCTTCAAGCATTTTTATAGGTACATTCTCAAAAGAAGTTTTGTT
>Ga0181406_1000358_pt1 | contig 17674 bp, 16 predicted proteins | sample 29SPOviralmetaG_FD_130135 | JGI IMG/M metagenome (GOLD analysis project Ga0181406, IMG submission 130135) | Marine viral communities from the oligotrophic San Pedro Time Series (SPOT) site, San Pedro Channel, CA, USA - 29 SPOT_SRF_2011-12-20 | ecosystem: Environmental > Aquatic > Marine > Strait... | reverse complement strand
ATATCCACTGTCTCTGAGATCGTGTATCTTAGAAATATTAGCATTACTTGTATCCCAGTCAGCGCCATATCTTTCATATTCAAAACGTTCTTGTGTATTATCTACACTAAATGCTATTTGTACATGTTTGAAATGCTGCCATATACTTGGATCCTTGGGATACTGTGTAGTGTTTGTGTTGTAGTGTATGTCAATATCTTTAGCAAATCCTCTATCCACTGCGTGTTGTAGCAGTGTAAAATGTTCTCGAATCATCCAGGGTTCGCCACCTGTAAACTCAAAATACTTTATTTGAGGCAAAATGCTATCCATGTTTTCCCAGAAGTGCGCACTTTCTCTGGGCCATTGTCCTGCTTTTAACCAAGTTCGTGCTATATGATTATCAGGATCATTACTATAATCCAGTTCTTCTTTTGCCCATTTGCTGCTACTCCAGGAACCACATATTCTACATTTTAAATTACAAATGTTTCCAAGTTTTAAATCTAAAAATACAAGTTCTTTGCCACTTGTATCCGTGTAATCAATATCAATGTGTTTAAACTTTTCTAACATGTACTCGCGTTTTGATTTTTTGCCAGCATCTTCTTCACGCCAACAGTTGCGGCAACCATCAGGCTTTTCATCATTGCTAAATTGTGTGCGCAGTTCCTGCATTGTTTCACTTGCAAACGCATCCTCTAGTGTATGTGTTTTCAGATCAACATTGGGTATTTCATCTGTGTATAAGCAACAAGGGCGAGTAGTTCCCATAGGTGTTGTCTCAACACTAATCCATGGAAGTATGCATCTACTCATATTGTGCTAGACCTTGTAGTTCAGGAAACACAGTATAAAAGTTTTCTGTGCGCACTGCATCCAATTGCTGGGTAACATGATTAAACTTGGACAAATGCTGTGTATTATCAGTATTATTCATAAAACTAATTGTACTGCGGAAACCATTTGTTGCACGTTGTAAATGATCCTGAGGTTCTAACCATGCAATATGTTCCTCAAGTTTTTGTGTTGCTTGTGCTTTTAGTTCTTTAGGCAAACAATCTGCACGATACCAATCAGGTGATTGTAGTATGTTAACATTTAAGTCCTGTGCTTTTAGTAATCCACATTCTACCCACGCTCTATGAAAATCAGGCACATGTAGCACATTCATTAAACTTACTGTTGGACTAATATAAAAGTCTACTTCAGGACATTTTTCTAGCATACGTTCTCTATTGTGTACAATTTTATTCCAATTACATCCACTACGCATAAGTTCTGCGCGACTGCCACTAGCATCTAAACTTGCACCTATGCTTACACTTTCAAACATTCCCCAGTAGTCCAGTACATCCAAGTCCTTGTACAGCGTTTCATTAAAGTTTGTATTATAAATTAATTTTACATCAAAACGTTCGCGACGAACAAGTTCTTTAAGGATGTTGTAATGTTCCTGCATAATAAGAGGCTCACCACCAGCAAAGTATATTTGCTCTATGTGGTCAATGTGTGGAATCATTTGTTCCCATATATCAGACTTATTCTTACCTGCCCATTCAATACGCTTGTGATTAGGCTTTTGTCCGTGCATCTTTACATGATCATCAAACCACAAACTACTAAACATTGGGCCACAACTGCGGCACTTTAAATTACACTGATTGCTAAAACGTATATCCCAGTATACTAGTTCAAAGTCTGGATTTACACCCTGATCTACTTTGTCAATGTGATGCCCAAAGTGTTTGTTGTGGCTGTTGCGCATACTAAAGAAGCCTTGTTCTTCCTGTTCGTAACAGCGTGTGCATTCTCTACTTGGTTTATCAGCAAGCATTTGTTCACGCATACCAACATATGTATCGCCATGCCATATTTCTTCTAGCGTGTTCTCACGCATGTTGCCTATAGGATGTGCCATTTCTCCTAAACAACAAGGATATGCTTCGCCTGTTGGAAATCCGTGTATGTGTGTCCAGGGTATCATACAAAAGTTTTTGCTTTCCATCAAACGATATTGTTGATCTTTGCGTAAACTTTCTAATTCTACAAACACTGGACGTCTACTATTGTAGTCATATGTTTCGTAATACTTTTTTGTTTTAGAGGCTTTCATACCAGTCCTCTAGTTCAGGAAATGCTACACTAAATGTTTTATTACGTCTTAAATCATACTGTGTGTAAAACTTTTTAAAGTCATTGTGTAGTTTAGGCATTTCAAAACTTTCACTGTGTGGCGTTTCTACCACTTGCAAGTATTCAATTAGTCTAGTCATATGACCTTGTTCCCAATCATGCATCTCGCTTTGATCTATTGCTTTTAATCTATCAACACAGGTCTTGCGTATTTCATAGGGTAATACTAGTGGCGATTGAAAACTAGGAAAGCGTAGTATATTGTAACTCATAAATGCAAAGTCCTTGCCAAAAACATTTCTTGCACGAAGTATTTTTTCAATTAGGTCTGGTAGTGTTGGCAAACACAGTGCATTTATAGTAAACATGCAGTGCGTGTGTACATCATTTAGGGTAAGTTTTGCCATGTTTTTCCACCATTGCTGAAATTCTAATCCATCACGGATATATTCAGCACTTAGCCCTGTTGCTTCACAACTACTGTAGATATCCAAGCGAGGCAAATGTGTCTTTGCTTCAATTAATCTATCTATAAATTCTTGTTTGCCGCCAAGATTGCTATTCACTGCAATACCAGTTTGACTTTTATCTGCGTTTTCTTTAAACCAATCAAACAGTCTCCACAGTTCTGCAGTCATTGTTGGTTCACCACCTGTAATGCGTAGTTCTCGCAATGTGCGATGCAAGTCTGTGTCCCACCATTTAAAGAACGCTTCTACATATGGGTTAGTCTCGCCATACTTAAACTTTTGGCTGTGATCGTGTGCATGGATAAAGTGTCCTCTACCGTCACTTTGCAGATCAGTGTAACTACCTTTTTGTTTTATATCTTTTACCCATGTTGTGCTAAATGCGGGATTGCAATAACTGCAAGCAAAGTTGCATGTTCTATCAAAGGCAATCTCAAGGGTAATAAGATCAACGTCATCAGCGCAGGGTGTTTTAAAAGCATTTGTTAGTTCCTCATTTGTATATATCTTACTTTTGTAAACACGATCACTGATAAAATTTTTACCCATGTCCTCAAGTTTCCAACAGTATTCACAACCTTTAGGACGTACACCGTCCTGCATTTGTTTACGTTGAAACTTTTTTTCAGGTGTGTTGTGTAAGAGTTTAGGATTTTTAAGCACTTCTTCTGGATCAACTAAGTGTGCAGGCGGATGATGACAACTAGTAGTCATACCGCTACCAAGCCATATAGTAGCGTTGTACCACTTGGCTGCGCAGAAACTTGCGCTCTTTGTGTCTAAATGATCTGCTTTAAATGTTAGATCTGGTTGCATAATACTCACATTGTTTCCAAAATTCTGTCATTTGTGGAAACGTTTCTAAAAAGTTTGTGCCTCTGCGGCGGTCATGTTCTGCGAAAAATTTATAAAAGTCTCCGCGCTTACGTTCTACATCATCTGTACCCTGCAACATCCAGTCTAAATCACGACGCATTTTTAGTACTTCATAGTCTTTAAAGCCGTGCATCTCATGTAAATTATCTTCCATGTAATTAATGCAGTCCTGAATTACCACATTATATTCCTTGGGCAATATTTGCATGCTTTGCCATTCAGGCGTATATAACAGTGGAGTATCGAACCATACACGTTGGTATGTGTCAGTATAGTTCTTGCGCAAATATACTATGTATTCTAACAGTTTGTGAAGTGAAAGTATACTTAAATTATTCATTGTTATAATGAATGTTAGACTGCTACGATAAGGAACATCGCGTACAAATTCTTCACATCTATTTATTGCACGATCAAAGTTAAGTCCGTGACGTATATATTCTGCCTGCTTGCCCCAAGTATCCAAACTAACAAACTGCATAAAGTGTTCTATTTGTTCACCTTCACACAGTTGTTGTACATAGCCTTTGTATTTGTCCCATACACGTTCTTCGACACTAAAGTTACTTGTAGTGTTAAGATGCAGATCAGGCTTTGGATTATCTAGCACATAGTCAAACACACGATAGGTGTTAGGATCCATAGTAGGCTCGCCACCTGTCATTCTGAAATGTTTGAGATCCTTGTATAGTGTGGGCCACCAACGCCAGAAGGCTTCTCTGTAGGGGTTATCTTCTCTGTTGGGAATAGCCCTTCGCTCGCCCACAAAGTGTGCAGGGTCGTTGTGTGGTACAGTTGTGGGCCATGCTCCGTACTGTTTTGACTCTGCTGTCCAGGTACTTGAAAACTGAGGACTGCAATAACTGCAACTAAGATTACAAACATTATTAAAATTTACCTCTACATAACTTGGGTTTACATCTGCACTGGGATTTGCAAGTATATCCTCAAACTTTTCCATAGCCCATGGTTCGCCACTACGATAATGACGGTCACTCATGTTGCCTTGTGCTTCTATATTCCAACAATAGTTGCAGTCACTACACTTTATACCCTGCATCATTTCTAGTCTACTTTGTTTCTTGTGTGCAGTATTGTGTAGCGCACTAGGATTGTCTGCTAGTGTTGCTATATCAATTTTATGTAGTGGAGGATGATAGCAACTGTTTGTATGTCCAGTTGTTAAGTGCAAACTTACTTGTTGCCACTTTGCTAAACAAAAACTATCACTGACTGTTTCTAAACGATCTTTTGCTACTAGTGCATCACTGTAATAGTCACTCATAGTTATAGGTTCTATCCTGAATAATATCTGCAGTTCTGTCAATTAATATTTCATTTTTATTGCGCATTAGCCACCTAGTAGGATTGTGATCATCTATTGTAAACTGTGTTTCTGAGTTATGCAAGTGTACCTGATAATTGTCATTATTGTTGTTTACTAGCCGTGGGAACAAACCATAATTATCAATAGTAAAGTTATTAAGTGCAACCCGCTTTACAAGCACTTTTGCACCCTGTGCGTGTATCTTAATTGTAGTGGGTATACTAATTTCACATGTAAAACTTGATGTAGTGTTTGCTTGCATTTCTTTTTTTAACACTGTGTCTAAGTCACTTAGTATTGTAATAACAGTGTTGGGCTCAACATGTCTGTATGTTTGAAATACAAACTGAATACTAACTATGCTGTGCTTCCATGCTGACATGACTAAACCCTAATTGCTGTAAAAGATCACTAACTTCTCTATTATACTTTACTCTTTGTTCGTTTGTCAATCCTGTTTTGTTCCACTCCTGCGGAGTGTCACCTGATTGAATACTATAATTTTCCTGTTGTCTTGCAAGTTCTGTGTTGGGCAATATTTGTGCTTCACTAAGCAATACGTTTATGTAATCACATGCATAATCAGCACGTTCTGTAAACCATTTCTTAGTGTACTCCATATCTTCCAGTGTTTCAGTTGGGTATGCAACGATAAGCATTAGTAAACTATTGATCTTGTATTTTTTTATCATATCTAAATGATAATCTAGGCTATCATTTGTAAAGTTTTTACCTAGTCCTATGCGTATGTGTTCAACTACACTTTCAACGCCTAGCATCAAATTTCCATTTGTGTCCTTTATCTTTTGCCACAGTGCTTCTGGATGACTGCGTTCACTGCGTACAATAAAGTAACCATTCCAACTTATCTTTTGTTCATGTATGCTATTGTATTCTAGTATATGATCCAGTACTTTGGTAAACTCTCTCATGTTGCCATTGGTTAAACTGTTGTGAAACTCAAAATGTGTTATACCATAGCGTTCAACTTGTGTTAGCATTTCTTGCCATAAATTTTCTGCTGTTCTAAATCTGTATTTTGTCCAGTGTTCAACAATGTCACAAAATTCACAACTACGAATACAACCTCTACTATCACATACAGGTATGCTAGGACGTGGGTAATCATGTAAATTGTAATCATCAAAGTTTGGCACTGGCAGTGCGTTAAGATCTTTAATTTGATCCCACTCCATTGTGTTAATGCCAGTGTGCGACATTCCACGCACATATGCTGGTAAACTATATTCGCCATCGCCATTTATATAATCATCTATAAAACCTTTACTTTGTAATAATTCAGCAAAGTTAGTGTTGCCCTGTGCAATAAATCCTTTTATGCCACTGCCACCAATTACTATTCGTGTATTTGGTATACGATAACGCAAATTATAGCACAACCAGTATGTAAAAAACTGACAGTCCTGTGTTAGTAAACTTAAACAAACTAAATCTGGATTGTATTCCTTTATCCTTGTTGTACAGTACTCCAGTAATTCATACAACTGTTCCCATGTATCATCAGTAATATTTTGATCGAGAAAGAACTGTGTAACGCTGTCTTTGTTTGGGTACTTGTTTATAAGTTCGTTTGCTTCAAAGTTTAAGTCAATCGCAGTGCTGCTAAAACCCTCTGCTTGTAAACAGGCTTTTAGAAGCGCAGGTGCTAGTATAGGAGTTTGTGTCCATGTTCCTGGTACGCTGGTAATGAGTATGTTCATGCTATGAAAAAAATTAAAAAGTTCTTTGTATCATTATTTACTTTAAAATAGTTACTACAATGCCATTGATCCCTGTTGCAAACAAGTAAATCACCTGCATTCCAGGAATATTCTATATCTATTTCTAACTGTGTTACTAGTTCATCACAGTGAGAATAGTCCTCAAATAATAGACCATTGTTGTTTATTGTTGTTGTAGTTTCATCTGACTCATGTGGATTAAAGTCGCTGGTATGTTTGAATACCAATGTTTTATTTTCCTTACCTGAATCCAATGGACATAGTATTAGTAAATTGTGCTTTACAGTGTCGCCAAACAACATGACTCCAATTTGTTCATGTTTAACCCTACTGTCAGTATGAATGCCATAGGGTTGCAAACTTTCCTTGTATGCACCAGTATCAAATTCATGTTCACCTAGTAGTGATGTAAACACAGGATTGAATATACGATAACTTATATCATCCTCAATATGATATTCAAGATTTTTATTGTTACTAAAATTTGGGGTATGTGCATCTACTTGTTTGGTGTCGTAGTAGTCGCGAAGTTCCTGAATTTGCACAGGTGTTATTGCATTAGGAATTACCTGTGCCATTACCAGCCTTCATGCTTCCTTATCATATCCATTTCAAGTGACATTGGGGCAGCAGGACAATATGTTTGTGCATAATACTTCTTAAAAAAAGCACTTTCTTTAACACCTATATCCAACATTGGTAATCCTAGTCTAGTCATTAGTGCGCCGTTAATTTCAGGCATATTCATAGTATCATATTCAGCATATATACGATCTAAATTTTCAAACCACTGCACCTCTGTGTGATCCCAGTCAGTAAGCATTGTCATGTATGTACCCATTCGTGCGCCATTAATGGCGTGTGTACCGTGTTCAGCATCTCTGCCCACGTTGTGCCACATGCTAAGTCTATCAAAGTTTGACTTGTGTACCATATCTTCGAACTCAGGAAGTGTAGGCTTCGTGCCATTACGCAGACACATTTTAACACCTTCACGGAATCCTGCACGCCATGCATGTTTAGCACTGCCATTGGGATAGGTAGTACTGTATACATTGTTCATTGCTAGATACTTGGGATCATAACAAAATTCTACATCATTTTCATCTGTGCCATCGCTTGCTTCATGTGTGCGCATGTTGTTAACAAACGTGCGTGTCCAGCAACTCATGCCGCCATTGCCATACATAAGTCCGTTTATAGTATTAATTGCTTTCCAACGAAACACACAGTCTTTATAATTGTCCTCTATGTCCAGTGTAAGATCAAAAAACTCTGAGAAAGGCATGTTATCGCCATCAATAAGAATAAAACGTTCTGTATCACTTGCTGCCGCTGCCGCTTTGTGCGCTGCATCACTGCCTTGTACACTGTCTACACGCTTCGCCCAGGGCACCATGTTTTGTATCTTAACCCAAAACTCTTCCTTGTTAGGCTCATCATAACTTAGATATACACAATCTAAATCAGCAACATCAAATTTCTGTGCCATATTTTCTTACTTTTTCTTTTTGCATTACAATTTTATCCTGGTCACTAAGTTCTAAACAAGGATTTCTATTATCAATGGTAGTGTTAAAACTAAAACTCCAACGCTCGCCTTTGCTACGAAAAGGGTTGACCATATGCAGTAGCCACGCAGGAAAGAAATAAATGTCTCCAACTACAGGCTTAAAACGTATAGTATTAGGACAATAAATTTGAGCTCTGCCATCTACAAACGTAAGCATACCGGCACTTGGATCATGATCTTCCATAGCCCATTCACGTTCTATATCATCTGGCATGCGTACATATCCGACACCACTAATGGCACCACTGTGTTTGTGAATAGGATTCCAGTCACCTGCGCTGCTAATATTTCCCCATGCATCATGTAGTACACAATTTAGATCCATCATTTCTAACTGTGGTCCTATTAACTGTTTATGCTCCTCGGTTAAGTAATCCATCAAATTCCATTGACTTTGCATAACTGTTTTGTACAATGTTGCACTGCCAGTTGAAAGCATGTTAACAAACTCATCCTGTCCAGATCCTAGTCCTGCTGCAGATAGTGCAAACTCTCTTGTTTGATTACCAGCAAGTCTATCACTGCGATCTTGTGCGTCAATATGATTTTGAAATGCATAATTTAGTGCATCTAACACAGGCTCAGGTATTCTTGCTTTAATAATAGGAGGTCCAAAAGGTGTATAAACTTCTAAATCAGTCATTTTTTTTGTCCTTTATAAACTTATTCCTACTTTCTATATATTCATTAAAAGGAAGATCTGTTACTTTCTGTGTTTGTTCGCGGTAAAATCCCGCTTCATCTGCCTCGTCTTTCATAAAGTCTCTAGGAGGGATAGGATTGCGAATTGCTTCTTGTCTTGCCTCTTCCATTGCGGCTTTATCTTCATCAGTAAGTTCTAAATCTCCTGTCAAGTTTGTAACAGTAGTATTAAAACTAAAACTCCAGCGTTCGCCTTCGCTTCTAAATGGATAAACTTGATGTTGTAACCACGCAGGAAAGAAATAAATTCTACCTACCTCTGGTTTTAATCGTAATACAGTTGGACCTAAGCCATTGTTGCGTTCACCATAACTAAAATGTATACATCCTGCACTAGGATCATGATCTTCAGTTGCCCATTCTTGTTCAATATTTTCGGGCAATGCTAGATATCCAACACCGCTAATTTGACCTGTATGTGTATGTGCAGGATTAAAATCGCCTGCTACACTAATGTTCCCCCAGGCTTGATGAATTGTACAACTTAAATTCATATGTGGCATACGGCTTTCTACAATTTCAATATGTTTTGCAGTTGCATTACGTCTAGTATTTTCCCATTGCACACGTTTGCTGTAAGAATACAACTCACCACTACCATCAGCCAGCATTTTTACAAAAGCCGCTGCATCTTCCTCATTAAGTACTTTATCATTTATTTGAAATTCACGTTGCATATTGCCTGCAAGATTCATACTATGATCTGCTGCTTCGCTGTTATTTTCAAATAATTCTATTAGACTATATCCAACATCCTGTGGAATAACAGTTTTTACAATATTAGGGCCAAAAGCTCTAATTAATTCAACTTCCTGATCAGGATATCCTGTATCTGTAACTGTTTGCATATTTTACTCCTTTATGGCATATAAGGATTTGTCGGAAGATCTTGTTGCTTAAGATCCCATGTACGCTTTGGACGATTGCCTATATACTCTAGTTTTTCATCTACTACTTCGTAATCTTGTGTCATTGAAAAACACTTGTCATATTCAGCCTGTGTAATTTCAATATATTTTACACCTTCTTTAAGGTCATAACTTATATCAATTATAGCACCTTTATCGTTATAATACAACTTATGAATTGGTTTTTCTGGCACATCCCAATTGTGATCTCTGCATGCCTCAAAAAAATTACTGTAATCCATATCTTTTTATTAACTCCTGTGTACAAAAATTTTTGTTATAGTAATGAAATGGCATAGTTTGTGCGTAACCATTTACACAAAATGTCATATCATCTGTTAGTGTCCAATGGCAACTATCCTGCCAATTATCCGTTTTGAATTTGTTTATATGTTTTTTCATGTGTGTGAAAGTTGGATAATTTATCGTTGGAACATAGAATTGTTCGCTACCTAGTTCAGTAGCCGCTATACTCATAAACACATCTGTATCTGCAACATCGTGTCTACAATTACTTAGTATAGTATTTTTATATAAAGAAAAATTGTCTTGCACTGTTTTACATCTTTCAAAAAACTCTTGTGCCTCAGTACAATGTCTAAAATACATAAAGCCATTGTATGCATTAAGTAACATGTTTTCACTCCACAGAGATCTATACTCTGTGTCATCGACAATTTCACCTCTGTAGTTATTTACTTGTGTTGTAAAACAGACATTGCGCAATCTACATCCTGCCCACCAGTGGTCAATATTGCTTGTAATAAGCATATCACTTTCTACTTTAAATGTTTCTTTAAAAGGAGTAAGTTCCCATGCCAGACATTCGCTGGCAAATGGCGCCATTGTAGGTATAGTGATTACTTTGTCAAACACATGCAACATATATTCTGGCACAGGCGTTGCTGTATCTACTACCACTGCAAAGTCATTTATCTTACAATAAGTTTTTACGCTAAGAGCAAGCAGGTATGCACACTCTAGATATTGTTCGCCCTGTGCAAACGTTAGATAGCCTTGATCGCGTGTTTTTGCTCTCATAGTTTATCGCCTATATCTAAAAGACTGCGCTTGTTCATAACATGTAAGTCACCTGTGTACCGTAATACATTGTGTGACTTTTTATATTCATACTTAATTAACCATCGACCATCATTGTAATCAAGCACACTATCACTGCTACTAAGTGCAGGTAATGCATAATCAAATGTGCATGTGTTGTTATATCCACTGCATATTTGATGTGCAATGCTTAGTGCAAAGTCATTACGAAAAGGTGTTCTACGATATCCAAAAAGTTTAGCAAAGTAATCATAGTTTTTGTATACCATGTGCCAAGTATCAAATATACGCTGTGCATGTGCTGATTTACGAAAATACACTACTGTTGCCCAGCGCATTTCAAATCCATTGTTTGTCATAAACTGATCATGTCTAAAAACTTGGTTGCCTGTAATATCCCAACTACGGTTGTGGCATATAAAGTCGTGATCACATCCAAAATAGTTTGCAAGTGTATCACACTGTACAATGTAATCACTGTCTAATAATATAGTTTCATCATAAGGACTTAGTTCATAAGCACTGTATCTTCCTATATTATTCCACTCAGTGCCTTCAAGTTCACCATTTGGATAACGAAAAGTACGAAAGTTACGTTGTTCTGGATCTAATTTTATTATTGTGCAAGGTACGTTTAAATGTTTAGTTGCAAGTCGTGCGCACATCTCGCTTAGACTTTTATAGTCCAACTGCGCACTTTCACTGTATAATATAACAACGCCTTTAGACTTCAACTTGTCCTGCTTTGCGCTTGCCCTTTAGCAGTTGATATTCATTGTGCCAATCATTGTGTACTTCGTTCCAGCGTTCATCACACAATTCTAGTAGTTCTTGTACATTAACCTCAATAGGAGTATCGTAACTATCTGAAATAATAGTCTCTGCAGGTTTGTTAAACAATCCTACATTTACGTTTTTCATGTACAAGTAACTTAACAGTGTCATATCAACACGAAACAATCCACCATTGTAGGTTACACTAAGGCGTTGCTGTTGTTGTTCTTTAAGTGTTTGTTTTTGCCTATTAAGCGCAAAACGCTCATTAGCATATGATTCTAGATTTTCCATAGTAGATATTATAACAGGCGCCCTGGCGCCTGTCAATAGTAAAAATGTTAATTTTTATTAAGCGTGACCTACAGTGCCTGATACTGTAATTGTGCCGCCAGCATCAGTAACATGTGTAGTATCATGTTTTTCGCTAGTAAACGACATGCGCTGTGTACCGTCGACTTGGTCTTGTACGTTGTAAATTGATTTGTTAAAACTTGTATTATCTGCTGCACTATCAACCCATGTACAACTTACTTCTACACTTGCAGCACTGTCCTGTGTTCTAGCCTGCCATTGTACAAAACTTGTGTTGTATGGACTTGTATCTTCAAGTTGTTTGAACACTGTAGCATAGGTTGCTGTAAGATCATAATAACCTTTGTCAGTTTCGTTTGTTGTTGCTGATCCTGAACCACCGCTTTTGCCTGATGCTTGTGCAGTAATTAAGTAAGATCCTGCTGCAGTTAACAGACTAGCCCAGTTATCCGCTTTAGTATCTGATGTATGACCAGTTAGCGAACCTGACATACCTACACGACCACCTGCGTTAAAAAAGTAACGTGCTTGGTTAGTACTGCCCCATGCCCATTTGTGTGTAAATGTTAGTGTGCCAGTAAATGTTGCCGTTTGATCTCTGTTTGTCGTTACAGCACTTTGTCTTGTAGCAACAGTTAATCGTGCTGTTGTGACCGATGCAATATTTGTTGAAATTGCAGCAATTGCTCCAATAACATCACCAGCACTTGGGTTAGTAATTGAAGTAATACTTGTGCCTTGATGTGATGCAATGCTTGTAACTCGTGCTAACAATGTGACCCACTGTGACGCCGCTACTGCAGTACTAGTATCAACAGCGGTTACTGTTGTACCTTGTCCATATCCAGCATCACCTGTTCCAGTGCCCCATATTGCGTTTACACTAGTTGCAAATGCGTTATAATGATCATCTAGAATTGAATCGCCTGTTTGATATGCCATTTACTCTTTCTCCGTTTAGTTTATTGTAACAAAGGCTTCTACAGTGCCTTCTTCAATTGTTGCTTTGGAATTGATAGCTCTGCCGATGACATTAAATGCTGTAATTGATTCGTCATTGTTTGCAGCTCTTGCTAGTCCATTGCCTGCACTAACAAGTCTATCACCTTTATTTACCATGCCAAGCACACGCACAGGAACTCTTCCTGCAACCGCCACTGGTGATCCACCTGCTTGCGCACTGTTCATTAAGTACGCTGGCTTACTACTAACAACTCCAAATACATTATTTGAAAGTTCATCATTTACTGCGGTAATTTCTTCTGCTCCGCCTAGTGCTACAATAGTACCAGGTGCATATACTGAGTCTGCTCTAAAGTTTTCCGCCAAGTCAGCATATTGTGCCGCAGTAGATGTTCCGTTAAAGGTTGTTGCAAACACTGTTGCAACTCTGTTACCACTTGTACCAATATTTACTGTTCCACTAATTAGGATATTACCTGTCATTGTGCCACCACTTGTTGCAAGTGCGCCGCTGCCTGAAACAGTTGAATCAACATATGCCTTAGTTGCAATACCTAGGTTATCACTAGGAGCACCTGCTACAAGAACACGATTTGTTGCACCATCAACTGTCATTGCTGTACTAACAACACCACCATCGTTAACTTTGATTAGGATATCACCATCGCTAGTTGCGTTACTTAGGCTTACGTCACTGCCACTAACACCAACTGTAAAGTCACTGTCAACACCAACAACCATGCCAGTGTCGTTAAGAATACTTAACACACCACTTGTACTATCACTTGCGTTACTGCGGAGATAGTTAGCGGCTGCTTGTCCGCCTAGGGCATCAGAATCTGTTGATGTACCTTGGAACTTAATGTCTGAAATTGCTGTGCTTAATTGCACACCTGGCTTAATAGTTGCAAATCCTGAAAGCGAGCTCTGCGGAGTAAATGCTGCGTCTTTGGATACTGTGCCAACTACTGTGTTGTTTGTGTAAAGTTTAATAACAACGTGATCTGTTGCACCATTGTCTGTAACAGTTTCAACAATAGCACCTGATGTTCCTGTACCACTAGTAAATGATGGACCAATTGTTGTAAAACTAGATCCATTATAAACTTTCAATTGTCCGTTTGTGGTATCCCACCAAAGGTCGCCAGTAACGTTTGTACTTGGCTGACTGCTACTTGCAGTACTACTACTAACAGTTTTAAATGCACTGCCTGTGTAAACTTTAAGTAGATTATTAGTTTTGTCCCACCACATTTGACCTGCTACTGGACTGCTTGGTGCGCTACTATTACTAAAGTTTTCTAGTAATTTGACAAGGTTCTCATTAAAGAACTCTCCATATCCAGCGTAGTTCTTACCTATAAGTGTAAGATCAGTGGTTGTATCAATAGTGCCATCTGCTACTGTTGCAAGAATAGTACCATCTGTTTTGTTAACTGTATAAGCCATCTTTATTTGCTCCGCATGTATTCGTTACTGTTATTTATCAACTGCATTAACTGAGTATATTATATACTACTCAGGTTAGTCAGTGTTTGTATTCTAACTGTGTAATCAATTTGTATTAGTCTGTTTAAACTTTTTTGTACCGGATGAAATACAACATGTGTTAGTAGTTTACCCGTATTAACTGTGCCTGTCCAACTGCGCAAGCCTAATTCATCAAATGTGTAAGTGTCATTAAAATTACTAGTGTTGTCAAATGCTGCCTGACTATTAGGCTCACCGTAATCCAATAAGCAACTTACAACAATGTCTGTATAAATTTGTCCAGCAGTGTGACTAGTTGCAAGTTTATTTCTTGCAGTATCAGTGTTTAAACTACTGTTATCATCTACAACTTTATAGTAAGTTTGGTTATAAAGATTAGCATTACTACCGCTACTATTCGCAGGCAAATATGTAATTACGCCTGTTGGATCAACACTAGTGCCACCATTACCAAAAGCCATTTCATGTATAAAGCCTGTAGTTTTATTTGATATACTTAATGCAAGTGCTTCGCTCATGTTTTCATAGTGGATAGCATTACGCTTGTTTACATAATCCTCGCCTGTGTCTGGATCAAAGATACGAATGTGACCTTCCATCATAACGCCACTAGTGTCTTTAAGCGCACTCTCAGGCTGTTGTGGTTGTTCGATGTTTTCGTTCATTTCTTGTTCCTGACCGTCCATTATACTTTAAGCATACATTCTACAAGATTTTCGCCTAAATCGCTATTTGTTTCTAATGCAATTCCAACAATTTTTCCTTGTCCGTTTGCACTTGCACAACCGTTATTGGCTACAAACACGGGTTGTCCTTTGCTAACACTTCCTACAACACGAACTGGCACACGACCAACTAGTGCAATATCCTGTCCGTCTATAGCATTATTCATTAGGAAAGCAGGCTGTGTGGATATAACACCTGCAATGTAGTCATCTTCACTAGTTGCCTGTGTCATTTCTTCATCTCCGCCTACACTTACTATAGTACCTGGCGAATATTCTGCATCCGTGGTATATTTCTCAGCCAAGTCAGCGTACAGTGCAGACGATGCTTGACCAGTTATTGCTTGGCTAAATGTGACAACACCATTACTTGCAATTGATATTGCATCTAGATCACTTGCACTTCCTATTAGTCCACCATCTTTAATAACTATATCACCTGCTACAGTAAAGTCTCCAATACTACTTAAACTTGCTGTTTCTGCAGCAGCAGCACTTGCTGCTGTCTTAAATGATAACTTGGTTGCATTGTTGGATGCACTAAAGTCACCTTCGGATATTGCAGCGATGCCTGCTGCTACTAGAATAGCATCAGTACCTGCACCTTCTGCAGGTGCCTGAAAATCAATCTGTCCTAGTACGTCGTTTGCAGCAATATCATTATCACCTGCACTTAAATTAAATGTTGGGAAACTATTATCTGCGGTTGCTGGAACGCTTAGTGTTAATCCTGTGTCAGCAACATGAGTAAGAACAACATCATCATTGGCGCCAAAACTAATTGTAGCACCATCATGTTGCATCTCTAGATCCTGTGTAAGTGTAACATCACCATCTGAACCAATAGAAATAGCGTCAACGTCAGAGGCAGAACCTATAGTCTTTCCATCACCAATAATAAGATCATCTGTAATTGTCAATATTCCAGCAGAACTTAATGTCATCTTAGCGGCTGCTGCCTCACTAGCACCTGTCATAAATTCTAATTTAGTTGCGTTTGAACTAGAACTAAAATCACCTTCTGATACTGCTTGTATTGCAGCCGCTACTAATACTGCATCTGTGCCTGTGCCTTCATCTGGCGCCTGAAACTCGATCTTACCTATAACATCATCTGCAGCCATATCTGTTTCGCCAGTTTGTAATGTTAATATAACTGGTTTATCATCACCAGTGGCAGTGTGTTTTAGTATTAATCCTTTATCATGGTTGTGTATTAGTTTAATTTCATCATTAGCACCAAAAGATAATTCTGCAGCATCATGTTGTAATTCTAAATCTTGTGTAAGTGTAATATCACCATCAGCGCCAATCGAAAGTGCATCTACATCACTTGCACTACCAATAGTTGCAGCATCAGGCAATACAATATTAGTACCAAATGTTGCTGTTGCACTAATAATAGTAAGTTCTGCAGTGTTATCAACTTTCATAACAATACTGCCTGTGCCAGTATCAATTGTTTCTACACTTGTGTCACCTTCAATAATTTTATCTGAACTTAAACTAGAAACCTGTGCATCAACATATGCTTTTGTTGCTGCTTCTTGGTTGTTAGTTGGATCAGTAACGTTAACAATTTTGTTACTGTTCATGTCAAGGTTACTATCAAGTTCCACTACACCAGTGCCGCTTGCTAGTAGGACTAGGTTAGCGTTTGTAGAGTTTGTACTAATATTGTTTGCACTAATTGTTACTTCATCAATTACTGCACTATCAACAAACAGTTGCTTAAACCTAGCAGCGTCAGTACCAATATCAACATTACTATCTGTATTTGGCTCAATAATTCCATCCTTAAAGAATAATTGATCTTCGCCATTTGCACGGAATATTATACGATTGTCTGTACTAAAATCAATGTCGTTGTCTGCATCTCTACCAACTTTAAGTCCTGCGTTGAGTACACTTGTAATACCAACTTGTGCACCTGAAATAGCACCTACTAGGTTGTCTGCATACACATTTGTAAATCTTACAGTGTTTGTGCCTATATCAAATGTACTGTCTGCACTTGGGACAATACTACCAACTGTTTGTATAACACCAGTACCGTTTGGCTTTAAAATAATATTTGCGTTTGTACTAATATTTTCAATAGTGTTGGCTGCACTATTAATTTTTAAGTTTCCAAACTCTGGTGCTGTTGATGATGCAATACTAATACCATTTGTACTCTGCGTTAATACAATGTTATTTCCCTGTGTTAGTTGTCTAAACTGGAAAGTAACACCTGATTTTCCTGCAAAAACATCTTTACCGTCTGCATTTTGGAGACTCTCACCTTGGTTGGCTTCACCACCTGCTGCACCTGGAAGTTCAGCAAGTTCAATTTTTCCACTACCACTGTTATAAACAAGTCCATGACCATTTGTTGGGCTATTCAACGTTGTGGTCAAAACATCGCTTAGTTGGGTAATACTAATACTGTTTATTCTCGTTTGCACTTCTGAAAGACTTGGTCCAGTGTATGTAATAACACCTGTGGTACTGTTATATGCTAGACTTCCGTCTCCGCCTGCATCTGTAACACTAATTGCATCTCGTATCTCTGCATCGCTAAGTGTGATAACACCTGTTGAAGCATCGTAAGCAGCGTTGCCGCCTGTGACACTAATTGCTGCTCTCGCT
>Ga0181406_1000356_pt1 | contig 17723 bp, 40 predicted proteins | sample 29SPOviralmetaG_FD_130135 | JGI IMG/M metagenome (GOLD analysis project Ga0181406, IMG submission 130135) | Marine viral communities from the oligotrophic San Pedro Time Series (SPOT) site, San Pedro Channel, CA, USA - 29 SPOT_SRF_2011-12-20 | ecosystem: Environmental > Aquatic > Marine > Strait... | reverse complement strand
TGAAAATATGGTATTCACAACACTAACCGCATTTTTTAATGCTGTTTTAGTTACAAGCACTGGATCTATAATTCCAGCTTCAACCATATTTATTTCTTTATTATTTACAACATCTATCCCAACGCCTGGTTTACCAGACTCATAATGTTCTAATGCTGCATTGTCGAGTATTGCTGCATAAGGAGAGCATATAGCTTTTAATAATATTTCTTCGCCTTCGTTTTCAGGAGCAATAAAATGTGCTGCATCTAATAATGCAACACCCCCGCCTGGAACAATGCCTTCTTGCAGTGCCGCTTTAGTTGCATATATAGCGTCTTCAACTCTATCTTTCTTTTCTTTCATCTCAACTTTTGAGTCCGCCCCAACTTTTATCATCGCTACTTTGCCGTTTAGCATAGCTAATCGTTCTTGTAGCTTCTTCTTAAAGTATGGATTTTTTTCTTCTGCAACTTTATTTTCAACTATACTTATGCGATCTTCTAATATTGCATTTTGATTAGTTGTTTGTAGAACAGTGTTGGCATCATCTGTTATAGATTTTTTACATTCGCCTAAAACATCTGGTTCAATTAAATCTAAATCATCACCAAGTTCTTCATTTATAACTGTAGCACCTGTTAATATAGCTAAGTCTTCAATAGTTTCTTGTTTAGTTGGACCGAAGCCAGGTAAATCTATAATATTTACTTTTATATTACCTTTAACTTTATTTGCTAATAAAGCTGCTTTTGGCTGCTGTTCTACATTCGCAACAATTAGTAAACTTCTTTTTTGTTTTATAACAAACTCTAATACTTTTTGTATTTTACGAATATTAGATATAGGCGATGAAACTATTAATACATAAGGATTATTTAGTTCAGCCTTACCTTTATCTTTATCAGTTGCAAGATACGGTGATGTCAATCCACAGCTTATTCTTGTTCCTTCAACAAACACCACATGTGTTTCGTGTGTATCTGATTCCTCCATAAGAACAACACCATCTTTACCAACTTTTGAATATGCCTCCGCTATTATACTGCCTAGCTCTTTATCATTATTACAACTAATAGTGCTTACATTATGTAGCATTTTTTTAGTTACCTTTATTGCTTTATTGTCTAAGTACTTAATTACTTTGTTTGTAGCAGATGTTATACCATCTTTTATAGGTCTTACGCTTTGAGCATACTTTTTTTCGTTTGCCAAATGCAAAAGTGATTGAGCAAGGACGGTAGCTGTAGTAGTACCATCACCTGCTTCTTTCACTGTATTTCTAGCTGCTTCTTTAATTAAAGTTGCACCTATGTTCTCAACCGGATCATATAAGACTACGGATTCTGCGACCGTTACACCATCTTTTGTAATCACCGGCTTACCTAGCGCATCTTCATATATGACGCATTTGCCAGAAGCACCAAGGGTTGATTTTACAGCATTAGCTAGTTTATCAACCCCGTGCATTATTTTTTCTTTAGCTTCTGTCCCGAAAGACAGATTTTTTACTATCTCACTTGGATTATTATATTCCATTAAATTAAATTTATTGTAGTGGTTATTTAAATGTTTTTACAACTTTAGGTCCTTTAGAAAACTCTAATTTTTTATTGTAATGTTCGATACTTGCATCGATTGCATTTTCTGCGGATTCAATGGTTTCTCTTCTGGTTATATCTGTCCATTCACCACTTGGCTTGCCGTCTGCACTTAAGCTTTGGCACTCGGTTTGATAATAACCATTTGGTAGTTGTACAATTCTCCAGTTCTTTTTGTCTGCGAAAAATTCCCAAGTTTTTTTGGTTTCTTCGGATATTCCTTGGTTACTATTGTTCGCCCAGGAATAGGTTTTGTAATAAAATGTCATTGGTTTTGGTTTTATTATATTTATATAATTACACGGTTGTGAATTATTTTAATTAGCTACACAGTGATATGGAAGCAACGCTACCGTTACTGCCAAAAATAGTAAATCTAGTATTGTTGTCTAGTCTATATGACCCTGCCGCTAACAGCGAAGTTCCAGCTGAATCAGTATATACTATATCGTCAGCAACTGGTCTAGCGCCAGATCCATCATGATAATAAGTTTGATTTAATGTTTGACTACAAGAATCTACAGCTGTTTCCGCATGTGCCGATGTAAAACTAGTTAACGTTGAGCAATCCTGGTCGTAACCGTAAAAATCTTGCATTCTATAAGGTGTTGCTACTGGCATAATATTAATTTTTAACTACATGAAACTCCATTACTGCTTATTGAACCCGCCATTGGGGTGTCCCTAACATCAAAAAAAGCAACATCACCAACTCCACAAATAGTTTTAGGAGATGAATCACCTGTTTGTAAACTAGCAAAAAATACTGCTGCTGTTGCAGGTGTTGTTAAATTAGCGTCTGTAAACAGAATATCGCCAGCGGCTAAGTTGCTAGCATCACCAATGTTAGCATTATAATATAATGAAACCGGACTTCCATCTCCCATTGCTCCTCTTACATTTATTAATTCATTTGAAGTTCTATTTGCGGGATTTGGTAAACAACCTGTATTAACAGCCGGATAAGTATTCCCTGAAGTTACTGCACCACCTGTATTTCCTCCATTTACTAGATTATACATAGATATAGGGCCAGATACATTTCCACTTCCGTAAGTGCTATTTAATCTTTCTTGTGCAATGTCTTGCATAGATAATGTTCCTGATGATGGTACTGCCATGATTATTTAATAAATGCTATTGTTGTATATCTATTTTTATTGCTAGTATTTTCTATTGCATGAAAACAATAAGGTTTTTTCCATAAAATATGAAAGACACCTTTATTTTTTTTATTAGAGCCTTTAGTTAAAAATTTTTCATCTAAATCTAAAAACTCTGTTGAATCTTTATTATCTGTTAAATTTATTACAATAAAACCTTTGTGATCTTTACGGTCTAAATGTGGCCAGAGTTTAAAACCTGGTAGATCTTTAAATATTTTAATATCTATTTCCTTGTAATCAGGTATTTTTTCTTTTATGTAGTCTATATCTAAAAAACTAAGTATTTTATTTTTTAAATCTTGGTTATGATTTTCAAATCTTGTTGTAATTTTTCTAAATAAACTACCATCTTGTAATTTATAATCTAATTTTTCTACGTCAATATTTAAATCTTTTACTTCTACTTCCCATGCTGGCACATCTGGATGTAATTTATCTTTTACAATCATTATTATTCTTTCTTAGTGCCTTTTCCTCTGTTACCTCTGTTCTTTTTTACGGTTGTAAACCTACCTGTTTTGTGATCATAGTCTTTTCCCTTCAAATTTACACCTTTTTTCTTAGCTGCACGTCTTTTTCTTTGATTTTCCGCTTTTTTCTTTCTACGACTAGTAGTCATTGCATACTTTTTATCTCGCTTTAGTTTAGCGGCCTTTGCTTTTTTGCTTAGTTTTTGTGCCATATAAATATTATCACTTAAAAAACAAAATTGTTAATAGTATGACGCTAGCTGGTTACTAATTATATAATATACCTTATGTCACATAAAAATGTTGTAAGAAATATAGAGGTTATGGGTTGTCCTATATTATACGTATTTACCTTGTATAATAAAAACGCTTATTTTTACCCCACCGGGGCCTGTTTTGATCGGTTTGCCGTAAAGTTTTTAGCTTTTACCGGCGGCCTGGCCTGGTTATCCGCGTGTGACTGCCCGGGCACGGCTATCTGTAGCGGCTCTCCGCATTTAGGATTTACATACTTAACACGTAGTACTTTGGATAATATAAGTGTAAATAAAAATAGTAAATATGAAAAGAACATTCTCACACATCACGCTCGAACAGGTCTGGAAATTATTCCTAGACGTTGTTGCAATCGGATTAACAAGCTTAGCAATCATCGGCCTGGTCGGTTTAATCGGTACCATCATCATGGATCCAAGTGTAATTGATAACGCAAGCTTCGGAATCTACAGATAGAATACGAAGTACAATAGATAATATAAGTATAAATAAAAATAATAAATATGACACTTAAAAAACTAATACAACAATTAAAAGATTTAGAAACTCTAAATACTAAAGTAGAAGATTTCAATGTAGAAATAAACTACCCAAATCCTTTTCAAATGAAAATAACTATAAATAAATAATAAATATGAATACAAATAAATTAAACAATGCAATAGCGAAATTATCCAAGAAAGAGTTAGCTGATATTTTCCCACCAATAACAAGAAAGAACTTTGTAGTAAGAAAGTCATGGCTTGGAAGAAATCAAATCATAACCTTCACTAATAATAAGAATCAAAAGATAACTTACAATCACGATGAAGTGTTAAAGATAATGCTACCTAAGCTTAACATCATGCCATGCTGGCTCAAGCGAGGCTACTGGTCTCAGTCAACTGACATGCCAAGCAATACTCGAGAAGCAGTAATTGAAAGAGTAGACATAGCTAAATGAGAAGGTTTACTCACTACGTGTTGCTCTCATGGGCGTTTACCTTGGGAGCAATGGCGTTCACTGGAATAGGATACATGATATTCTTACTAGTAACGGGACAGGTAGCAGATGTACACATAGCTTGTGCAATCTGTGATTAAGCGAAAGCATCGAGGGTAACCTCGGTGTATAGCAATGTATAGCATTGCGTATAGCAAAAACTGCGCCGGAATCTTCACCATATGACGTATTGTCATAACAACTTACTAACATGACATAACGACAATCGGTAAATAGTGTGACAAAAGCTTACTATTATTACTATATTATGTAGTTAATGTCACTATTTTTACTAAGTACACTACAAGGGTTAGTACAATACCTACAATACTTTTTATACTATTAAACAAAATAACTACTTTTATACAAACTAAATACGTAGTGTTGTGGATAATATAAGTGTATGAAAAATAATAATTACACATTCCAAATTTACTATTCAAAAAAATATAAACTATTTGACTTAGTAATAAATAAAAATAATAATTTCTATAAACACTTTCACTTAGAAACTATTAAAGAAATAAATAAAATAATAAATAATACACTAAAAAAACTAATATGAAAATGTTTAAAATAACTAAAGAAACTTTTTGGGTAGACAAAAAAGGTAAAAAAAGAAATTTCATTAAATATATGAAATCTAGTAATATTAAAAATGTAATACTACATTTTGGAATTAACAATATAATTAAAGTAGAAGAAGTATGAATATAAAAAACTTAATTAAAAATGAATAATACAAACTAAATACGAAATTAAATGGATAATATAATAAACTAATAAAATATGAATACAGAACAATTAGAAAGATTTGAAGCTTCTATAGTAACACTAGAAGACAAACACCACAAAATTGCGGAATACTATATAGGTGCAATGACTAACAAATATAAAAATACCGATACAATGTCACTTGACGAATTCTTATGTGAATACAGTTACAATATGGAATACGAAGACGTAAAACTAGGAGAATCAATTTTAAACTTATTTTAATTATGAATTACGAAAAATATAAATTAGTAAACGATGTATACGATGGTTGTATATATGTAAAAGAAATAAACGAATGGGTAAGTATAGACTCAATTGAAAAATGTAATGAAATAATAGAATATTATGAAGGAAAATAAAGTATTTTATGTATGTAAAACAATGAAAGAATTACTTGCATACACTAAAACAATGAGAAAAAAACGAGCTCATGACCACTATGAAATAGTAAAAGTATACGGACCTTGTAGTGGAATGGGTAATAGAAGATATAAAGTAAATCAAAAAAGTACTTTCAGTAAATATAAAAAATATAGCTTTAATGCAAGGTGGAAATAATTACAAACTAAATACGAATAGAACTGGATAATATAAACGATATGAATAAAACAAAAACATTATATGACAAATTACTTCCTAAAGTAAAAGATGCATTAAGAAAAAATGCAAGAGAATATGACTCTGCTAAAAGATTAAAGTATAATCTAATGAGTAAAGCAAACTGGTGGGATTTAAATATTGAAGAAATAAGTGGCATATTTAGATGGGCTGATTTACATTCATTTGAATATAATTCATATACATTTTTATATGGCGAAAAAATAATTGAAAGATAATATGAATAAAGAATATAAAGATTACCCGCAAGAAAAGATTACTGCAAAGCTAAAGCAAATTGAAGAATTTGAAAGCAAATATGGTGAATCAACAAGAACTATAGCTTGGAAAAAGTGGTGCACAGACATTAATTACAGGAGAAGAGAGTGGGAATTCAGACTAGCAACAGTAAACTTATTTAACTTTAACAATAGAAATAAAATATACAAATGAGAAAATTTACACACTATATAATAATGTCATGGGCAATCACCATGGGAACATTAGCAACACTAGGAATACTATATATGTTTTATGGTTTAATATTCTTAGATTTTGCTGGACAAGCTAACTTTGGAATATACAGATAATTATGATAAAATTTAATAGATATAAAGAAAACTTAAGACAAGTAGGTGATGAGATATATTCTTACTCTACAAATGTCGCAACAATAGAATATCCAAATTTAATACAACACGGTTGGTGGAGTGTAACAACACAGAAGCATATAAACTATGTTGCAAATGAATTAGGGTTAACAATTAAAAAACCATATTTAAAAGATGAGTAAAATGAAAGAATTAGATCATATTGCAGATTGTGTGGTAGATATAGTATCAGAGCATTTAGACCATAATATAGCGTGGGCGGTTGATGATACAATTGTAGATAAGCTAAATGGTGATGATTTCACCAATGCTATACACCAAATCCGCCGAAATGTTGTTCACAAGCTAAACACGAAATACAATGGATAATATAATTGTAAGATATAAAAACAAGGCACTAAATCGGTAAGCCCAATCAGTTTTTATAACGGTGAAAAAGAAATAGGAGATGAAAGTCACACTAACTTTTTCATACAGGTGAGATAAAGAGTGTAAGTCTCTGTGCCGGCGCATTGCATCTCTCTCACCTTTTTTTAAATAGCGGGGTAGAGCAGTGGTAGCTCGTCGGGCTCATAACCCGAAGGTCGCAGGTTCGAGTCCTGTTCCCGCAACTAAAATTAAAATTATGAATGTAAATGATATAGTAAAAGAAAAGGCTCACGTAAAAATGTGGGCAAAGATACAAGGTTTGAATAGAAAGATCGAAGAACAAAAAAGTGACTTAAGAAATAATAGTTATAACCCCTTCATACCCAAAGAGTTACACGAGCAAGTACTTGAAGGTAATGAAAAAGAATTAATACTTTTTAAGTATTTACTTAACCTTGTAGAGGAAGATTATAAACCAATTAAATACCCAATATAATGAGCAATAAATTAAATTACGATGATGTCGTTGAAAAGCTAGACGCTGACGGCATAATGCAAGAACCAGATATGAACTGGATTCTTGAATATATCGCTAGTGAATATGGCGGTAACTTAGATAACACTAGTAGCTGGGCACAAGGTAGAGAAGGCTTACTAGTATATACTGAAACAACTGCAGATAGCTATGATGTATACGCATGTACTCACGACCATAACGGTCCAAAAGACTTTAGTAGTGATATATTTTACTATGTAGACGGCGCTGAATTTGCTGAAAGAGCATTGGATACATTATGTAATGGTAAAGATGTATGGATTGCAGACCATGTATGGGATGAAATAGAAGATGACTTTGATTGCGCAATAGTAGAATGGTGGTCTGATATATATAATGATTTACATCAAGATAAAGTTGATGAATTAACTGAAATTAACGGTTACGAATACGAAGAATAATATGGCAACAAGAAACTTAACAATGGTTGTTGATAGACGACACGCAAGAGGTGAAGGTAAAGGGTTATCTATATCACCTGAAAATATTACTAAATATAGTTATGTAAATATGTATTTACACCATGACGGTTATCCTGAATGGCAAGCGGTACAATTAGCAAACTGGTTAAAGGTAAACAACAGACAAGATGGTTCTGCTATGGCAGCTAAGCTAGTTCACGACCATTATTACGACAGTTGCTATTTATATGCAGATGTAAACAATATAGACCATCAATATACATATATTATATGGACTGGTGATAGCGATAAAACTATGATTGCTTGTCACGATAGGTATTCAGAGCAATGTATATTTGTTATGACGCCTGAACAAATAATTGAAAAGTATAAAGATGATATGGAATATACAGATTTTGCTAGCGGTAAAACTAGATGTGAATATAGTGGTTTAAGAAGTGTAATAAGTTATACAGACTAAACACGAAGTAATATGGATAATATAAATATGAGTGAAGAAGAATATATAAATTTATATAATCGAATTAAAACAGATTTATATAATGAATTTATTAACCCTGAAACGGCTACTTATGGACTTGACGTCATACGACAACAGGAAGCTAAGGATGATATATATAAAAATATAGCAGACGAAAAAGAAATAATACGTGACGAAATAGAACAACTAAAAGCTGTAATGAAAAAATACGAAGAAGCAGAGGAATATGAACACGCAGCATTTATGAAAAAAAGAATTGAAAATTTAAAAAAAAGATTATGAGTAAAAAGAAAAAAATAAAAGCAAACGATTTTTTAGATTTATTACAAGATATGTTTGGTGATAGACACGAACATATTGGTGACGATTGGAAACCAAAAAAACCAAAAAATAAAACTAAATGAATATTTTTTATTTACACGAAGACCCACACTTGGCGGCTAGCTATGTGTACGATAAGCATAAAGTAAAAATGATTCTTGAATCAGCTCAAATGCTTTGCACTGCACACAGATATTATGGAAATGAAAATGTCCCTTATAAGACTGCCCATTTAAATCATCCGTCAAGTATTTGGGTTCGAGAAAATACACATCATTACTATTGGTTATACGAACATATGTTAGCTTTAGGTAATGAGTATACTAAACGATATGGCAAAAGACATTTAACAATTACTAAATGTGCTGAACCATTATTAAGGCACCCTGAGGGTATGCCAACTATAGAATATAAACAACCGCCACAGTGTATGCCAGACGAGTTCAAGCGGTCTAGTGCTATACACGGTTACTGGCGATATTATATTATTGATAAACAAAAAATTTGTAATAAAAATGAAATACCATACACTTTTAAAACAGTTCCAACAGATGTTATGGATAGGTACTATAGTGGTATTTGTGGCTTTAATTAGTGCTAGCGCCACAATGTATCACATTGCTAAACTTCCCGCAGATGAATGGGAATATTTAATGTTAGAACAACGGTGGGCTAATTGGCCCGATAAAGAATGTTATTCGAAAGAAAACATAGAATTATTAATTGAAGGACCATAATATGAATACAACTAGAAAACATATAAAGCATCAAATAAAGGTAAACCTTTTTGGTTTAAGAGATAAAATTAAACAGCTTAGAAAGCGAAGAGCGACGAAAGCTAATAAATAATATTTAGTAATAAGCTAATGTCACAAAAAAGAAATATAAAGTGGCTTAATGATAGGAGAGTTATATACAGAAGGAATCCCATAACAGATGTGCCAACTGAAAGTACTGATCTATATGATTACTACGCAGAAGGTACATATGAATGTTATAGTTTATTTAGAAGTAAAGCAAAGATAACTACTTATAAATCATTAAAGTGGCATTTTTTGGTTTTATATTATTTAAACCACGAGGGTATTGAAGGTGACGATTTGTCACTTGAAGATGACATGCGTTTAGTATTTAAATTTATAGCAAATAAAGAAAACGGGTTTGTAACGTTTTTTATTAAGCAAAGAATACTAGAAAGCATGATAAAAGAAGTATTTGGTATTGGTGATACGCCTCCGCGTAATAGAATACGTAAAGTAGTATTTAAACCTAAAGCTTGGCCATTAACGCTAAGTGAAAAATTAAGCATAGTAGGTAAATTAATAGGGAGGGGTAAAAAGATAGTTGAAGATGATATTTACGAATGTATGTTAAGTTTAAATAATGAAAAACAAAAAATAACTATTAATAAAATTGCTAAATCTTTAGATTGCTCTACAAGAACAATATATAGAAACATGGGTAATCAATTAAAATTAGAAAAAGAATTATTAAATTCACAATTATGAGAAAATATAATATAGCTAACTACGTTAGATATAAAAAAGAAATTGAAGCAGCTTTAAAAAGAGTTAACAAACCAATTAATGGTGATTACACTCATTTAACTAACGAAGAAATAATAATTAACTTTTTACCGCTTGTAGAAACATTAGCCAGAAAACAATCCACTTCTGACCAAGCTACAGGTGTGTTAAGTATAAATGATTTATTACAAGAAGGAGCAGCTGGTTTAACAGCAGCAGCAAGTAAATTAGATAGAACATTATTAGCTGAGTCTGATGACCAAGAAAAAACTATTAAGTCATTTCTATCAAAAAGAATTAAGGGCGCGATACGGAGAGCTATAGATATTAATAGAGGCGATATACGTATACCAGAGCATAAGCTAAATGAAATAAGACGTAACCCCAAAGATGAAAAAATGGTTTCAATGTTTTTTAATAGTGTATTCTCAAGTATTGATGTTAAACCAACCAATGAAGACAATGTGGCTTATCAAGTTGTAGATAAGTCAGAACCATATAACATAGCTTTATTAAATACGTATTTATTATCATTAATGAAAACGCATTTAACACAAGTACAGTATGATGTATTAAGAATGAGTTATGGATTAGACTGTGATAAACATTCAGCAAATGATATTGCAGTTAAATTAGGAATCAATGTTAATACTGCGCATGTACGCGTTTCTCAGATAAAAAGAGAAGCGATACAAACATTAATAGATAATGTTGACAGTTCGCAAGTGCTTGATTACCTGTAAGTTACGGTATAAAATACCATTTAAGTTTAATTAAAATTATGTAATTATATTATTATGACCATAAACCAGAAGTTAGCAACCATTCAAACAAAGTTTAAATCGAAGAAAAGTAGATTTAACTCTTTCGGCAAATATTACTTTCGCAGTGCCGAAGATATTCTCGAAGCAATTAAACCCTATCTATTAGAGATTGGAGTTGCAGTTACAATTAATGAAGAATTAATTGCCACTGACCCTATGCCTATAATTAAAACAACTGCAAAGTTGATTGATGAAAAAGGTTTAGAGTTAGAAGCTGTTGCAATAGTTGGCGTAGACCTTAATCAAAAAGGTATGCAAACTCCTCAACAGTTTGGTAGTGCATCGAGTTATGCTAAAAAATATGCGTTAGGAAATCTATTATTAATAGATGATACACAAGATAGCGATGCTACAAATAATCATGGCAAAAAACCAGTAAGTAAAGTTATTTCAAAACAAAAACTTTCTGATGTACAAAAGGCAGTTGATTATATAAAAGCAGGTGGTAAGATAGACGCTATCAAAGCTAAATATGATTTAACTTCAGAGCAAGAAAAATTATTACAAGCTTAACACGAATCAATTCGGATAATGAAAAAAGAAAAGGTTATTGAAAAGCTTAGAAATGATGAACATTATTATGGAGATTTTGGTAAACAATATCTTAGTAATAGTGACATTAAAACTTTGCTTACTAACCCTTTAGCGCTTGGAGAACAATCTAAGCCTAGCCCAGCGTTTCTTGTTGGCGGATATTTTCACACCGCTATACTTGAACCGAATAAGTTGAAGAAATACCGAGTAATACCTTCGTCAACTAGGAACACTAAGGCTTATAAAGAAATGTCTGGCGGCGAATTATGTTTATTACAACATGAGGTTGACCAGATTGAATTGATGACTGATAAATTATTAAAAAACAATATATGTCGCGAACTAATTCGTGGTATTGATGTTGAGTATGAAAAGCCAGGTATTGCAGAGCTTGAAGGAGTTATGTGGAAGGGTAAAGCTGATATAATAAATCACGATGATAAACTTGTGATTGATTTGAAGACTACCTCAGATATTAATTCTTTTAAGCGATCTGCATACCGTTGGAACTACGATTCTCAAGCATATATTTATAGTAAATTATTTGGTTATGAATTTGTATTTATTGTTATTGATAAGAATACTCATCAAATAGCAGTTATAGATTGTTCACCTGATTTTTATGAGTCAGGTAAAGACAAGGTTAAAAGAGCTGTAGAAGCTTACGATTTATTCTACAAAACAGAAGGTTTCGAACCTTCACAATATTTTATTAATTTAACACTTTAATTTTATTATGGCAAGAACAAAAACAAGAACCTGTTCAGTAACAGGAATGAAAACAAGTTCAAACAACTTTTACTCAGGGCAAAACCATGTGAAAGCTGTTGATAACTTACGCAGAGTTAGTGGAGCTAATAAAGATCAGCTAACTAGAATGTTTAATCAATTACAAACATATTAATATGGCGAGTATAATAGCTACAAGTATTAACCTTAATAGTATACCTAAAGATAAAATTATCGAAGGTAAGAAAGGTAAATACTTACCAATAACTATTACATTGAACGATGAAGTTGATCAGTTTGGTAATCAAGGACCTGTGGTTGTACAACAATCAAAGGAAGAAAGAGATGCTAAAACTGAAAAAGTTTATCTTGGAAATGTAAAAGTAGTGTGGACAAACGGTGATAATGTTACTGTTGCGCCAAGAGAAGGTGCTGCGCCACCACCACAAGCAGTTCAACAAGTTGATGATTTACCATTTTAAATAAAAGATAAATGCAAACTGAGATTAACGGATTTGAGATTGATCAATTTAATCAATATAATCTAGAAACGAAAGCCACACAGGGTATATGCCCTTGGGCGGACGAACACAGAAAACCTGAAAATCGTAAGAAGAAATGTTCTTCATATGATTGGGAACGTGGTCTCGGCACTTGTCACAACTGTAATAAAACTTATCAACTACATACATATAAACGTAAAGGTGAAGCTACACGTGAATATGTAAAACCTGAGCTTATTGAATACAAAAAGCCAAACAGTAAAGTAGTTGAATGGTTTAAAACAAGAGGTATATCTCAGAAGACTCTCGAAGATTTAAATGTCTCCGAGGGTCCTGAGTTTATGCCACAAACCGGTAAGACCGAGAATACAATAAAGTTCAATTATTTTATAGGTGAGGATTTAATTAATATTAAATACCGCGATGGAAGAAAGAACTTTAAATTATTTAAAGGGGCTGAAAAAGTCTTTTATAATATTAATAGCATAGTAGGTTATGATACATGTGTTATTGTCGAAGGCGAAATGGACGTATTAGCGTTTCATGAAGCTGGAATTGAAAACGTAATATCTGTACCAAATGGGGCTACATTAAATCATAATAATTTAGATTATTTAGATAACTGTATAGACTACTTTGAAGATAAAGAAAAAGTAATATTAGCGGTTGATCAAGATGAAGCGGGTATAGCATTACAAAGTGAATTAATTAGAAGGCTAGGAGCAGAGGTTTGTTACTTAACAAATTTTGTAGATTGTAAAGATGCTAATGATTATTTACTTAAATATGGTAAAGAAGACTTAGCTAAAACAATAAAAGAATGTAGACCGGTGCCATTGGAAAATGTTACAACATTTAAAGATATAGAACATGAAGTTACAGACTTTGTACAACACGGTTTCAAAAAAGGGTTCCAAATTGGCTTGGATAATTTTGATAATATTTTTAGCACATATACTGGTCAATTTATTACAGTTACTGGTATTCCTTCATCTGGTAAATCAGATTTTGTAGATCAAATGTGTGTAGGCTATAATCAAAATTATGGTTGGAAAACAGCATTTGCATCACCAGAAAATGCTCCTACATTTTTACATGCACATAAATTGATGCGTAAAGTATGGCAAGATATGCCAAGAAAATCGGATATTGGTACAGCTAAATGGAAGCAAGTAGCCGAGCATGTAGACAATAACTTTTTCTTTATTGATATGGAAAAATATACATTAGAAACAGTACTACGTAAAGGAGCAGAGTTAGTTAAGCGTAAAGGTATTAAATGTTTAGTTATTGATCCTTTTAATAAAATACGAGATGTAGATTGTAAAACTGAAGATGTAAATAGATATACAATGGAATACTTAACTAAGATTGAAACCTTTGCTAAAAAGTTTGACGTTTTAGTATTTATTGTTGCTCACCCTACTAAAATGTATAAAGATAGTAATGGTAAGATTGAAGAACCAACTATGTATAACATTAAAGGCGGTGGCGAATGGTATGATGCAAGCTATCATGGTATATTAGTTCACCGAGATTATGAAGCTAAAACTGTTAAAGCAAAAGTTTTAAAAGTTAAGTTTCAAAATTTAGGCGAGAACGGAGCTGAAGCTTATTTTACTTGGGAACCAAGATCTGGATGTTTTGTTCCACATTATTTAGAAGCTATAGGAGAAAATGATCCTATGCCTTGGGAAAGCTAATGCCTAGAATAAAAGGGAAACCAATGCCGTCTTATTTTGCTTCAGAAGAAGAAATGGAGGCTTGTTTATTTTGTAGAAGAAAAAACATAAGAATATCTCCTATGGGCATACAAAATGATTTAGATCACTGGAGAATAACAATTAATATAGGACCATATAAAAAAGGAGAAAAACCACATATATCACCTAAAATATATGATAGAAAAAATATATGGCCTGAATATTATAAAATGTGTAAATATTATTATGATAAATATAGAAAATAGTTATAGAGCTTTATTAGCTAACTTATTACAGTCTGCACCTATTAAAAAAGATAGAACAGGCGTGGGTACTAAATCATTATTTGGTAGACAAATTGAACACGATATGTCATTAGGCTTTCCAATGTTACTAGGAAAGAAAATGTATTTTAATCATGCTATAACAGAATTGTTATGGATATTAAACGGTAGAACGGATTTAGGTTATTTGCATGAGAATGGCGTTCATTACTGGGATGATGATTATAAAAGATCGGGTAGGCAAGATGGTAAGCTTGGTCCTGTGTATGGTGCTCAGTGGCGTAATTTTGAGGGGTACGATCAGCTTATGAATTTAATATATGGTATTATGGTTGATCCAGATTCTAGACGTCATATAATTAATGCATGGGCTCCACACAAATTAAAAAATATGGTATTGCCACCTTGTCATTATGCTTTGCAAGTAAACATAAATAATGATAAAATGGATTTAATGTGGATTCAAAGATCTGCTGATGTATTTTTAGGTTTACCTTACGACATTGCAATGTACGGTACATTACTAGAGTTGTTATGTCATGATACAGAATACAAACCTGGTAAACTTATTGCTCAGCTTGGTGATTGCCATTTATATTTAAATCATTTAGATGCTGCTAAAGAATATATTTATAGAAATGTTGATCATTTAGCATTACCTAAATTAAAAATAAAAGGAGATGGCATAATATTTTCTGGTGGTCATAGAAGTAATCCTGGATTAGAAATACCTAAGAAAAAACAATTTGAATTAATTAATTATAACCCACTCCCCGCTATTAAAGCAAAATTAAACGTTGGAAAATAATGACAGAAACTTTTTATTTATACCACATTCCTGGTAAAAAAATTGGCGTAACACGTGATCTTAATAAAAGAGTTACGCAAGTGCAGGGCTATAAGCCTAGTGAATACGAAGTTTTAGAATCTTCAACTGATATTGATTATATATCTAAGAAGGAACTAGAACTTCAAAAGTCTTTCGGATATAGAATAGACCATAAACCATATAAAAATTTATATAAAATGAAAATAAACGTAACCGAACAAACTACAACATTTCCATGCCCATTAAATAAATTAAAAGGGCAACTAATGGACAATTTAGAATTAAAATGGAAAACACCTTTTGGTAAAATTGCTTTAGACGATAAACTAATTAATTGGATTGTAATCAACGGGCAGGTATCTATGTATAATACTAATCGATGTTATGTATATAATAAAGCTTTATGGGAAGCATTTACTAAAATAAATAGTTTAGAAAGCTTAAATGAATATATTAAATCTAATAAAAATATATTTGATAATATTAGAAATTGGGCGCAACAACGAGGACTATATGATAAAGGCGATGTAAAAACACAAGCAATTAAATTACAAGAAGAGGTAGGTGAATTAGCTAAAGCTATTTTAGAAAATAATGATGCTGATATAATCGATGCTATAGGCGACTCTGTTGTGGTGTTAACTAATTTAGCTCATTTGAGCGGATTTAATATTGAAGACTGTATTGAAGAAGCTTATAATGAAATATCAAATAGAAAAGGTAAAATAGTTAATGGAACATTTATAAAAGATGAATAGAGATAAAATAATCGAGCGAGTAATTAATAAGATTAAAAGCCGCTCAGACGTAGGCTATGCAAAATATAAAGTTACTTTGCATGACGATGACCAACCATTAGATGTTTGGTTAACACATATCCAAGAAGAATTAATGGATGCTGTAAATTATATTGAAAAAGCTAAGGCTGTATTAACAGATGAAGTTGAAGAAATTGCTTTAAAAAGATTTTCAAGCACCGATGATATTGAAGTTCATGAAGAAGAGATATTATAAAAGAAAAAAAAGAGGCCCAGTAGTTTCAAGAAAGGTTGAATACGATGGGATAACTTTTGCTTCTGGCTTAGAAAAATATATGTATGTTGCTTTAAAAAATGCAAATATACGAGCTAAATACGAAGGCGAAACATTTGTATTATTAAATGGATTTCATTTTGATAATGAAGCTTACGAAAGACAATCAAATAGTAAAGGATTATTTAAAAATAGAGGCAGCAAAAGAGTGTTGCCTATAAAATATACTCCAGATTTTATTGGTAAAAACTTTATTATTGAAACAAAAGGTAGACCTAATGAATCATTTCCAATGCGCTGGAAATTATTTAAAAGATTAGTTACGCAGCAATTTCCTAACTATACTTTGTTTAAACCACAAAATCAAAAAGAATGCGACCAAGTAGTAAAAATATTAGAGAGTCAGCCAAGCATCTAGCTAGACGTAAATATAAAGAACGTAAAATAAATTCTTTTATTAAATGGTCTTTAGATAAACGTGGTTATTTAAAATGGGAAGATTTAGAATTTATACATAAAGAATATGGAATAAAATGTTATGGCTAAAAAAATAAATATATATCAATACATAAGAAGAAGTAAAAAGAAAAGACCAGGCATTCATGCTAAGTCTAAATCAAGTAATTTAAAATCAAGTAAAAATTATGTCAAAAAATATAAAGGGCAAGGAAAATAATTGGACAATGGCTTTAGGATTATATCCTGGGTTATTGTTTGGTGTTAGAACCTATGAAGGACCAATTTGGTCACAAGTAGTTTTTTATATACCGTTTATCGATCTTGCAATAGAATGGAAAAATTAATATGAAAGCACCTATATTTACAGAAAGAATACCTTATAAACCTTTTGAATACCCAGAGTATTATACAGAAGGTTGGTTAAAACAAGCTCAAGCATTTTGGCTACACACTGAAATACCTATGAGCGGTGATGTAAAAGACTGGAACGAAAAGTTAACACCAGAAGAAAAAAACTTAGTAGGCAATATACTATTAGGTTTTGCACAAACAGAATGTGCAGTGTCCGATTATTGGACACAAAAAGTCGTGTCATGGTTTCCAAAACATGAGATACAGCAAATGGCTATGATGTTCGGCTCACAAGAAACAATACATGCTGTAGCTTATAGTTATTTAAATGAAACACTTGG
>Ga0181406_1000354_pt1 | contig 17807 bp, 39 predicted proteins | sample 29SPOviralmetaG_FD_130135 | JGI IMG/M metagenome (GOLD analysis project Ga0181406, IMG submission 130135) | Marine viral communities from the oligotrophic San Pedro Time Series (SPOT) site, San Pedro Channel, CA, USA - 29 SPOT_SRF_2011-12-20 | ecosystem: Environmental > Aquatic > Marine > Strait... | reverse complement strand
TGCTACTTCAGCAATCTGTTCTGCCTTAAATCTTATAGTAAACTCGGCATCTAAAAAAGAACCTTTTTTAATAGTAACAGGATTAGGTATATCGGGATAAATTTTGATATGTTCTATATTATTACTTTCAAGATATTCTGTAATGTCTCTATCAAGAGCTTTTGTATATCTCTGTTCTATATGTTCTAAGGGTAAGTATATTATTTTACTCATTTTAAATAGTCCTGTATTTCTTCTGAATTATCTTGTTCCCAAGGATAAACAATCCAACTATCACCTTTTTCTTCAACCCAATAAGAAGGTTCAACCGAAGATTGTTTATGATAATGTATTGTTGCTGTATGAGCATTAGCATAAATTTCTGCTTTCATTTTTTCCAAAGTACCACCTGTATCTGCTATATCATCAACGATTAAAAACTTTTTACCATAATAACCTTGTAATCTATCAATTAATGGCAACCCTAATTTATGACTCATCATAACACCTATGATTAGACCTCCTCTTGGTATTGCATAAATGCCTTCATACACACCATCAGGTATCTTGTCACATAATTCATCAACAAGATTTTCCATTTCATCCCAAGTAACAAATTTCTTCACTAATATACCTCTGCTCCATTTTCATTATCTTCATAAACCGCACAATAACATAAGTCAAATTTCTTATACAATTCTTCAGCAATCATTTCACAAGATTGAGAACCAAAATCACATAAGTCTAATTCAGAAGTATAATACATTTGTCTCAAGTATCTGTTTATTTGTCTTTTAAACATTATAAATTCAACATCTCTATCATCGTGCATAACTTCTTTACGAGCATCAATGTGAAACATATGCCTGTGACGATATTCTAAATAGTGCATCTCTGCACCAGCACCATCAGTAGCATCAGGCCAATTATGAGTACCTTCTACTTGTAGTTTTACTATTATGTTTGTTTGCATTATTTCATATCCTTTATAAAGTTATAAAATTCTTGTCTTACTGAATAATCACCATCAATAAAAGCACCACTTAGTTTAGATGTTTTCATAGCAGAGTTAGGATGTTTTACACCACGAAGGCACGCACATAAATGTTTAGCACTTACCATTACTGCAATACCACCGTGAACTTCTAATACTTTATCTAAATGTTCGTGTATCTGCATTGTAAGATTTTCTTGTACTTGAGGTCTACGTGAATAAAACTCAACCGTACGATTTAATTTACTTAGACCAATAATCTTACCTTCAGGCTTAGCGATATAGGCAACGTGAGCTACACCAAAGAAAGGCAAGTGATGATGTGAACACATCGAATGTACTTGAATGTTACCTTCAAATACCATACCATCATATCCATCAACATTATCAAATGCTGTAATCTTAGGAGGTTTGTTAAAACAACCTTCTGCCAAATCATTTACCCAAGCCTTCGCAACTCTCATAGGAGTCTCTGATGCGTTAGGGTCTTCTTCCCATTCAAAGCCAAGTGAAGACATAAACTTACCATAATGTTCTGCTGCACTTTTTATTTTGTTTTGTTTTTGTTCTTTTGTTAAAGGTTTATTCCCGTTTGATTTCATTTAGACCTCCATTGTAAAAAACCATAAACATTCATACCCAATACAAAAATTGACATGGCTACTTGAGGCATTGCATTTATTAGCAAGGCATATATCAGAAAAATAATATTTCCAATGCCCCATATATAAAAACAGATTATATGTTGCCTTGCGTTAAAGTAGTAGCCAAATAATATAAGGACGAAACCAAGCCATCCTAAAATTTCAGTAATTAAATTATGTTCCACGTTTATCTCCATAAGTTATTATATGTAACCTGTCTGTAAAATTATATCCCTCTTCAACACAAACTTCAGATAACCATTGTCTTCGTCTTGTGAGTTGTTCTCTGTTTAAGCCTTCAGGCATAAGGTATACATTTTCATTTCTAACACTTAATATGTTTTGTAGTTCTTTAAACTCTTCTAAATCTGTTTTATTACTAATAACAGGTTTGAGTTGATGAAAATCGTGATAATCTAATAATTGTTTCATAGCATCATAATTAGTACGCCACTTTTCGTGTTGTCTTTTATTTGCTTCTGTAACTTCTTTTCCTGTGAAAGGATTCATTGTACCAGGTCTCGGTGTACTATTAGATAACTTAGGCGACAATGAAATAAAGTCAGCCTCAGTTTCTACAAATTCAGAACCTTCTGTTTCAATAGTAATCCAATGGTCATAGTAAGCACCTATCTTACATAATTCAATTAGTAAGTCAGCGTGTGCTGTAGGACCACCACCTGTAATCATTGTATATTTTATTTGAGGATACTTTTGATAAAATTTATGTACGTCTTCTAAAGTAAATTTACCTTTTTCAGGAGCCCAACTTGCAAACGGAGTGTCACAAAATGATTCGGCAAATTGACATCTCAATTTACATCCTGAAACTCTTATTAACAAATGAGGTATACCGATGAACTTACCTTCTCCTTGAAGACAAGGATACATTTCACCTATCGCTACTTTACCCAAACATACTCCGCATAATTCTTTTCTGTTTCCCAAATACGAACTCTCTCTAACCAAACTCTACCTGCAGTTTGATTTAAAATAATAGGATTCGCATAATCAAAGACGAATTTACAACTATCTTCAATACCTGGTCCATATTCTTCAGGCATTACATTTAGTTTTATAATGTCTTCTTTTTCTATTTCTCGTAATCTCAATAAGGCAGGGTCATCGTGTGCTACTAATAGTTTATGGTCCCATTGTTGTTCTAACCAAGTCTTAAACCATTTAAGATTACCAAAGTCATACACCCATCCTCTTTCATCTCTTTCATCACAGGCAAATTTAAGTTCAACATAACGACCATAACCATGTACCCAACGACAATGGCTTTCTGCTCTGAATTGTCTATGTCCTGTTGAAATAGGACCTATACGTTTATACGAATAATACATAATGCTAATTTAACTCCATTTTACTATACTTGTCAAGTGTTTTTTTTATTCATTTTCATCAATTGATGAAATATCTAAAGCGTCAATTGAAGTTTCAGCTTCAAGGTCCATTATAAGGTCTTCGATAACATCCCAACTCTGTTCGTTATACGCTTCTTGTAATATTGCTAATACATCTTCTAATCTCATTTGAATTCCTCTATATATTTATCCCATTCGGATTTTAGTTTATTTAATTCTTTACTTTGTTCTTTTAATTTTTCAAGGTCAACAATGCCTTGACGATTTTGTTTTTTAAATATTAAGTTACTTACATAAATAGGTATATCATTTGCTTTAAATAAAAGTTCCCAAGCTAAGTATATTGCAAGTAATTGAAAGATTGTAATGGAAAAGGCAAAACTTAACATATAAAATGTTATAATGAATAATACTATTTTTGTTCCGTAAAATATAATGTTACTTAAAGAATTCACCACTTACCTGTATGGTTATTATTCCTAAAGCCAATATTAAAGATATGGTATTTTTCATATCAGGTGTTTCATCAAGTATTAACCAAGTCATAAGACCAAACACTAAAGTTCCCATACCAAAACCAATCAATCTAATATTCCAAAATTGACCAAAGTGTTCATATGAAAATCTTGTGGCTAACCAAAAGGCACTACCTAAAGGTATACTCCACATAATTACCCACCATTGACTTTTCATAAATTTATAATCTAAGAATTGTCCCTGTTGTTGTAACCAAACTCCTATGTTAGCTACAGCACATATTAATATTGACAGAAATAATTTACTCATAAAGAAATCTCAACGCCAACTTTGGCTTTGTAAAATTGATTACCTTGTAGTTTAGAAATTTCACCAAGATTATATAGTCTAATTTTTTCTGTTAGTGGATAAGACATTTTGAATTTATTTTCAAACTCAAAGGTATCTCTGTCATCTTCTTCACTTGGAGGGAAGTAACCATCAAACGAAAATTCAATATCTACTTTATCCCAATACTTCTTCTTTGTACTTCCTCCAAAAGATACAAATGTTTCAAAGTTAGAACTCAGTACATTATCATCATCATTACGACTTGTAAATCCAAATGAAAACCCTTTCCAACTTCGTCTTGAGTCAATCTTTAAATAACGTACACCTTGACTTTCTTTATTCATATACTCAGGTTTAAAATAAACACCATTGTCAAACTTAGCCCAAAACAAATCATCTACATAATACTCGCCAAGTTCTCTTTCCCATTGTCGATTAAAATGAAAGTTATCGTGGCCTATTCCAATACTAACTTCATAGTCATCAGGATTAGGTTGTGTATTTGGTGTACGTGCAGCGAATGAACTGAATAACATTACACCTGCTAATAAACTATCTAATACCATTATGATAACTCCTTAATCATTTCTTGTTTACTTTTAACTCCTACAATACGACTTACTTCTTTATCACCATCCATAATAAGTGTTGTTGGTATTGAACGAATATTGGCATCAATGGCCATTTGTCTATTCTCATCACCATCTATAAACTCTATATCATAACCTTCATCAGATAGTTCTTCCATTATAGGTTTAAATTGTTTACAAGGCCCACACCACGTGGCGCTAAAGTATTTAGCTGACTTCATTTTGTTTTCTTTCTACGTGTGTATTTACGTTTAGGTTTTATTACAGATTTACGTTTTAATTCAAGTAGACTTGTGGTTGGTTTTCCTGTTATAAACTCTTCTACTTGTTTCATTACTTTTATAATGTCCATTTTGTCCCTTTACTTTAGTTTTAAAATTATTGAATGAAAACCTTTAATAACAAACAGCACACACGTGGATATAGTATATGTAAGTAGTATAAAAACACACGAAGATGTAATTTTATTTTTTAGGTCTATTAAGTTCGTCCATATTGAATTCATATGGTCCTCCTGTATCATCGGTTTTGCAGTCATCACTACTATAAATTAGTATGATGTTCTTTTTCTTCTTTTTCTTTTTAAAAAGTTTTTTAAAATTTAAAAAAATCTTTATAATCGTCTGCATATATTTTCGCAACAAAGTATAAAACTATTGCAGTTATTACCAATCCAAGGTATATTTCAATCATATTAACTCCTATTTAATTTGTAAATTTTGTATCCACTGAGGAACATTCTTTTCCATATAATGTTGTATAACAAATGCTTCTGCTAAGTGAGAGAAAAACCAAAAGAATGTAAGTATTGGAATATAAATTCTAAAGTCTAATTCCATTACTGAAACACCTAACCACGTGAAGAATATCATTCCTATAGATTTAGTTAAAAAACTAATACCACTAAATCCAAGACTAAGTATGTTACCTCTCGCAACAACTATATAGATATTTAATACTAAATGTATTAAGTTTAAAAACGATGGAGCAATAACTCCCATTAAGATATATTCTGTTATCATTTAACTACGCCCCATTTCCATTAACTCTTCTTCTGTCCATTTTCTTTTTTTTTCTGAAAATCTTTTCCCAATTAGAATCAAACGCTTTCTTGTCGGTGATTCTACTTTTATCTCCTTTACCTGCTTCTGAGTGTTTTGTTTCATTTTTGTTCCTTTCCATTTAGAGATGCCATCCCATTATTACGAAATAAAAATAAGCTATACTTGCTAATACAAACATACCTGTCTTGATGTAAATCCAATTAATGTCTTCTTGAGTGGTAATACGTTTTTTTTCAACATCATCCCACTTGCCTAATCTACCCATAATAAACTACTACTCCCATGGCTATAAAATATCCTAAACCTATTCCTATACAGATACCCATAACTAAGTATTGTAAATTTTCCTTATAATTTTCACTCATCTTCTTCCCATCTACCTTCGTGAAATCCATCTGCAAAATGTTTTGTTTCTTTTAATTCACGACCCATACCTTCAATCCAATTTTGTGGTGAAAAAGTAGTATCAGGCAATTCGTGTATGTATTGCCTAACAACTTCACCTAATGCCATATTATTAGGATTGTCTTGAACTAATTGTCTAACTACATCTATAGGTTTCATAATCTACTCCTATACCATTCTGATTTTAAAAACATTGTAAACCAGGACAAACAAACTGCAACAAATACATCTTCCCAAGGTTGAACATTAGGGAATGTAAAGTTCCAAAATGAAACTAACCCTAACCAAACAAACCAAATAATTAAGTTACGCAATTAATATGCCCTTTCAAAATCGTCAACGCTTATCAAATTTAAATAATGGTTCCTGTTTTCTTCTAAATCTTTATATTTAAGTCCATAACCTATTTTATCTGAAAGTTTTATTCTTAATAATTCTTGTTGACCTCGTGTTATAACACCAACACCTTCATCAGTATCAACAACAAACATTTTAAGATTACGTTCTTCATTTCTAATCTTTACCCAAGCCTTCCAACAATCACCATTCCAAGGCCATTCTTTCATAGGTATAATTTGTCTTTCTTCATCAGGAGGATTAATATCGTGACAAACAATGTATCCTCGAGGATTTAAAACGTCAAGTGAATTCATAATGTCTTTATATACTTGGTCTGAGTGATGTAGACCATCAATAAAAATCACATCAAATGTATCTTTATTTTGTTTAAAGAATTTATCTGAAGTCATTTCGTGTGTTAGATATTCACTCTTTTTTTCAGGGTCTACACTAAGTTTATAACCTGCATTGATTTGTGGAAAACACCATCCATCAAATAAACCTATTTCTAAATATTTTTTTGTTTGGCCAGGTTCTCCTGTTCTTGTTAATAATCTATTTACTATTTCTGCTCTATTCATTTTATTACCCATCCATCATTTAAAAACTTTTGTGCCTTTTTATATTTTAAAACTTTAATGGCATCGCCCTTTTTAATAGTGACCAAATGATTACGACCTATTTTCTTTTCAGCTGTATATGTAGTATTTATTTTTCTATCGTGAATTGTAACACCCATTAAATGGTCAATTTCGTGTTGAACACATATTGATTCAAGAAGACGTAACTCATTATCATTTTCTAATTTTTCTTTTTCCCAAGAACCTTTACTATCATCATTTAAACTTGGTACACCACTAAAGTACCAATTGCTTTCTTCCTGTTCTGTACTAATAATTATGTCTCGGTATCGTTTTGTGTGAATTCCTTTCCCAGGATAAGATAAACAACCTTCATAATAATTAATTTCAAATTCTTGATGAATGATTTTAGGGTTGATGAGAATGAGAGGTTCTCGTACATTAACAACAGCCACTTGGGCATCAATGCCCACTTGATTAGCTGCCAACCCAACACCGTCTTTTCTTTCGTTAAGTATCTGAAATAATTCTGTGGCAATAAGTCTTCCTTCTTCAACTGATACCTCTTTTAGTTTTTTATTTATTACAGGATTATTTTCCTGATGACAATTGATTACTTTTTTCAAGTATTTCCTTTGTTATTTGATTTCTTGCAGTTTCAGATAATAAGTTAGTTTGTATCTTACTATATTTTTCAAGAACTTCAAGAATTATATTTTTTAAGTCCATTATACGCTTTCCATATTGTATTCAATTTAATTTTTCTCTCACGTGTAAGTTGTCCTCTTTCACACTTTAACACAAATGTAAAATCATCTTGCCAGCTGTTATTTGTATGTGGATTTATCATAACGATTTGATTACCTACGTGTTTCTTGACACGCTGAGCCTCATCACCTGAGGCCCAACGAATCATTTCAAGAGATAATTTTTTTATCTTTTGGGCTCTACTCAAAATTTAGCCCAAGAAGTTGCTCCTACTTTTTTTACATATAGTTGAGCATCTTCATCATCACGTGCCAAAAACTTTACAGGGACAGCATCTTTACCTACGCCTTCAAGATACGTATAGTATTTGTATCCACCCCAGCTCTCTTTTTGTTTTGGTTTCTTCAATTAACCTCCAAAGTTATGATTAAGAAAATCTTTTTGTTTATCTGTGGCTTTTTTTAGAGCGGCCTTCTTCTCTGCGTTACGTGCCAGGAGAATCTCTTCCTTACTCCTACGTTTTGTTTTTCTCTTAGGCTTGACCTTAGTAGGGGATAATGTTCCTTTGAGTTTAGGTTTTTCTACTCCTTTGTGAAATACGTTACCGTCTTTGTCTACGAATTCGGCCATCCAATGCCAACCTGCAGGTCTTCCTGTTTTCGGTTTAGCCTGTTTAGTTTCTTTTGGCATTCCTACCAATTGAAGAACTGCGTGACTACCTATTACAGATACTGCATCCGTACCTACATTAGCTACAGGTTCTCCTGTGACTTTACAATCCATGTACGCTACTCCATCAATGAAGTAACCACCATTTTTTTCAAATGTACTTTTAGCCATTTATTGTTTCCTTTTCTTTGTTATTATAAAAATGTATTATCTAACTCGGCATACATAAGTATGCTATCATACAAATCTTCGTGTTCTTTAGAATAAGTTTCATCGTTAAAATCTACTATTACACCTTTACCTGGCGAACTATCATAAACACCTGTATTGTTGTAAATATGGTCTACGTGAATTTCTTCATCTTTATATTCCCAAACAATACCAATTGAAAGAGGTTTCAAGGCATTCTTATCAATGAATCCTAATTCTTTAATGTAGTCAATAAGATACACATCAGTTATACCACCACTTTCGTGTTTACCTACCATAAACATATTATCGTAATAAGTCTCACGCATCAAAAAACTCTCCACATTCAAACAAAGGGTCGGTCTTACGGCTTTCCCATTTCGCATCATTGACACCAATACTACCTTTGGCTATTTCCCAACCTTTCCAATTAGGTTCAGTAGATAACCAAGCTCTAACTTTGTAGTCAGCCTCCATTGGATTACAAGCAGAAACACCACTCCACTTGACCTGTACATCACAGCCATCAACTTTGTATGCTGTAAAGTTATAAGTTTCTAAATTATACATAATTTATATTTCCTCTCTTTTCATAACACTTGAATATAAACATAAAAACCTATTGGTGTCAAGCATTTTTTTAATTTATTTTTCCTAATACTGACGCCACATAGAAGTTTTCCTGTATATATGTTTCACTATATCCTTTAATCGCAGTAGGACCATGGCTATATGCTGTCAATAGGTCTTCCTGTGTTTTCATTTTATAGTGATTGGATAAACGTGACAAGTACATAACACCTAAAGTCACATTCACATAAGGGTCAAAGAGGTCGGCAGAGGGTGTTTTAAACTCAGCAAAAGCCGTCTGTGGCTTTACTTGCATCAAACCACGAGCATCACTTTTAGATAGTGCCTTATGATTCCAACTTGATTCCGTAGATATTACAGCTTTGACTAAATTATAATCAACATTATATTCCGTACATAATGCGTGTACGTATATCAACAAATGTTTTAATTTTGATTTATTCAAAGAAGATTTTATTTGATGTGCTTCTAACTGAAAGTTAGGCATTTTTTTATCTACATACAATGTATCTGTTTGAATTACATCACGTTGATGTACGATAGGTTCTCCAACGATTTTAGGTGCCATTAAGGCAACTGATAAACACGTTACAGATACACCCAGCAAAAAGTATAGTCTACTTAAAGTCATTTTATTTCTCCTGTTAATATTCTAATCTAACAATAAAAACTAATTGGTGTCAAGCTTTTTCTTTACCCATATGGATTTTTTCGCCTAACTTACTTATGTTCGTTCTTATGTCGTGAACAATACCTCCAGGAGGAACAGGTTCTTCTTCTGTATTTTCTTCAGGTTCCTTTGTAGGAGGAGATAACTTTTTCTTTTTCTTCTTTTTGTACATTTCCCAATCTTTATCACTTAGTGCCACATTGTACGCAATTACTAATATGACAGCTAATGGGTCAAATACAAATATGAAGGCAAAAATAAAGAAATTGACTACGGTATCAATATCAGTACCAAACACTTTTGATATGTAGATAGCAGGACCTACATCTACTCCTGTTTGTACTAATTCTACCTTGAGGTCAGAGATTCTACCTTTAATATCTAAGATTTCATCATTTACTTTTTGTATTCTTGGATTGTAGTCTTCTCTTAATTCTCTTTTTGCAGTTCTGTAGTTTTCAGGTAAATCATTGACTTGGTCTTCTAACTCATCTTTCAAGAACACTTTATCTTCTTGTAATTGAGTCAATCTATCTTCATAGTTTAAGAGTAAAGTTGATTCTTTTTCAAATCCTACTTTAGCCTCCTGATAGGCATTTGATAAGAAACCAAATATACCCATAGATGTAATACCAATCAATAAAAAGACTGCAAGTAACATATAGGACTTCATAAGAGTATTTATCTTATCCCAATACCTATACAAGAAACTTGCACCTACTAATTTACCAAACTCTAAGGATGAAGCCATTACGATAACACTTAGTGTGGCACCAGCAAACAGCTTACTAAGTCCAAATATGGAAAAGTAAGCAGCGTTTATAGCAACAAACAATGCTGATATCCCCACATATATAGGGAAGTATTTTGAACGCTCCACTTGTTTTCTCCTAAGTTGTTATATATAACTATTGGCTTTTCAAATTATCTATTATCTGTATACGTATGTTTTCCTTCTCGTTTTTGTCGGAATGATAATAGAGCCAAGGAAAGCCTACTTTTATACTATCTATTTTAGATTTTAATTCGTTTATTCTTTCCTCTAAAATATTAACCATTTCTGCACTTTCTTCTATTTGAATTTTTAATTTTTTAGCCATTTTAATTAGTGAGCTTAAATCACCCTCATCTTTTAAATGTAAGGCTTGTTGAAAATCTTTTTTATCACCACCTCTATCAGGATGTGTTTTTACAGCTACTTTTTTAAATATGTCATTTAATACTTTAGGTGCTTTTGTTTTAGGTGCAGATTCACCTCCGCCTTTTAATGGTTCAGGCTCTCTTGTATATTTACCAAAGTCTGAAGACCATAAAGGCATAACTTTAGTGACCAATACATATTGTATTTCTTGCATTTCATCTTGTAAAAATTCTGATTCAGATTTTAATTTTTTTATTTTTAATTTAAGAAGTTCATCCACATTAAGCCTGTGCACCATCATCCCGGTTCAACCAAACAAATAATGCTTCCATTTGGTCAGAAGTAATTTGCTCGTCTAATGTAGGACTTTTTCTATTTAACACTTCTCTAATAGCTTTGGGAAAACGTGTCATTTTTAAAATGAAATCATCCATTGTATCAATGTCACGTTTTTCAAACCACTGAAGGAAACTTTTAAATTCGTCTGTTGTCATAAGTATAAATATTAATCAAATTCAGCTTCTATAATTTTTTCACATAAATAAAATTTATCACCCTTCTGTAAAACAATATCGGCTCGATACTGCTTCTTCAACTCTTCAGTAGAAAAATGGGTATGAGCCGATACCGTACCTCTCAATAGATACCTGTCATCTCCTAGGGAGATTAATTTCATTTAGGAGATTTTTACTTGTGTAACCTTTGGCTCGACAGGTTTAATTTTGGGGATTTCTACAGAGAGGAGACCATCTTTAAAATTAGCCTTAATTGAGTCTCCATCAAGTTCAGAGCCTAACGTAAAACTTCTACTAAAAGAAGAATGTTTTAGCTCTTTACGTAAAATAGTAGCTTTAGATTCATCAAAGATACCGTGATGTTTATTACCACTAATAGTCATTACACCATCTTCAACTTCTACACCAATGTCTTTTTTACTTAGACCAGGTATTTCTGCTATTACTCCTATTTTATCATCGTATTCATATACATTTACTTTAGGATAGGATGTGGTTGAGAAAGGCTTAACACCTACGGTTTCTGATACCTGAGGAAAAGATGTTTCAATCAATTCATCAAATAATCTATCAAATGGTGTTAAGAAATTGTTACGATTTTTTAATACTACGTTCATTGTTTACTCCTTGTTATTCTTATTGAACTAACATAGTCCTCTTCGTGAGCGACTATTTAGTATATAATATACAAGAAGTGTACTAAACTTTCTTTATTGACATTTTGACATACTACGTATCGGTATCCAAAATGGTTTACCCGATAAGTCTGTAACTTTGACATTACCTTTTTTCTGTACGCTTTCTTCTTCACAAACTACTATTGTATCTTTATACAAAGCGCCATCTACTGAAAAGTAATCTTTTATTAATTTATAACGTGTTTTTTTCATTTCTGTCCTATGATATTCTAAAGGTAGTGAAGACTCTCTCCATTTCATTGTTTGCCAAATAGTATTGTATTTAGGGTGTAACTCTTCACTAATATTAGGGTAAACGTCATACAAGCGTTTATTACTATTTAATTGTTTATAGCTTTTAAATGCCACTACGCTTTACCTTGACCTCTATATTTTTTCTTGAATCTTTTTGAACCAACTCGTGTACTAAATTTCGTGCCACGACCTTGGCCCTGTCGTGTTTTTTTACGAGATTTAGTTTCTTTTCCCGAATTACTAATTAAACTACTTTTTGGTTTTGCCATTATCTACTCCTACCAATGTACCTCTTAGATATTGTTTTACCATTTGTTCTTCTGCTCTTCTACGAATTTTATATTTTTCAAATGATTCGCCTTCCATACGTTTCGGGCCTTTTAATAAATGACCTATTTTTCTTTTATTTTTTTCCATTTGTTTCCTTTGTAATTATAAAGTTTTCAAGTATTAAAATGTCTATATCTGAATTCATATATGTTTTTAGAGCATCTTCAGGTGAATCTACGAGTGGTTCTCCTATATTAAACGATGTGTTCATAAATACAGGAACTCCTTTTGGTTTTTTTCTGAAATGGTCTAAAGCGTCATATATTATTTTATTTTGTTCACTATTTACCGTTTGTGGTCTGCAACTATTATCTACGTGTACCACAGCAGGTATCTTTTTACGCCACTCAGGTTTAACTTGACACGCCATTAACATAAATGGACTTGGATGTTTTGTATCAGTTATTTTATAAACAAAATCTTCCATCATAGTTGGAGCTAAAGGTCTCCACCATTCTCTTCTTTTAATTTTATTGACCCTTTGTAGATTTTCTTTTTTAGTAGGATTAGCTAATATACTACGATGGCATAATGCTCTTGGACCTACTTCAGATTTACCTTGAAAATAACCTACAACTTTATCATCATTAATAAAGTTTGCAAGATGTTTAGAAATCTCATCATAAGAATATGATTTATAACTAATTTGCAAATGCTTACTTTTTTCATCAGATAAAAAAGATTCAATATAACTTGATGTAAAATCTCTACCATAATAGGCAGTAGTTTGATTAATTGTTGGCCACTTATTGGTCAATTGTTTATGAGCCAATATTGCTGCCCCTAAGGCAGTTCCCGAATCGTGTGCTGCTGGTTGTATGTAAACACCACCTGATGTATTTTGTGCTAACTTACCATTAGATGTGCAATTTAAAAAAGTACCACCTGCTAAGGCTAAGTTATCACTTTGATTATAAGTATAATTCAAATGCTCTATGTTATATGCAATAATTTCTTCTAAGTATGATTGTCCTGTAGCAGATAAATTTCGAGCTACTTCAGACATTGGATATTCTCCAGGTTCGTTAGCATCTACCTTTCTTGCCTCATCCATTATCCAAGGATTGTCGTCTTCAAGATACATTTTATAGGCATCAGATTTTGGTTGAACAAACCCGTCAGCATTTTGCTGAAAAAATTTAGGTAATAATTTTTCATCACGTTCACCCCAACAAGCAAGACCCATAGTTTTACCTTCTTCAGAGTGTTTCATAAATCCTAATGCAGTGGTTACGTGAGAATAAAACCCACCTAACGTTCCTGCATTGTGCATATATCCTGCTTGATTGAATCGTTCACCATCCCAATGTCCTATTCTACCAGCACTTTGTCCTCCAGCACCATCAGCCACATAATAATTACATTCATCAAATCCTGAAGGTATAACGGTAGAGGCGATATGGCATTCGTGATGGTCATACCATCTAATTTTAGATACATCATATACTAAAGGAGATAACATTGAAACGTTACTAATAGTAGACATATAATTATTTGATATAGCTCGAAAGTGTGCGTCATTCCACCCTTCCCATCTCCATCCTTTTTGTGTACCCAACGGACTTAAATCATCCCATTTATTTTCCGTTCTATATGGTAAGTCATATTTAAAATATTCGTGATATTCTAAACTTCTCATATATCGACTAACTTCAAACATATCCGAGTGACCTACTGCAACGCAATCAACAGAGTCCATAGTATATCCATTAGATTGTAATAACCATTGAATTGATTCATATGGAAATAATATAGATGGAGGGCCTTCTTTACGTAAAACTATGCTGTGTTTATTTCTTGTTAATCTCTCTTCTTCTGTCCAACCTACAATTTCACCATCAACTAATAAGCAGGCAGATTGATTGTATGACATCATAAATGGTATGCCTAATATAACCATAATAAATTTATCCTTTAATGCATTTTAAAAATCGTTTCATAACTCGTTTTATTATTTGAGCTTTTCCTTGATTTCGTGTAAACATTAGAATCGTTTGGCTCCGCACCACAGACTCTTGAAGTTCACTCACCTTTTTCTCCTATTTAACTTCCAAATATTTTTTTCTTCTCACCATGATATTCGTAAGCGTGACCATTTTCTTTCAGCAATTCATTAACTGATTTCTCGTGTCCCTTAACGAATAACTCGCCAAGTACACGGCCATATTTACCAACACCATGTGATATGATACTGAATTTACCATCGTCTGAATTTTCTAAAAGGTCTTTTACATACGCCTTTGCTTCTAAACCTTTGGCTTTTTCTTCCAAATCCTTTGTTCTTGATTCCCACGTATCCACACCATAAAATCTAATTCTTACCTTATGCCATACATTAAATCCTAAATCAACCATAGCATCGCAGGTATCTCCATCTACGACTCTATCTAATTTACAGCTATAACCATGTTTTTTTACTTGTTTACCCATTGTATTCTCCTATATAAAAATAGGGTGCTGGAAGAAAGGAGGAAAACCAGCACCCTGTCGGACGTCCCAACGTTATTACGTTAGGACAAATTGTGTATCTTTTTATGTTTATCAATAAGGACATATAATCTTTCAATCATTGTTTGAGGCTTTTTCCCTTCTCTTAAAGCCTGTACTATGTTCTTTATATAAATATCAAAAATTTCTTCAGATAACAAACTTTTTTTTTCAGTAGGAATTTGTGTTCCAAATAGTTTGATTGATTTAGCAACTTTTTGTATTTTTTTTACTTTCATATTTACTCCTTAAATAAGGGGGGCCAATTAGACCCCCCATTTATTAGTTCCTATCCTTAGTCCTCTTCCTCTAACTCGGCACCTTCTTCATTGAAAAGATTACCTTCTGAATCACTACCGACGAACTTTTGAACAAGTTGTTTTACAAAAGTTCTCTCAGAGTCAGGACCACCATCAGAAGAGTACTGAGGGTAAATACATACCTCAGCCGACTCCTCAAGTGAGAACCCGTCATAAAGAAGACCAGCTATCTCAACAGAAGTTCTCGTTGACACACCTGATTCAAAACGACCATTTTCACTATTTGACTCAACCCTTGTCAAGTGAGCTATCTCAGCAACATCCTTCAAGCCATCTTCACTAACATTAGGAAACATATACTTGAGAAGACCAAACTCCTCATCAGAATCCAAAACGTCCATTTCAACAACAATGAATCTGTCCATTAACGCCTTATCAAGAGTACGAGTCGCTGTGTATTCATTACCAATGTTAGCAGTAGCAACGAAAGTAACACCTTCGGCAACTTTGATTGTCGCTTGACCTTCCGCCTCATCCAATCTCAAATATCTTTGACCTTGGTCAAGAACGGTCATCAAAATATTCCAAGCGTCCGGATGAGCCCTTGTCAACTCGTCTAACAGAATCACGGCATCGGGAGTCTGTATAGCTTTGACAAATAATGCTTCAGAGAAATAAGTACCTTTTTCCTTGTCAAAGTGAGTATTACCAATAAGAGTGGCTCTTGGGTCTTGAGTGGCACCAAGATTGAAGTAGAAGTCAGGCCTGTCAAGTGAATTGACAAGTGACTTAGCGGCCATTGTTTTACCACAACCGGCGGGACCGGTCATCATAATGTTACGACCACGAACAGCAGACCTAATAAGATACTTCCACTTTAGTTCCTTCATTACAAGACCTTGAGGCTTGAGTGAGTAACTATTAGCGATGAAGTTCATTACATCGGCCTGGTCAGAGGGTACTTCAACGGGCTCATCACGAACCGGAATATTTGATAGTGAGTCAAACTCGGACATCGGAACTTTCTTCCAAACAAATTTGACTACCTTACCAAACACGACTTTGTTAGCCTCAACTTGGCTAAGAGCTTGTCCTGTTTCGTAAGCCTTTTTACGAATTCCTGTTGAAATCTCAGAAGTGAAATCACGTCCTTTAGCGTCAAACGCTAAGAAGCGATTACCTCTTTTTTCAACTTTTACGATTAGATTTTCTTTATTCATTTAATAACTCCTTTTTTTTATCTCTTGAATAACATATAAATATAACACTAAAAACCTATTGGTGTCAAGCATTTTTTTCAATTTTTTTTAACTTCTCCAAAATTTAATTCTACCTGAATTACTAAATGCTTCCCAAGTACATTCGGCCCATGAACATTTCCAATAATAATCAAAATGAATCCGAGTGGACGGAATCATTCTCCATCCACAAGGACACATTGGTTGTTTTTTATACTTCCTGTTATGAAACCATTTTCTAATCATTACTTAGTAACGAACCTCTTATTGATTGTCCTTGCAAGAGGAACAACTGAAGTTACATCAACCGTTTGAGAATCAGAACCATACATTGTTTTGAAATCCTTCGCTTCAGTATTACTTTCATATCTACCACTGATAAAATAAGAAAGAACTTTAATACCATTGTTCATCATAATTTTAACTTGACTTCTTGTATGTTTAACAGCGTTGTCATTGTAATAGTCCATTTCTTTATTATTGAACATCGGCATACCATCTGAATAATTGATAAAGTAACTTTCCTTACCTTTAGAATCTCTAATAATTGACTTCATCAAAGTTTCAAAACAAAGTCCTTCAGGAGTAGTACCACCTGGAGTCAACATATTCCAAAGAGTTTGAACCTTCTTAATTGAATCCTTACGTGAATCATAAGCTACTAATACAAAAGGCATATGTTCTTGATAAACCCTGTCATTAGTAGTAGACCTGAAAGTCACAACACAATCAATACCATCAATCATTGAAAATGCTTTGACAAGAGCAACGGTTGATTTAAGAGTGTTATCCCACTTAGAACCTTGCATAGAACCTGAAGCATCAATACTCACGTGAACAAAGGCATCAGAAAATTTCTCAACAAAAGTACTTGAAAAGACCTTGTCATTGTTGAAACCTAACTCAGAGATAAGCCTTCTATCAATACGACCTGAATCAAGTCTTGTAGTCTTGAGTGAAGAATCCTCATTACGAACTTTAAGTTTACGACCGAGAATAGTACCGAGCCTAAGACCGGAATTGATAATCTCTTGAGATTGTTCAGTATGATAACTCCAATCCCTAGCACAAGGAACAAGACCATCTGAGACAGCTTGTTTTGTAAAGTTGTTCATCACAACAACACGAGTACCTTTGCCAGGAGTACCGTCATCATTCCAAGTCCATTTCTTAGGAAGACTTTTACCGATACCCTCGTGAATGTCAACTTTAGCCTCATCAACGGTGTTTAAGGCTTTTGAGTCACGCTTACTTAGATTAGTTTTTCTAACGTCACCACTATTGAAGTCCTGTTGTTTTTGAAT
>Ga0181406_1000352_pt1 | contig 17809 bp, 15 predicted proteins | sample 29SPOviralmetaG_FD_130135 | JGI IMG/M metagenome (GOLD analysis project Ga0181406, IMG submission 130135) | Marine viral communities from the oligotrophic San Pedro Time Series (SPOT) site, San Pedro Channel, CA, USA - 29 SPOT_SRF_2011-12-20 | ecosystem: Environmental > Aquatic > Marine > Strait... | reverse complement strand
GAAGGAGCGTCGTTTGACACCGACGGAAAGACTAGCTAATAGACTTGGTTACATGGGTACAGGTTTTTTTATAACTGCTCCTCATATGTTGCCTGAAACAACAGGTGTTGTAGTATATTTTTTAGCAGGTTTGTTTTGTTTACCACAAGTATGGGTGGCAAAGCAATGGAATTTAGTAATAGTAAATATAAATGTAATGATGGCGTATGCGTTGTTATTTTTTAAATGAAAAAAACAATTAAATGTAGTATGTGTGATCAAACGTTTTTTAACGGTTGGGATTACAGACAACATTGGGAAGAAAAACATTTAGACTACGCAATGCAATACGCTAAAGAAAATAAAAATGTGGAATAACGATTGGAAAAAAGGAGTTGATTACCCTAATTGGGGTGACACTGATGTATACAAAAAAACTATAGCAGGAGGCTACTTATTACCATGGGAATCACCTCGTGATGCTTATATGCGTGTAGCTAGTACAATAGCTAAGCGTCTGTACAAACCAGAGTTAACAGAAACTTTTTTTGATTATATATGGAAAGGTTGGTTGTGTTTAGCGTCACCAGTATTGTCTAATACAGGTACTGATCGTGGTTTACCTATATCATGCTTTGGTATTGATGTTGGTGATAGTATACATGACATTGGTACTAAAAACTTAGAAATGATGTTACTCGCAAAGCACGGCGGCGGAGTTGGCATCGGTATAAACATGATTAGACCCGCCGGCAAAACAATAACAGGCAATGGAACATCAGACGGAGTCGTCCCATTCTGCAAGATCTATGATTCAACAATTCTTGCAACAAATCAAGGATCAGTTAGACGCGGAGCTGCAAGCGTCAATATCAACATTGAACACGACGATTTTGAAGAGTGGATTGAAATACGAGAACCTAAAGGAGATATTAACAGACAATCGCTTAACTTACATCAATGCGCAGTTGTTGGTGATAAGTTTATGCGAAAGCTTGAGCAAGGAGATAAAGATGCTAGGTCTCGATGGAGTAAGCTTATTAGAAAACGAAAGAGCACTGGAGAGCCGTATATCTTATTTAAAGGAAATACTAATAAAGCAAATCCAGACGCATACAAAGACAACGCCTTAAAAGTACACATGACCAACATATGCAGTGAAATTGTTTTACACACAGATGAGTCACATAGCTTTGTTTGTTGTTTAAGTAGTTTAAATGTAACTAAATATGAAGAGTGGAAAAATACAAACCTTATATACGACGCTATATGGTTTCTTGATGGAGTACTGGAAGAATTTATTCAGAAAGCTAAAGGGCTTAAAGGCTTTGGAAACTCTGTTAGATCTGCTGAGAAAGGCAGAGCACTTGGCTTGGGAGTCTTGGGTTGGCATACGTATCTGCAACAAAACGGTATACCCTTTGAAGGATTACAAGCACAGTTCCAAACAAGACGTATATTTAGCCAAATTAAAATTGAATCTGAACGAGCATCAAGAGCTCTTGCTGAGATTTACGGTGAACCTCTTTGGTGTCGTAGCACTGGCTTTCGTAACACTCATCTTAGGGCTGTTGCTCCTACTGTGTCTAATAGTAAGCTTGCCGGTAACGTTAGTCCTGGCATTGAGCCTTGGGCCGCTAATGTTTTCACTGAACAAAGTGCGAAGGGTACGTTCATTAGGAAAAACAAAGAGTTAGAAAAAGTATTACGTAAAGCAAGTATAAATACTAAAGAAACTTGGGATAAAATACTAGAAGACGGAGGTAGTATACAAGATATTAAAGAGCTAGATGATTTTGGTTATGTAAATGGTAAGCTAGTACGTCTTTCTGAGCACGATACGTTAAATCTAACAGGCTTTGATAAAGTCAAAGACGTATTCAAAACATTTAAAGAAATAAATCAATTAGAGCTAGTTAATCAAGCTGGCATACGTCAACAGTATATTGATCAAGCTGTAAGTTTAAACTTAGCTTTTCCGTCTGAAGCTTCTCCTAAATGGATAAATAAAATCCATATGGAAGCTTGGAAGAAAGGTATAAAAACTTTGTATTATATGCGTACAGAGTCTGTACTACGTGGAGATATTGCAGCTAACGCTATGAATGAAGATTGTTTAGCTTGTGACGGTTAAATAACAGAGTAAGTTGTTTTACCGTTTAATCTAGCTGCTTTTAAACATCTTTTGCGATTTTCTTCTTCAGATACATAACTAACATGTACCCAGTCTGGATTATCGTCTGTACCAAACTCCCAAATCATTTGATCGAAGTCTAAGTTTTCTTTAATCCAGTTATACATTTCGGCGTTTGTTTTATGCTTATAGCTGTCATCAATATCTATAGCTCTGCCTTGGCAATGCTGTGATCTAGAACTTCCACCTATAGCTTTATTAAGAGCTTCGCTTCTGTAAAAAGAATTTATTTTTATAGGCCCGCCAACCCACTTTCTAAGAGGCTCAAATACGTTTTCTGCTAAAACCTGCATGTTAACTAATGCGTATGTATTAGGTTTATTATTTAGCCCAAGGCGTTTAGCAGTTATGCTATACACACCTTCTTTATAGCTAACGTGTTTACTTATTTTTTCCATTTAATTAAAAACTTGATGCTGTATTAATTTCGTTTATTGTACTTTGTATTTCTTTAAGATCTGTAGGTAACAATAAATCTAATCCAGCTTTAAAAGATTCTTGTACTGCACCGCTTTTAAATATAAGTATTGTTGGCGCCATACGAACTCTATATTGCTTTTTAGCTTTAGGTGCTTTAGCAATATCAACTCTATAATAATTTGCGTTTTTAATATCTTGCCATTGTGAAAAACAATTAGCTTCATTAAACTTAGCCCAAAACTCTACAACAATAGTTTCAGTGTTATCATCACCAAAAGCATTATTGTCAGATATTGTGTTTTCAAAACTACTATCATCTAACCAGTATTTTTGTGGCACATCTGCTTGAGCGTACGATATCGTAGTAAATAAAATTAATATTAAATTTCTCATTGATTTTTTCTTATTTCGTATAGACGGCTATCTATTTTTTCTAACTCTTCTAATATTTGATCAACATCTTCTTGCGTGTCCATTATTGTTTGACGTACTAATTCATCTTTTAAATCATATTCAGTTCTTGAAATTACTGGTTCAGGAAGTTCTTTCGCAAGAGCTATATCAGATTTTAAAGTAAAATACATAGTAGCTAAAGATATAGCGCCACCTATAATTATACCTATTGTCTTTAAATCAAGAGTTATTTTAGTGTTTTCACCTATTTGTTGTGCCATTTTTTTTATTTTAGCATAAGCCGCAGCCTACACATATTGGACATATATTTTCCATATTATTTAAATGTTATATTAATACCAAAGTTTGAGTTAAATATCTCTGAGTCCCAAAATTTTGTATATTCACCTTCTATAAATATACCTATTGATTTAGTTACTTTCCAGCCAAACATTAAACCTGCTTGATAATCGTCCCATTGCTCACCAGCTAGTAAATCATTATGACCACCTTTACCCCAGCTGTTACGATGCAAGTAACTAAAATCTTCGTTACCTTCTACGTAACTGTGATAAGGCATAATCCAGTTACCATAAGCGTGTAGCCAAAAGTTATTTTTATAATGATAAAAATCAAATCCCATAATTGGCGCAATTTCTGCAAACGGATCTAACTCGTCCCACGCTTCTTGATTAAATCGATTCATTAGACTACCAAATATTCTATCTCTAAAATCTTCATCAGTATAAGCAACTATATCACCTCTTTCGTTAGTCCACAGATAATTATATATATTTGACGTGGTGCCATCAGGATTAAAAACTTCTGAAGAATAAAACGCGTCTTGAAAGCCGTATTGATAACCAAGTGACCACCATGGGTTAACAGGAAAATTTTCGCCTGAGTACTCGTCTATCATTGTTTCATTAAGCCATATTTCAATTGGGTTGTACCCGTAAGCTTTTTGATGTGTGCGGTATATAATACCTGCAGATATGCTAAACTTGTTACCAATAGGTAGTCTAGCTCTCACTTCACCAGACATATATTCAAATCCTACATTACCAGATTCTCTCGACTCAAATTTACCTATATGGTATTTACCTGTATGTCTTACGAATAAACGTTTGTTATCAAATTCGTTACCATCTACTCTTTGTCTTTCTAAATGTAATAAGTACTCTAAACCTTTTATAGCTGCAGTAGGTGCAGATAAACCTACATTGTTTTCTGTACCATTATAAAAATTTGGTTTGCTTTCATAGCCAAACCTTGCTAGCTTACGCAAGCCAACACCAACGCGATAATTATTAGAGTGATATGTAGTTTGATCTACAACACGCGGTATATCATATAAATTATTTGGGTTAGTTCTTACAAAATACTTTGTTTGCTCTAATTTAGCGTTGCCTACATTACCCGCAGCATATACAGTGCCGTATTTTAAAAAGTCATCATATAGTGATTTAAAAAATTGTGCATTTAAACTAGTACTAACTAGTAACAATAATATAAGTTTTTTCATATCTAATTTTATTAACCAACGTTGCTAGATGAAGCCCTACGCTTACCCATACCAACTTTCTTTTTTGCTTTTACTACTTTTGATTTTTCAGCTTTAGTCATTTGACTCCAAGTTTTAGGTGACTTGCTGCTAACGCGGCGTGATGGCCTACAAACTTTTGTTCTTTTGTTTTTAGCTGAACCACAAGGATTACCTTTTTCGTCTTTCCATTTTTCTTTAAACCAACGTTTAAGTGATAAACCTTTAGCTGTTTTTCTTACTGCCATCTCGTTTATGTTTTCTTCTTATAGCTTCTTTGCCTTTTTTAGCTATACTAGCTTGCTGTCTTTTACCAGCAACTTTAGCTCTTTGCTCTAATACAGTTAATATTTGTATTTTTCTAGCATAAGGCTTTTTAATTCTTTTAACTTTAGCTACTGTAGCTCTAGCGTCTGCAGGTGTTGCAAACTTTATGCTAACAGTGTCTTTTGGGTTTTCATCTGTGTAAAGTCTACGTCCAGAACCTTTAGGTTTTTTACCAGTACCTTTTACAGGATCTTTTCTTTTACGTTTCATTTTCTTTTAGCTGTATGCATGTTAATAAACCAGTTTGCTAACTGCACGTCTCTTTTTGTTGCGGTTTTTCTAGCTTTAAGTTTACGTACTTTAGCTACGGTAACATCGCCACCGTAAAGCTTAGATATTCTAGCTTTAAGCACACCTCTATAGGTGTTACCTGTTTTTTTCATTTTTTACTTGTTTTCTTAGCAGGCCCTAGCTTTTTATTTACTATATTTCTAGTTCTTTTCATTTTAGCTGCATAGCTAGGCTTTTTATTGCGATTAAATACAATTTGTTGATTTAAACTACCTATAATAGCTTTTTTATTTCTTCTTCTAGTACGTATAAGCCAATTAGCAAGTTTTTCAGGTGATAACTCCTTAAACTTACCTTTAGCGTCAGCATACTTAGAGTCTTTCCAAGTTGGTCTTTTAGCTGGCATTATTTCTTTTTACTTTTATTACCCCAATTAGCAGCACCTACTTTACGACACTTTGCTATAGCTCCGCTAGCGTATGCTGATGGGAATACTTTATATCTTGCTTTAACCTTGTGGTAACATGCGTCTTTTGCCATAATTATCGTGTTGTTGTTTTTCTTTGTTTAGTTTTACGAACATTTCTAGTTTTTCTAGGTTGCGGCTTATTAGTTTTAGTTTCTTCATTTAAACCTATTTCCCAGTCTTGCCAACCGCCAAATAATGCTAATCTTTCCCATAACTCAAGATCACTATCAGTTGATTTTACTATATTATTTGCTTTCTTTATACCTCTATCTATAGGTATATTTGTTGTAGCAGATATAACATTAGCAGCTGCTAAATAAGCTGGATTATCTAAACTCCAACCTTTTTCTAACATTTCGTCTTTTTCCCACTGATATGATCGTGCTGCTTGATTTATACGAGATAATTTAGCAGATATTGGCGGTGATATTTTTGTAAGCTCATAACCTACTTTTTCAAACTTAGGTCTTGGTTTTTCGCTTTCTTTAATGATGCGTAGTATTGAGTTTTTACCAACAGATATAGCCGCGCCAGCAAAACCTGTTCCACGTAATAGCGAATCAGCCATACCGTTAGCGATACTAATATACTTATCTTTCTTTTCTTTTTCATCTGGCTCTTCATCATCAAATGCCATAGCAAATATAGCTTGTTGTATAGCGTTAAATATAAGATTTTGTACTGTTGTATAATATATAATTTTACTTATATTTGTTTTAGCATCACCTCTATTATTTTTTAAATCACGTATTGCTTTACCTGTTAGTCTAGCATACTGAGCAGGCGTGTTAGCAAACGCTAGTATTAAACGACCAAGTGGTCCAGCTTGCTGCATTGATATACGATCAGGTCTTGATGACTGCTGAGACTCTTCAGCATTTTCTCTAAAATCTTCAAAAGCTTGTGTTTCAGCTTCAGATTTAGACATTCCTTGTTTTGTTAAAGATTTTATCCTGTTACGATAAAACGTAGCGCCGCCGGATGCTATAGCGAAGCTATCTGCTATTTGTGTAGGTGCAAAACCTAACTGCAATAATCTATTTACTACAGCTCTTGGCCCACCTTGTTTAGCCATTTCAGCAATATCAGCTTCACTTACATTAAACCTCAACCCTGATCTTCTAGCTTTTAAGAAATCAGAATTTATTAATGTCATAAAGTCTGACCAATATTGTTTTTGGTTTGCAAAAGCTTTAGCCGCAGCAAGCGGATTATTGTCTGTAAAGTTTACAAAGTTAACAGCTGAAATGGTTTGTAGAATTGCTGATCTAGTGTTAAAAAACATAATAGTACCAATACTGCCTTGTAACCAGTCTGTAAATCTACCTGTTAAACTATCATCAGAAAAAGTTCTGTTACGACCTGTTTCCATACGTTGTAACATATTTTTTAAAGCAACTCTATATTTTTCACCAAAAGCAGCTTCAAGCTTATTCATATTTTTTTCTGAAAATACAATATCTACATTGTTTTTCCATTGCTCTAAATACTTAGCTCTTTTAACTGTATTTATATTTTGCAATAAGTCTGTAGTTATACTACCAGCAGGCCAACCTTCTCTTGGTTTAGCATACTCGTCACCTTTTTGTATTGCCATTATTTGGTCTGCAAATACATTTAAATCTTTATTGGCTTGAACGTATTCTGTTAAATCTTTTAAATCACCTTGGCTTATGCCTGGTATATTCATACCTTGCATGTTCCATATATAAACTCTAACAGCTTGCTCACGTGTAAACGGTTCACCAGGTATTTTTTTACGTAAATCTTTAGGTACAACACCAAGTTCTTTTTTAAGATCTCTATAATCTTGCAACATAGCTAATCTTGAGTTGTCTATTTCGTTTACAGCTTTTGCAAACGGCTTTATTAGGTTTTGTTTATACCAAGCCATTTGAGCGTCGCCAAGCTTACCTTTACCTAATGTTTCGTATAATAAACCTACAAAGTCTTGAGCTGAGTATGGTATACCTCTAAAAACAATACCGCGTGAAGCTCCAGCGACTTGAGCTTTAACTTTTTTATATTCTTTTTCAGAAGCAATACCTGTTGTTTGTTCTAGTATTTTATTAAAATCTTTATCAAGATCAAAGTTACTATAAAAATCTTTGTTAGCTTCAGCGGCTTCGTTATCAAGCTCCTCCATGCGGTTTAAAACACGATTGTTGTTTTGTTTAGAAAACTTAACAACTGGCGTGTTTGGTACTTTAGCCATTACCCTAAACTTTTGATCAGCATCAAGAGCTTCGTAAGGCGTAAGTTTACCTGCTTTAACAGCATCAACATTTGTAGCATCAGGAAACATTTGCTTAGCTACGATATCAACCATACCAAAACTATCAAAAGTACTAGGATCTTCTATTCTAACTGTTTTAGGTAATTTATTGTTGTTAGATTTTGAAGCTTTTAATATAGTATTTTTTAGTTTTTTGTTTTCAAAATTTATATCTTCTAATTGTTTTTTAGTAATTTCACCAGATAAAAAATCTAACACAAGTTTGTTTGCTTTTTCTAACGGTAAGTTTTCAACATTAAAATATTCTGCTATAGTTTGATTTTCATTTATTAAATAATATTTATTTAAATCAATACCAGCTACAGCTAATCTTGAAACAGAAGCTAAACCATTTGGTAAATTTAATTCACCATTTTCAAGTCTAGGTAATATTTTTTCAAAATAAATACCCGGCATATCACTAGCTAAAGCAGCATCTCTTAATAAATTATCATCGGTTTCTAACAAAGAACCTTGCATGTAAGATTTTTCTATAACAGGCCAAACTTCTTCAACTCTATTTTCTAACGCAGCGCCAACCAAAGCTCTACCTATTTGAATTTGAGGATCTGTGTGTTCTTCAACAACTAATTGATTGGTAATAGGTTTACCATTTAAATCTACAGGATAAAAATTAAAAGGCGCTAATATTCTAACAATAGAATTTTGATTATTAGAAGTATCTAATATCATTTCCTCAAAAAACCAAACATCTTGCTTATTTTCTTGTAAATAATCTTGTATTGATAAACCAAATTTTTTTAACAAAGGAAGCTTTTTATTTTGTTCTTCTTTAAAATTTGGTTTTTTTATTAAATCAAGAATATTGCTTTTTAAAAACTTTTTAATATTATATACAAATCTAGGCGAAGCTTCTTGATTAACATTTCTATTACCAACTGATTTATCAAATTCAACTGTTGTTTGGTACATACTTATAGTAACTCCACCAGACATAGTAGTTCTTAGTAAATCTCTAAATTCAGGGCTTTTGTTTATAAAATTATTTGCAACTCTGTCTCTAGCTTGTCTTATTGTTTCTGTATCACTAAAATTACCATCTAAATCTCTTACGGTATAAGGTTTTAACTTTATTTCTTTTGTTTTAGGATCTTGTTTTTGTATTTGTATTCTAGCTGGTAACTCTACACCAACAGTTTTAGCAATATCACCAGGTTTTGCTCTATAATAACCTTGAACAGTTTCACCTTTTTTACTAAATTTAAGACCAGCTCTAGCTCTTTCAGGTTTGCTAGGTATAATATCTTCAACCATACGGTTTCTAATACTAGTGTTAAACAACCCTCGTATAGTTTGACCTACTCTATCTCTGTAAATAGGTTTAACAGGTTTTTCTCTAATAAGATCTAAATAATTTTTTAGTGTACCTGTTAGCTCACCATCTGTATACAAAGCGTTCATTACATTATTAGGTACAAACGTAGCTTTACCAAAGTCATCTTTAGTTCTTGGAAGTCTAGCAAAGTCGCTAGTAGCATTATCTATTAAGTACTGCTTTATACGTGTTAAACCTTCGCTATCTTTTTTAGAATAATTACGTTTCTTATCGTATATAGTTTCTGGATTTACACCAAACATCTTACCATATATTTCTGCAACAGCTACTGGTACGTTTTTAGTTTGACCAAAACTTGTAACATCTTGACCTTCAAATGCTTTATTAGTAGCATCTGATATTTGTTTTTCAGCTTCAGCTTTATTTTCTACACCTAAGTTAGTTAATACCGTATCACTAAACCTAGTTGTTTCAGTAGGTTTTCTAGGGCCTCTAGCTTCTTTAGTATCTTCAACGATTGTTTCTTCTGCCGTTACTCGCTCTGCTTTACGTTGAACAGCTTCGTCTGTAGTTGACTGAATTATTCGATTATATCTAGGATCGTTTTTATAAAACTCTTGTAATCTAACATCGAATAACTTACCGCCAGGCGTAGTTGAGTTTAAATAACCCATTATACTTGTGTTTTTAGCTGGATCATAATCTTTTAACAAACCAACTAATCCTCTTTTGTCATCAAACAAAAAGTTTCTAATTATATCTTCTCTCTGTATTTGATCAAGATTTAATTTTAATCTACGATCTACTTCGTTTTGTAACTTATCAGCAATTAAAAAAGCTGTAGCATTTTTGCTTTGCTCATTTACTAAATCATCTTTAAATGTTTCAACCTCTTGATATATTCTAGAGTCTTTTGTGGTAGGTGTTTCTACAAATGTTTCTATTTTAGGACCTACTAATCTACCAGTTGCACCTTCTGTAGCTGTACGCTCTTGACCGCGTGTTAGCTTACCTTTTTCAATACTACGTTGGTAATCTTTTATAAAGTTATATACGTCTCTACCGTTATTAAACTTAGCTTTAACCCCAATGCTACTTAGAAACTGTCTGATAACATCACCAATTTTTGTAAATACATTTTCGTTAAATTTAAAAGCTCCAGTTCTTACTGTGTCTGAAAATAAAGTTAACACCTCTTCTGCTTGCACTGCTGCTGGCTGTTCTTTATACAGTTCTAATCTTTCGCGTATACCAAGATCTTCTATTAAATTAGGATCTATTTTATTTAGTTCTTGTTGGAGCGATTCACCAAGTCTAATCGCTGTGTCAGGACTTTTTCTAATAGTTTCATATACAAGAACATGCAAACCTTCATGCGTACTATCTGCTATGCTACCTATATCTTTATTGACTATTACTGTTTGCTCTTTAGTGTCAGGGTCTTGAAATATTAAAGCTCCTTCTCCTGATTTTTTCATAGCATCAGACTTGTCTTTAGCGATATTATTGTCAAGTAAATAATTCTCTATTTCTTCAGTAGACATAGGTTCTCGAACACTAACAGTTTTTAAACCTCCTAAAACGCTTTTTACTTTAGCAGTCTCTTGAACTACAGCTTTAGTGCTAAAATCTTTAAGCAAATCGTTTATTTTTTTTACTCTTTGATTTTGTGGTTCTGTTAAAGCAGGTTCGTTAACTTGCTTTATCTCTTGTTGTAGTTTGTTTTTTTCTTTAACAAGTTCTACAATTTCACCTTGATCTTGCTCATTTAGATTTAAAGGCTTAAGTTGATTTACAGCACCCTGGGTTTGTCTAAAATTTAATTCTACTTCGTTAGCTTGATCTTGAGTTAAATTGCCTTTTTGTACGTCTCGCTTTAATTGTCTAACTAAAACTTTTTCAGCATTAGGTGATTGGCTTATTTTTATTTGTGCTTCGCTTGTAGGTACATCTGTAGCAAAAGCTTGGCTAACAGTTTTAAAATCAGTAGGTTTTAAAAGTAAATCTGCTTTTATAGATTGATATGTCTCTTTACCTAATTGAACTCCTTTAGCTAAATTTACAGGTGAGCCATATAAGGCTCCACCACCAACCCCAGCCGCAAACGCGTCAGAAAGACCTTCATTCCAAGATTTACCATTAACAACGTTTTGAGTAGCTTGAGTCGCAACTTCTTCTAACCCATTTCCTACCATACTTAAAGGTATGCCAGACTTTTGCAAAGCACCTTCGTACATAGACAAGATACTTCGCTTAAATGTTTTTTTAGCTTGATCTTGACCGAGCTCTTGAGCCATGTTTTTATAAACCTTACCAGCAGCACCTGCACCAAACACGCCTTCAAAAAAACCTTCAGATACGCCTATTAAAGTAGATTTTAAAAGCATTTCACCTTTAGTATCTTCAGGAAACTCTTCTAATTGAGTTCTCATTTCACCAGCAGCAAGAGGAACACCACCACCTATAGTTAAAGCAGTTCTTGATAGACCAGCCGCGCCACCAACCATAAGCGATAAACTAATTGGAGCAGACTCAGCTAAGGTTTCACCTAATAAATAAAAACCATCTGAGTAATTACCTTTTTTAAAGTTTTCAGTTATACCGCCTTCTATATCGTATAAATCTTTATACTGCTCTTGTATTGTTGCTAGTTTTTCTTGTTCTTCTATAAGCCCATCTAATAAAGGTCTAGTACCTATAGATTCTTCAAACTTCTGTAAATCAGTTTCTTGCAAACCAAAAGCTCTGTTAATAGGATCACTAACTAATGATCCAATTTCATATACAAAAGATGGTACAGATAATATAAATTCTCCTAACCCTTTATCTGCTTTACGTAAGACTCTATATAAAGATTTAGTTGAACCCTCTTCTTTTAGTTTTTCATTTAAAGTTTTATTAACTTCTTTTCTCCTCCCTATCAGTTGATTGTATTGAGCTATTCTTTTAGGAGAATCAGTTCCACTAATTTCACCCGGTCCTGTAAATTTTAAATCTTTGTTATCTCCAGCTAGTAACTTTATTTCATTATCTATAACTTGAATAGTCTCTAACAACTCTTCAGGATTTTTGTCGGCAATAGTATCTTTAGCTGTAACTACAACTTCTTCAAGTTCTATTTCACCAAATTGATCTATAGCTGCTTGATCAAGAGCCGCTTGCTTACGTCTTTTAAATATAGCTTCTGGAGAATTATCTATTGGTTGTGATTCCAAAGAAGTATCTACCGAGTCTGATTCCGTAGTCTCGGGTGCTGGCCCGGTTGTCGGTGTTACAGTTGCACCCGTTTCCGCAACACCGTTTGTCTTTCCCTCATTAGGGTCAGTTTGTATTTCTTCTGTATCATCTACAGTCTCTAAACCAAACTTATTAACATACTCATCTACTGACAAGCCTTTATCGTCTGCAGCTTGCGTAACTTGGTCTAAGTTGTAATCAAAACCTTTGTATTTAAACATAATTTAATTTTATGGTAAGTTAGGTATATTATCTATTTTTACATTTGCAGTAGGTTTAAAGCTAGTACCTGTTTCTAAAAATTTTAAAGCCGCTTTAACTTCTCCGTCTGTAGCACTATCAAATATAGTTACAGATCTATCAGCTCCTTCTACAGATTTAGTAAGTTTTCTAGTATCTTCTCCACCAACAGTTTCAGCTTTAACTACATTGATATTATACGGAGGTCTAGAAATTAATTTTTCTAAAGTGTTTAAGTTTAAAACACCTCTACCTGGTTCTTGTGAAGGTCCTTCAGCAAACGCAGAGCTAATATCTAATTCTTCTATATTTTGTACAGCAGCCTCATTTAGCTTAGCGTTACCACTACCACTACCTGCTCCCTGCGAAGGCAACTCTGTTTGTACATCTGAAACACGTGTGTTTATTTCTTTTGCTCTACCGTCTTGACCTATAGTATAACCAACTGAAGCTTGTTTTATTTTAAAAATTTCAGCTGTATAATCACGCTCTATTTCTAAAGCTAAAGCAGGGTTTTCTTCTAACATGTCAGCTATTAAAGCATCGTTGTTAGCAAAGTTTTTAAAGTTTTCAGGAATATCAACATTAGATGTAAACTTTCCATTATTTATTGATCTAGCTACGCTTTTAAAAGCAGATAAAAAACCTTCATCTTTAATATCAGAAAATCTAGCAGCAAAATTAATTGCTTCGTTTTCAGCTGTAGAATAGTAATTATCAGATACAATTTTTTGCTCTGTTGTTTTTATATTACCATCAGCGTCACGCGCTTCTACAGATCTAGTTTGTATTTCAGGTTTATCAAGAAAATCACGAACAGCATCAGTTGGCTTGTAAGCAGATATATCTGCGTTTAAATTATCTCTTAAACCAAACTGAGTATTTAAATAACTCTCGTCCATAGCCTGCGTGTTTATAAAAACAATACTACCATCAGGTTTTTGAACATCAAAACCTTCAACCATTTCACCGTTTTTGTTTTGAGCTCTTGTTTTTCTTATATTGCTAGGCATAGTATTGCTTATTTCAGCAAACTCTCTTAGCGTTAGATCTTTTATAGGATTATCATCTAGTGATAAAAATAAAGCGCCGTTAGAAGCGTTAACATCATAAAGCTCGTCATCGCCAGCTCTACCTAAAATATTAGCAAGATTTTGGTCAGCTAATTTCATTTTTTGATATTGCTGTAAAAGTTTACTTCTACCTTTTCTATTTGATCTAGCGTGTTGCGTTGCTAAATCAGCATAAGCATTTTGTTGACTTATAGTAAGAGCGTCATTGTTTTTTAAATCACCAACAAACTCGTTAGACTGATCAGGCGTAGTTAGCTTTATTTGTTTTTCTTGCGGAAGCTCTGGTCCTGGATCATATGTAGCTTGAAAACCAGTTTTAAAAGCTGTAACAAAACCAGCGTCTGTTTGAACAACTTCAACAGGTGATCGATATGTACTTCTAGAACCTGAAGTAGTTTGCACAGGTCCAACTTGATCTTGAACAAACTTATCTAAAGCTATTTGTCTTTTTATGTTTTCATTTAATGTATGTTGTGACATATCTTATAATTTAATTCCGCCCGTAATTTGTGTTCATAAATTGATTACCTTGAGTTACATTTAAATTTAAGTTCTTCAAAGTATCTCCAGCACTACCTCCAATAACATTTGAAACTTGGCCAGTAGTTGCTCCAGCTTGACTAGTAGCATCAGCACCGCCACTACCACCAAATAATCCACCAGCGGCTAAACCAGCTACATTACCTACTGCTGCACCTAAAAATCCTTGTTGCTCTTGCCTAGATTGTTCTTGCTGAAGCTGCGCATTTGTCAACTGTTGTTGAGTTCTATCTAATCCTTGTTGTTGTCTTCTTTCTTGTTGACCAAACACAAAAGCTTTACCTCTTACGTCAGCATTAAATAAGTTTTGTTCTAATGCTTGTTGACCTTGAGCTCTTAGTTGTTGGTTTTTAGCTTCTTGTTGTTCTATGCTAGCCGCAACACCTTGTTTACCTTGAAGAGCAGCTTGAGCAAGTGCAGTAGCACCACCAGCTCCTGCGCCAGTAGCTCTTAGCGTATCAAGCGTGCTTGCTAAAGAAAGATCTGTTTGCTGTGCTTTCATTTCAGCCGCTTGTGTAGCAACTGTTAAATTAGCATAAGGATTACTAAGCTGCGAAGCAGCTCCAGCGTAAGGATTTATTACATCTTGTCTATTAGCTTCTAATTGATCAAATCTACGCTGAGCAGCATCAGCTCTTCTTTTTGCTGCTCTTCTTCTTTTACCTGCTCCAAAAGCGCCAATTAAATTACCTACTAGGCCTACGCCTGCTGCTATTAAACTCATAATTTATTAATATAATGATTGTTCATAATTTAAGCCAACTGAAAACAGCTCAGCGTGTTTTGTTGTATCGTCATCTCCATTGTTTTGCATTGGTCTGTGCTCTAATGTAAAGTCTGCAAAAAAGCCTTTAACATCTGATATATCCAATAAACCTAAACCTGCTTTGTTTGAAGTCGATATAATCTTACCTGAGCTGTATACAGCTGAGTTGTCTTGTCGTATATGCGCGTAATACTTTTTTTCTATAGGTGTAAAGCCATTATAAGTACCTGAACCTGTTTTACTTTCTAAATTACCAAGTATTATATGCGCTTTCGCGTTATTAGTATCATCTATAGGTGATTCAAACTTTATTAACCTCCAGTTGCTAGTACCTTCGTAGTTAATGTTTTGATATCTTTTAACCATACTAGGATTTTGATTTGATACAGCTTGCAGTATACTAGGATTAAACACACCGTAAAAGGTATTTTTATTATCACTTGAGTGATGTTGCCAAACTCTACCAAGATTAGTTGTAAAAAAGTTATTTCTAACACTACCACCAAATTGAGGTTCGTATGTAAAAAACGAAGTCCAACCATTTACACGATCATCAAATGATAATGTTTTATAGTTTATATCTTCAGGAGCAACAGGAGTTTCAAAATCAAAACCTTCACCTGAAGTTGAATATGTAGTTTCTATAGTATCTTTATAATTTTTATTTCTAGAAAAAGATAATATATAAGATTTAGCATGTATATCAAACATACCATATATTCGTGTAGCGGTTTTTAAATTATCTCTAAAAAACGATCTCATACCATATGATGATATCTCTGTAAGACCATCAGTACTAAGTCTTAATACAACACCTTTGTTTTTATCTGTAAAATATTTTCTACTACCATAGTAAGCAAAACTTTCTGGGTTTTTACTAATACCGTACTCACCTGTGTATGGCGCTATCTGTCCTATAACAACTTTAGCAGCTGTAGAAAGCGATCCGCCTTCAGCTGTAAATATAGCGTCTTTATCTATTAATGCTCTACTAACTTTATTTTCTTGAAATATAGTTAAATTAGTTTCTTCTGCAAAAAGTTTTTGTATTGAACCATAAGCTGAATCAACTGATTTTGTAATACTTTCACCTATTGAAAAAACGTTTGTATCATTTACACCAGTTCTAGAATTAAATATACCAGAATATATCATAGTATTTTCTCTTCTATTTGGTTTATAATTTTTATCAACAGCATAAGCTCTTGCGCCTAAACCAACAATAGGTTCGTTAAAACCACCTTTAATACGAGACTCTTCTATATGAAAAGTTTTATCAGTCATAGTAACATCACTTCCTGTATCACCTGGAAAACTTAAACCAGTATTTCCACTTGGTGCATTTAAATCTTCTCTTATTATAAAGGTATTAAAATATTTTATTTTTAATGTTGCAGGCATAATTTTATATTACACGTTATTTAATTCACTTACTAATTACATTTGCGCATAAGAAAGAAATAAATTGTGGTCTTTGTTAGTAATTAAATGTTTTTTACTTAAAGCTGGATCCATACGTACTAAATAAACATTTTTAATATCTATAGCTACGTTTTCTACTGCATCATCTGCTGTCCAATCATAATAAAGTCTATAAGCAAAAGTTTTTGTGTCAGTATCACCTCCAAAATAACTAACACTCCATTTTACAGCACCACCTTCAATACCTCTATATAGTATTATTGATGTTTCATATAAAAATCGAACAGTTCTATCTACATCGCTGATTGACAAATTATCATTATAATTACTATCAACTCCAGATCCAGCTGGATTAGTTTGTAAAAGCACTTGATCTACTTGGCCATCTTCTTTATAAGCTAGTATAGCTCCACGTTTAGCTCTTAGATATCCTGTAATTCTTCCTTCTAACATACTACTATCTTCTGTGTAAGCAAAAGAAGGTATACGCGAGCTAAAGCCGTCTCCGTCTTGAAAAGGATTTTTTAATTCAAAACCACCTAACTCTTCGTTTTCGTAAAGACCTGTTCGATAAGTTTCACTTTTTTCATATTTACCTAAACTAGCTTCACTTCTAGGTAGCTCAAAAACTTCTCGCTGGTCAGAAGAAACAGAATTTATATTTAAACCTTTTTTGTTGGTATTTGAATTATCTGAAAAAGTTCCTATAAAATCTATATATGTAAAATTAGGACTATTTTCAAAAGATTGACTTCCTATTGCTTCACCGTAAGTAATTTTACTATTAACACGCTTAGCAACACTTGATTTATAACCACTACTAACATCGTAAAAAAGAAAAGAATTTAAAAAATATTGGGTTCGTAATGATGATCCTCTTCCGCCAGTTGTATAAGAAATTACTTGAGAATTAATTTTTGTAAAGTGATTCATCGAATCCTGTCCTGGACTTTGAACTTTATCTCTAGTATTGTGGCTCAATAAATGAAAAGTACCAGATGTAGAGCTTAAAGTTGAGCCAAAACGATTGCCTTTATTACCTCTAAAATAATAACCGTTGTTGTGCTCTACGGCAATTTTAGGTATGTCAGAGTCTGTATCTGTACTTATGTAACTAGTTTCTAAATCTATAGCATAAGCACATCCAGACAGACCGTTAGTATAAGCTGAAAAAGTATAACCTTTAGCATGATCTACTATTTTGCTATTGTTTTCTTTGTATAAATTAGAAAAACCGTTTACAGTATTATCCCAGTGAGATAGTTTAGTTTCAGAAGTATCATAAAAATATAAATTTCTAGGATTGTAAGCTAAACCAGAGCTTATATTTCCAGTATCGGAGTCATAGTAATCTACAGAAATGCCTTGGTGTTCAACTTTACCACCAACACCATCTTCATAAT
>Ga0181406_1000349_pt1 | contig 18045 bp, 22 predicted proteins | sample 29SPOviralmetaG_FD_130135 | JGI IMG/M metagenome (GOLD analysis project Ga0181406, IMG submission 130135) | Marine viral communities from the oligotrophic San Pedro Time Series (SPOT) site, San Pedro Channel, CA, USA - 29 SPOT_SRF_2011-12-20 | ecosystem: Environmental > Aquatic > Marine > Strait... | reverse complement strand
TGGTACTACCACGATGGTAGACGCAACGCCTAGCTCTTACACGATCACTACAAATAACTGGAAGATCGTATCATTTAACGACCATGCTTTCTTATTTCAGAGAGGCTATGAGCCTCTAGTGTACTCAGATCACGCAGGTACAGTAGACAAGATGTCTTCTCATACTCATGCGACAGGTACTCCTCCGCAAGGACATGAAGTGTTAGCAGCGTTTGGTCGTTTATGGGTAGCAGATTTTACAGCAGACAAGTCGACAATCTATTGGTCTGACTTATTAGACGGCACAGCGTGGTCAGGAGGCTCTACAGGCTCGATAGACATCACTAAGGTATGGCCTACAGGGTATGACACTATTGTTGCTCTAGCAGCCCACAATGGCTTCCTAGTGATATTTGGACGCACTTCTATTGTTATTTACTCTGGTGCTGATGATCCCGCAACAATGACGTTAAGTGACACCATATCTAATATAGGTTGTGTTAACAGAGATGCCGTGGTTTCTACAGGTAGAGACTTAATATTCTTAGATGACTCTGGTGTACGAAGCCTAGCTAGAACGATACAAGAAAAGTCAGCGCCTATTGGTGATGTTTCTAAGAACGTAAACAATGATGTTAAGTCTTTGTTTGCTGCTGAAACAGGCAATATATCTTTACACTACTCACCACAAGATGCGTTTGTGTTATTAAACTTTCAGAATCTTGGTGTAGTGTACGCGTTTGATACAAGGTTTCCGTTACAAGACGGCAGCTATAGAGCAACTACATGGTCATCTATTAACCCATTGGCTTTTACTAACACATCATCAGATAAAATGTATTTAGGCATTAAAGACGGTATAGGTGAGTACAAGACATATAGAGACAACGCAGCAAGTTACCAGTTAAGTTACTTTAGTCATCCGTTAAGTTTTGGCAATACATCTAACTTAAAGTTTCTAAAGAAGATAAACCTAACTACCTTTAACGGTGCTGAGTCTACTGTGGTTTTGAACTGGGCTTATGACTATTCTGGAGCATACAAGAAACAAGCCTACACGTTACCACAGTCAAACGTAGGTCAATATAACATCTCAGAGTACAACACTACAGCAGAGTATTCATCGTCAATCTCGTTAATTAACAGACAAAAGATTAACACCAGTGGACAAGGTACGGTAGTGGCTATAGGTGTAGAGACTACTATTGATGGTAAAGCTATTGCAATACAAGAAATTAACATTCAAGCCCTTATGGGAAGGATAGTATAAGATGTCGAATTACACTAAATTGACGAACTACGCTGCTAAAGACGCGATGGTCAGCGGAAATCCTGCCAAGGTAATTAAAGGCGTAGAAATTGGAGCAGACTATGACGCTATTGCTGTAGCAGTAAACAGCAAATCTAACAGTGCATCGCCTACTTTTACTGGTACTGTAACGGTAGCTAACTTAACAGCTACAGGTACGGTTACTTTATCAACTATAGATGGTGGTACTTATTAGTGGACACTAAGGAGGCTCGTCAAGCTCTTATATTAGAGTTAGTTAGAGCCACCAGAGGCAAGTATGAAATAGATGAAATCATGGAACTTTACTACTTTATACTTGAACCAGACTTAGAAGAACAACCTAAACTATCAGTAATTGATATAAACAAGGAAAAAAATGCTTGACATAGATTGGAAAATAGTGCAGAAAATGTTATACTTTAATAATTTACTTGACAACAGCACCAAAAGTGTACTAAGGAGATTTATATGATTGTAAAGAAACTAGGTAAGTTTGTTAGAACTAAGATACAAGACCTTAGTGAGAAGCAAGCAGGTGTAGGTACTCTCTGCATTATAGTCCTTATAATTATCTTAGGTGCTTCCTAATGCTTGGTATGGTTGCTTCTTTAATAGACCCTGTAAGTAACATTCTTGATAAGTTTATTCAAGATAAAGACTTAAAGGAAAAGCTGTCACATGACATTGCGACAATGGCTGAAAAGCACACGCAGCAACAGGTCATGGCACAGTTAGAAGTTAACAAGGCTGAAGCAGCGCATCGTAATATGTTTGTTGCAGGATGGCGACCTGCCGTAGGGTGGGTCACTGTTGTAGGCATGGCAAGTAACTACATATTAATACCTATGGGTAACTTTGGTTTAGCTGTAGCCGAAAGTGACATAACTATACCGTTGCTACAGATGTCTGAGATGATGCCTGTGTTGCTAGGTATGCTTGGTCTAGGCGGTATGCGTACCGTAGAGAAAGTTAAAAGCGTCAGTAGAGAGAAGTAAATGGGAACTTTAGTAACTCCAAAACCAACGTCAATGGTGTGGGACAGCGCTACTAACAGGTTTGTGCCTGTTGGTGAAGCTACTGAATCACCAGTACAAGGTTTGCTTGATGATGTTTTTTTAGATAGGAATGTATTTGATACTAACGTATTAAACAATACTGTTGACAACATAGAAGCAGCTAGAAAATCTTCTTTGATTAATGATGTTAATTATAACTATCAACGTGGAGAACCTATTCCTTTTAATGGTGTAAGTTTTTTAGACGGTCTTAGTTTAGACCAAGACGACCCAATAGCTTCTCTATTTGGTGGGCAGTATGGTATACAGACTTCCCAAGAGATGTTTGATGAAGCGTATCAAGATGCACTTGCTGCAGATGCTTTAGACTCTATGGAGCAAGAAGGTCAGTTTAGCAGCGGTAACGCTACACTAGATATGTTAAATCAAGCAATAGCTGACAAAGAAGCAGGAGTTATAAAGACTAAAGGTACAGAGCAGGGTGTTGTAGAGATGACTCCAGAAGAGTCTGACGCTGCTTATGACGTAACTATTAAAGGTTTGACTGACAAGTTAGTTGGTATGGGAGTACCTGCATCTGACCTACCTGTTGTTGATGAAGAAATAGAAACAACTGACGACGATAATGACTTGTTCGGTAATCTTATAGAAATGTTAATACTACAGGGTTTTGACCCTAACGCTGAGTTAGCGACTGTAACACCTCAAGAACCTGTTTTTCCACCAGTTAATCCTCCTACTAACGGTAATGGTGACGGTACAGACTCTAACGGTAACGGTGACGGTGATAGTAATAACAACGGTAACGGTGACGGTGATAGCAACGGTAACGGAGCAGCTCCTAATGGCAATGGTAATGGCAACGGTGATGATAACAATGATGGTAACGGTAACGGCGCTGTTAACGGCGATGGTGTTGACGCAGGTACACAAACAGTAGTTACAGACGGATTAGACGGTACAGACGGATTAGACGGACTAAACGGAATAGCAGGTAAAGACGGTAAGGACGGAGAAGACGGAGAAGATGGTCTTTTACAGTTAGCTACACCAATAGCAGACGCTATATATCAATCTCAGTTTGAATCAGATTTTTTACGTCCTGAGTTTATAGGTTTGTTAGGTTATGCAAGAGGAAATAAATTATATGAATAACATAGGAAGGAACATCTAATGGGACTTTTTGATTTTCTACAGAGTGCAGGTTCTATATATGGCACTAATAAAGGAATTCAGTCGGCTAGAGACATAGGCACTCAGTCTATGCAGAGGGCAGAAAAAGCTGCTACTGACATAGCTGCTCAGACTCAGTTTAAGCCTTTTACTGTGACTTCCTCTATTGGTGGTGCTACAACAACACCAGAAGGTAGTTTAGGTCTTACGCTATCACCTGAACAACAAGCAATACAGAAACAGCTACAGGACGTTAGCGCTCAATCTATAGGGATATTAGCAAGCCCTGAAGAGAGAGAACGTGAGCAGACTAACGTTATTAATATGTTGTTAGGCGCTCAAAGCCCACAACAGAGAGAGCAGGAGATAATGCAGAGGCTACAGGCTACTGTGTCTCCTGAACAGGAGCGTGCTAGGCTTGGTTTAGAACAGAGACTAGCTAATCAAGGTAGGCTTGGTGTAAGAACTTCTATGTTTGGCGGTACTCCAGAGCAATTAGCATTAGAGAAAGCTATAGCAGAGCAACAAGCAGGACTAGGCGTTAGCGCTATGGAACAGGCTAGAGAAGAGCAGAGGCTACAATCAGCTCAGACACTAGCAGGACTAGAAGAAACTAGAGCTAGGTTAGGACTAGCAGGACAGTTTGGTTTAGAGTCTTTAGGTGCGTCTTACTTGCCAACAGAGCAACTAAGCAACTTGCTAAGACCTGCGTTAGGTGTACAAGACATAGCATCAGCAGGTACTAGACAAGGCGCTCAGTTAGGAGCGTCAATGTTACAGTCAGGATTGTCTGCACAAGCAGCAGCTCAAGAAACAGCGTCAGGACTAGAACAAGCAAGACTACAGAGCCTTGCTAACATATTACTAGGAAACCAACAGCAGCAACAAACTGGCTTGCTTGAAGGTTTGTTTAACAAATACATTAAGAGCTAGGAGCAATAAAAATGACAATAAATATACAAACATTGTTTGCAGATATGCTTCCTGATCCTTTAGCTGAACAAAGAGCTGAAGGGGCTGCGTTAGCTAGTATAATAAAACAAGGCGGTAACGTTGCTGCTTATTATCAACCACAAAGAGAAGCTACTTTACGAACTAGTGCAGGAGGTTTGTTTGGAATTGACACAAGCACTGGTACTGAAAGATTAAGAGAAGCAGCTAAAGGCATTGATCCAAACAGTCCTACTGATCTTATACAGTTAGCTCAAGTAGCTGATACTATAAATCCTGAACAAGGAATTGCTTTGAGGGCTGCTGCTGCGCAGTTAACAGATAAACAAGAACAAGAAGAGCGTACTCGAATAGAGCAAGCACAACAAGACTCTGAGTACGCACTAAGAAGAGCAGAATCCTTAGAAAACTTAACATCTAAAGTACAGACTAGAGAAGAAGTAGGAAAAAGAAGAACAGCCAACGAAAATCTAATTAATACCTCTGAGCTTCTTAGCCCTACAGAAAAAACTAATTACAAAAAACTAATAAAAAGCGGGGCTTTTGATAACAAACAAGCTGAGTTGTTAAAAATAACAAACCCTTCTCCATTTATTTTTGGAAACAACGCTGTCGTTAAAGATGAACAAGGAAACTGGAAAAGTATTATTGCTCCTGCTGCTTCTAAAACTATGAATGGTTTGTTGGCGATTGCTGATTTAAGTTTTAACGCAGAAGACCCAAAAGGAATTGCAATTAAAAAAGCTATTCAAGAAGGAGCTATTACAACAATGACGCAGTTAAAGGCTCTTCTTCCTGAAGATAAAGAAAGAGCTGACATTCCTGTTGTTGTAGAAAAAGAGTATGGCGACACGTCGGACATAGCAAACAACGCTTTTGTTTCTAACATACGCATTGATGAAATGCTTAAAACAATAGAAGAACGTAACCTTCTTAACTATAGTTCTGCGGGTGTTTTTGCAAGGGTGCGAGGAGCTACTTTTAACGAATTAGGAATGCGTGATGAAATATCACAGTTAAGAACCGCTTACACAAGAGAAAGAAATACTGAAATTGTATCTTCGTTGCCAAAAGGCACAGCTTCCGATAGGGATGTTGCTCTTTTTAGCGCAGGTTTTCCTAAGGAAGACGCAGGTATGCAAGAAATTTACGATTATCTACTTGCAGCAAAAAACATTAATAATTTAAACCAAGAGTATAACGACCTTTTCGGTATGTACATAAACACACAAGCTGATGCAGGAAATAAACCTACAAAGGTTGGTTTTGATGCTGAGTTTAAAAAATATGTAGCAGCTTCTAAAGTTTTAAAAGCAAAAGCAGCTGAATTTGAGTCTTTAAAAACACCAACAGAAGAAGAAATAAAAAAAATACAAACGTCATTAACTACTTTTGAAGACATTTACGGCAAGTTACCGATAGATTTAGGACAATAAAATGGCTAAGAGTGTATTTACAGGAAAAGAAATATCAGAGGATAATGAATTTTCTGAAACTGCTACTACTTCTAACGTTTTAGATTCTATTCTCTACGACAAACGTCCTGCTCTTGAAGCAGAAATAGAAGACAGCGTTGCCCAAAATATAGGGGCGTTAATAACGAAAGCAGACACAGGAGATTGGGACACTAACGACAGCTTACAAGTAGCTAGGGCATTTACTGATGGGTTGTGGATGAACAAAGGAGAAGAAGCAGGAGCTTGGTTAGGAGCAGTAGCTTATAAACTATTTGGAATGTACGGCTCTGAAGACAAAACAATAACTCAAATTAAAGAAGAGATGCTTGATAGAAGCGAAGCTGACTCTGCTGCATTTTTAGAAGAACGCCCTGTTGCTGCTATAACTTCTAACATAGCAGGTAACATACTGTCTCCAGTTTCTATTAAGGGTGGTCAGTTATTAGGACAAGCTCGTAATTTACGCCAAGCAGAACTTGCTAGACAATCTAGTGTTGCTACTAAAACTGCTCTTGGGAGTAGAGGGGCTGTTGGAGCTACAGCAACACAAGCTGACGAAGCAGGGAGACTTGCTCAACAGTTATCAGGTTTTAGCCCTCAAGCGTACAAAATAGCAACGCAAGCACCTACGCCTGTTCTTGGAGCAGGTCTTGTAGGTGCTGAGTCTGCTTTAATAGGCGCTGAAGGCGACACAATAAGTGAAAAACTACAAAATGCTGTAGTTTCTGGCGGTATAGGTACAGTTTTTGGTCTAGGAGTATCTGGAGTAGGTGTAGCAGCTAACAAAGCCTTACAAAGCAATATAGCACAAGAAATAGGAAAAAATGCTAATTTTGTTAATTTAATGTTTACAGAACACGCTCTTGCTCCTGTGTATCAGCACGTAGTCGCTAAAGCCTATGGTGCGCGTTCTTTAATGGAACAACAAATAAGGTCTGTACAAAACAGATTACCTTCTATTGATGTATTAAAACAAAGAGGTCTTGATTTAAAAAACAACGCACAGAAAACAATAGCAAGAGCTAAAGCAATTTCTTCTGGAAACATAACTCAACAACAAACACAAGCTAAACGCATAGCTGATGATTTAACAGATGAATTGACAGCAGGTGGACGAATAACAGCAGATGAGCTAGATAGTGTTAGTCAAAAAAGAATAGAAGAACTTAGAAATTCAGTAGATACAAACGCTTTAAAAGCTGCTGCTGCTAGAGAAGCTGACGCTGCTGTTAACGCTTTGGAAACTTCTTTTAGGACAGAGGCTATAGTTAAAGCCTTACCAACAAATGCTAAAGCAGGACTGGCTGACGAAATATCAGCTATGTCTCCGCAAGACGCGCTCACAGCAGTAAGAGAAGCGTGGACTACAACTGGTTTTTCAGCAGCTAAAAACGCAAACTACAAAATGAATTTAGGCGCTATAGAAAAAACTATTAATAAAATACTTAAAGATAACTCAACAAAAGTAGCTCTTGCAGGAGCTAACGGAAAAACAGTAGCCACTACTATTAATAACTACATATCCGCTATGATTAAAGAACGTGCTAAAAACGGAGTAATGTCAGGAGAAGACTTATTACAAATGCGTAGCGAAATAGGGACTGTTATTAACAACCTATCTGATAACCAAACTGCTACAAGAGAAATAACAAAACCAATACAAAATTATTTGGATGATCTGCTTATTTCTAAATTAAGTGCTACTGAAGCTGCTTCGTTTTTAAAAGACAGACAGCTATGGAAAATAAAAAGCACGTTAGAAGATGCTGTGTCTACAGCTACAGGAAGAAATAAAGACCTACAAGGAGCTTTTACTACTGACGATTGGATTGCAGCTAACAAAAAGCAAGGTAGTTACTTTTCTTCTGTAGGTGAAGGAGTTTTACAAAAGGATGCACAAGACGTTAGCAAGTTAGCTAAACAACGTAAAGAACTTATAGAAGGTAATGCTAAAAAAGACGCAGAAGTTCTTCAAAAGAACGCTGAAGAAGCAATAACAGCAGAAAAAGTTTTGTTAAAAAACCAACAAAGGCAGCTTCAAACAGACAACCAAGCTAAAAAAAGAACAATACAAAGAGAATTTGAAGCCTCTAAAAAAACTGCCAAAGACTCGCAACAAAAAGCTATAGCTTTAGCTGAAGAAAAGGCTAGGTTTAAACAAGCTATGTCTACTATTGATAACGACATAAATAAAATAGAACAAGGACAAAAGTTTTTTAAAGAAACAGTAGTAAAAGACGGTTCTATCTTTGAAAGGCTATTTGCTACTTCTTTATTAGCAAGTGCTACAGGCGGGTTAGGTCTTGGTATTGGAGGTACTTTTGGTCTTGGCGTAGCTACGGTAGGTGTAGGTACTGCTAGACTGCTTTCTTCACAATCTACTCAACGTCTTTTAGCAGGACAGACAGGATTCCAAAGAGCAGGTTCAGCAATGGCACAGCGATTAGACGAGTCTGCTCAGAAGTTAGCTGAACGTACTGGTGTTAGCTATAGACCTGTAGCTGCTGCTGCTATTGCTCCAGACGCAGGAGATAAAACAGTCTTTAATGAACAAACTAAACGCAGTATTATGAAACAAAACCAACTGTCTAAGTCTCGTATTTATAAAGGTCTAGAAAATGCAGGTAAGTTAGGTGCTTTAGAAGCACAAGACCCTGAAATGTACAGGCAATTAAAAAACGCTTTTGAAGCACAGAATCAATAACTAAGGAGAAAGACTATGCCATACGGTAAAGGAACATACGGTAGTAAAGTTGGTAGACCACCTAAGAAAAAAGCAATGACTACAGCTAAGAAGAAACCAATGAAGAAGCCTAAGAAACGATAATGGCTTACACTAAACCTTCTCTAAGAGAGCGTATTAAAAACAAAGTCATGGCAGGTTCTAAAGGCGGTAAATCCGGTCAGTGGTCTGCTAGGAAGGCTCAGTTAGTCGCTCAAGAATATAAAGCAAAAGGGGGTGGTTACTCAGGATCTAAGAGCAGTGGTCAAAAGTCTTTGTCTAAATGGACTAAGCAGGATTGGGGTACTAAATCAGGCAAGCCATCTATACAGGGTAAAAAGGCGACAGGAGAGCGCTACTTACCTAAGAAGACTAGAGACGCTATGTCTAAGAAAGACTACGCTGCTACTACAAGGAAGAAAAGAGCTGATACGAAAAAAGGTAAACAGTTTTCTAAACAGCCAAAGAAGAGATAAAAAAAAGCCTGCATAGTCTACGGAGGCATAGACTATACAGGCTTCAGGCACTGCACACACCACACTATATAGACTTAACTATACACCACAAACACCAGAAGCGCAAACACTTTCTGAGTTTTCTTCAAACACTACACCTTTATGCTTAGTGGCTTCTTTATAGCTACACATCGTTAAAGGCTGTCCACCTCTAGCACCGTCAGGGTAACAAGTAAACCCTCTAAGTCTAGGAGCATACTTAGCTAGTATCTTAGCAAACTCCATAACTCTGTCCTCGTTGTTACCCTCACTGCCCCATGAAGGCAGGTTGATAGTAGAAGATATAGACATATCAACATAGTCTTGAACGTCAGCTTGGAACTTCAGTCTACGCTCAAAGTCATTAACCATAGACGAGGAGGTCTGTATCTTATCAGGGTCTAAGCCGTGAGAAGTGATTAAGTCTTCTGCTGTAGCATCTACAACATACTCATACTTCCACTTGTCACCACCTACCAAGTAACGTCTCTTGTAGGCTACAGCGTATAAAGGCTCAATACCAGTGGTCGTACCTGCTAGTATACCTATTGTACCTGTAGGAGCTACTGCTCTGTACGCTACAGGTCTTGATATACCTCTAGCGTCACACAAGGCGTTAGCTGCTTTCTCAGACTCTTCACGGTAAACCTCTAACCACCTATGCAACTCTTCAGTTACTTCGTAGTCACTGCCACGCTTTAACAAGAACTCGTGCATACCCATCAAGCCCAAGCCAAGTCTCCTGTTTTTGTTCCGTACAGCATACACCTTTTTTGTGGGTAGGTCTGCTGTAAGCGTTCCTGATACAAGGAACATGGAGGCAACTCTAACAATTGTTCTGAATTCTTCAATATCGTCAATCGCACCAATATTAATGCTGCCAAGATTACAAACATCTGAGTCATCTTCGCTAGTAACTTCTGTACACGCGTTTCTGAGAGTTTCATTTTCTTTATCTCCGAAATTGAAGGAAAACCCCGGCTCCCCAGTCATCAAAGCCTGTCTACAGTTCTGTACAAACGTATCAGGCAAGAAGCCATTATTCACTGCATCCAAGAACTTATCATCATAGTTTAAACTGATGTTAGTCATGTCTAGGGGTGCAGGGAAGTTAAAGTTGTTTTGTTTAGCATCAAACACTGTAACACCGTCAGCGATGGGTAGTGAGTGCCAGTCTTTAGCTGTTAAGAACTGGTGTGCGTCACCGTGTTGCCAGTTAAGCGATGCGTAGATAGCTGACCGTCTACTACCGCCCTGCATCACGTTCCTGCCTATCTCGTTAATACTGTTCATTAACGGTAACGGCCCTGACGCTTCACCACCAGTACGGCCTAACGGTGAGCCACTAGGACGGAACACGCTATAGTCTATGCCTATCCCACCTCCGCTCATCAAACAGTCACTAGCTCTCTGTACTAGCTTACCCCACTCTTCTCTAGTGTCTTCCTCACCTTTAAGCAAGTAGCAGTTGTTATAAAAACTAGCCTGTCGTCCTGCGTAGTAAATATAACGACCTCCTGCCATGAACTTAAACTCTTTCATGGCTTTCTCTAATACGTCCATGTCATCCTTCTCAAGGATGCCAGTACAAACGTCATTGACAATATCTTTAACCTTCTCCGACCACGTTTGTGTCTCGTTAAGAGCGTACTTGTTGCGGAAGATTGACTCACCAAAACTGTTCCTAAACTCACTCATTATAAACATACCTCCTTGATTAAACGTTCAATATACCAACGTGCTTTCCTTAAATCCTCTACACCATTCTTATTCTTCCAACGATGCACATACTTTATTAAATTGCCGTTCAAGTATCCTAAAAACTCTTCTTTACTAGAACGTTCTTTAATGTAGTCAATACACTCTATACCTTCGCCCTTGTAGTGGCTTGGGTTGATAGGGTCTTTAATATCTGATGACTCTTCTTCTAACTCTCTCCTAGCCTTTACAGCTTCTATCTGTCTTTCTTTTATCTGCCTAGCTACTCTATCCCAGTCTTCTGGGGTACTTTTGTCAAGATAGCTCATCAGTCTCACCTCCTAAGTCTTCAATTATTTTATCTAGTTTATCTTCAATCTTGTCTTCAAAGCGTTCTACTAGCTCAGTAGAGTTAATCTCTAACACCTCTAAAACAAGAATCTCATCTAACAAGGACAACTGCTCTTTTATTTCAGTAAAAGTATAACTCATTTTACAGGCTCTCCATACTTCTTTCTCAAGTAAGACATACTTATAGGCAACTCGTCAAAGCTACCGTTATTGACTTCGTTAAAGACCCATATACCACGCCAAGACTGGTTAGTCTGTGGTGATAGATAGCTCTGGTCTTCTTGATAAAAGATACCTGCAAATAAACCAGTAACAGAAACACCGTCAGCTCTACGTGCGTAAGCAATGTCTCTGTCCTGTACGTGACCCATAACACAGCTAACCATCTTCTTAGTAAGCATCAGTTTAGCTGAACTAACAGGTCTACCCATAACACCAGAAGTAAAATAGTGAGAGTAAGCTATACCGTTAATCATCTTAACTTCTAAAAACGGTACAACTTCCCATCCCATCTTCTCTAAACCAAGATCAGCAAAAGACATTAAACCCTCAAGCTCTGGACTACCTTCTACTGCTCTAGTGATCCTGTTCTCGTGGTTGCCTAACAAGAATACTAGCTTTGGTTTCCACACCTTATGCTTGTTAGTCCTCTGTCGTTTCTGCTCATCTCTAATAGGCTTTAAGAAAACCTCCATAGCTTTCTTACCTGCCTCAACATCAGCTTGGTAGCGTCTGCCTTCAAAAGACTTAGTGCCTTTATCGTAGCTAGATAAGCTAGGGAAGTCCCAGTGATCGCCTAAATGAACTATGACTTCTGGCTTCATAGCTACAGCGTACTGTCCCGCCCACGCTAAATGGTCTGTGTTAGAGTCTGGTTTGACTTGAGTATCTGGAATAATAAAGTGTCTCATAGTTTCTTCCTCGCTTCACGTTCTGAGTTAGTCTTAGCTTGATGACATTCTAAACATAAAACTTGCATACCGTCTGACTCACAGAACAGGCGCTCTGAGAAGCCTGCAATGTCTTCATAACTGCTTAAAGACCCTGCGGGGACAATATGGTCAACTTGGATTTCTTTATTAGTGTGCCACTTGTTACACTCAGCACATTGATACTCGTACTTATGTCTTTTACCTTTTACTGTACGTTCTGCTTCTTTCTTTACTTGGAATTTAACAGGGTAGCGACTGTAAGCCTGTCTTAGCGCTGACCGTATGAACTGCCAATATCTAGCCTCTGTCCACTGCTTCCCTGCTCTAGTGCGTTCTACTCGTTGGTTCGCCATAGAATCGTACCCCTTCAGGTCTTTCTCGTGGAGGCATCCATAACTGACCCGCTACTCGTCTAAGCCAAAGCAACCTAGCGTTCTCAAGCGCTCTGTCATAGCCTAACTGGTCTTCGCAGATGTCCCACATATCGGTTTCTTTTTTACAGCCTCCTATGAGGTCTTGAGCACCTCCCATTCCAATACCATCAACTCCTATGATATTGTCAATAGAATCGCCAACAAGAATCTGCTTATAAAAATGCTTTAATCCAAACTCTGAAGTAACGAAATATTCTTCACCTTTAACAAAGTTAAAGTGTAACCCTGCAATCTGGTCAAAGTCTTTATCAATACTGACTATCACAGGACAGTCGTTTAGGTAGGCAGTAGAAGCAGCTATAGCAATAGCATCGTCAGCTTCCTCACCTTCCACCACAACAGCGTCCCAATAACCTACAGCATGGTCGCGTACTTCCTGAAGCAACAACGGCTTCTCTCCCTTCCTGTTACCTTTATAAGGCGCTGTCACAGCGATGTCATGCCTAAAGTTATTACCACCAGTGATATAAACTATATACTCATGGTCTGGATAGGCAAGTAAAGTATCAGAGAGCAGAGAGTCAAAAGCTCTCTTAGCGTGTCTAAAGCCGTCATTAAAAGAAACCTGTGCGTCAGACTCGCACGCACAGGCTACTCGATAGCAATATATATCGCCATCTATCAGCAACATTATAGAGCGTCTTCCAAAGCTACGTCTATCTCTCCACCGTCAGGTGCATACTCGTTGAGGTCTGTAATAACTAACTTGAGGCAACTAGCAGATCGTCCTTGCTTGCCTTGAAACTGCCAGTCATAGTGACCCAACACAGCTTTAGCTTTAGAGCCGTTACCGACAAGACAGCTAATCTCATCACCGTGAGTGTTATAAGCACGTATAGGGTTACTAGACTTTACTGTAATAAAGTTACCCCTATCATCGTCCTTAGTTTTTACAGACAATCCACGCTCTTCTAAAGCCTGAATAGCAGCATCAGAGAGTAAAGACATATCTACTTGATACTTACCAGACATATCATTTTTGTTCTGTAGATTAGCCCAGTAGAGAGTAGTGTTTAATGTTACAGGTTTATATGCTTCCATAATTGTATTCCTTTTAAGTTAAAATATAGAGATGTATATGCTAGTGTCTTACTAGCTGTTTAAAGCCTATACAGTCTATCATACAGGCTAACGAATATCAATGAGTTTCAGACCAGTTATCTCCAATCTTATACTCACCGTCCATAGGGCAACGGAGGTCAAAGTCCTCACCTGCCTTACGTATCGCATTACGGAAGTGTATACCAACGGCTTTAGCAAAAGCCTCTGGAGTCTCTACCTGAAGCTCATCATGGACGTTAGCGACAATCTTGAATGGTATACCTACCGCCCTAAGACTATCAACGCCATTCAGTAATGCTTGCTTCATCAGAGAAGCCCCACTCCCTTGTAACAGGAAGTTTAAAGAGCTATACGCTTTCCTAATACGAATCCTTCTACCGTCTAAGCTAGGGACGCTATTGTTTTTAGTAACTATAGCCTCCACCGTTAGCTTTAACTTCTTGAGTGACGGTATGTTATCTAAAAAGTTAGTCTTTAACTTCTTACCAAGAACAGAGCCTCCACCTGCAATACTGCCTATCTTGCTGTCACCTGCACCGTACAGGAAAGCATAGATGAAAGTCTTAGCCTCGTCTCTGGTTTGTAGACCTGCGGCTCGTTGATTGGCGCTGTGTATGTCACCTTCCAGTATAGTTCTGACGTAGTTTTTGTCCTTCATGTAGTGCGCAAGCATACGCAACTCAAGACCAGAAGCATCTATACCAACTAGCTTGTTGCCTTCCTCCACTATCCAACATGAACGACACTGACCGCCTAGTTCAGCCTTCAGCTTCTGTACTGGTGTTAAGCCGTCATGGACTTTGCGCGTTGCAGGAACTTGAGCCATGTTAGGTGATATGTGCGTCATCCTACCTGTAGCCGCTCCACTACTAAACACTCTACCGTGTACCCTGCCGTCATCTCCAACAGACTCTAACCATGAGCCTACCTGACTAGCTCTTTTCTGGACTAGTAAATACTCAGCCACTAATTGCGCTAGTGGATGGTCAATAGCTTCTAGTACGTCCTCGTCAATCCTGTAGCTACCGCCTTCCGTCTTCTCAGTAAAGCGTATACCAACACTCCGCAAACGCTTTGCTATCTGTTGCCTACTGCCTACGTTAAACTCCTCGACGTTATCCTTCAAACGCTTACCTGTTTTATCAGAGTAGCGCTTTGTAACGATGGGTTTAAACTCAGTCTGTAGCTGTGCCTCAATCTCGCGCATACGGAAGTTTAGAGAACTGTACAAATCATTAGCCTTATTCAAATCAATCTTAAAGCCGTTCTCTGTCTGTATCTCTAGCTCTTCTGTAACGCGATGCTCTAGCTCTATGCAGTCATTAGAAAACTTATCATTCTTTAGGTCTGCTAGTAGCTTCTTATAGACTTTAGTAGTCAGGTTAACGTCACGCTTGCAGTAGGTAATCATCTCCTCACACAAGCCTCCGTCATAGTCCGTGAAGTCATCTTTAGGATACGATAGACGATGACCCCAACTACGCAAACTATGACCTCCCTGTACAGATGGATTATACAACCTTGACAACAGCATAGCGTCAACGTGCTTCTTACCGTCCACCGTTATATTCCAAACACGCTTCAATACAGGTATATCAAAGCCTATGCCGTTGTATGTGACAACGCCGTCATGCTCATCTATCAAAGCCTGTAACGTGCTAGGCTCAGTATGGCACTCCGTCTGTCCAGTCTCTACGTCTTCAGTACACGCGCACCAGATAGTTGAGTGCTTAGTGTCTGTCTCAATATCAATAGTTAACATCTCTACTCCACTTCATAATCTGCAACGCCCAGTCCAATGTCTTGAGCAGTCTTTAAGTCTATGCGTTCCTCTAAAGCATAGTTAGCAGTAGAGCCTCTGACACAATCACTGCACTCGTTCAGATAATCACCAGTGCTTGCATCTTTGAGAGTTGCTTCGTAGTCAGTCAGAACAGTATTACAGGCTAAACATCTCATAACTCATCTCCTAAGTTTATTTCATTCATCCTTCCAGTCTGGCTGTCAAAGAACAAATCAGAACAGCGTCCAGTCTCACCACTAAAGCGATTCTTTAGCACTCTAACCTTAGTCGTGTTTCTGACGTTAATGTCATCAGCCTGTCCGTCACGCTCAAGCCCTAGCACTATGTCACTCAGTTGAGCGATAGAAGCAGAGCCTCTGAGTTGTGACAAGGACGTAGCCGCGCCTTCCTCGTGTCCCTTGCTGTCAGGTCTTCTCAGATGACTAACAACAAACAGAGATATTTCTGTCTCCTGTACAAGCATCCGTAGCTTAGTCATTATCTCGTCTAATGCTTTACGCTCGTCTAGGTTAGACTGAGCTGACACAACGATAGAGACATGATCTAAGAATATATACCGACAGTCCAACGCTTTAGCCATGTAGCGAACACGCCCTACAATGTTATCCACATCAGTTGATCCGAAGTGGTCTAACAAGTACAGGCGATCATTGCCAAGCGTCTCGTCAAATGCTTTCCTACGCTCTTCCTCAGTGCTAACCGTGGTCGGTAGGTGTAACTGTTTGTTTGCAGATAGAGACATAATCGACAGTGCTGTCTTCCTCGTGCTTTCCTCCAAGAACAACAGACCAATATTATGCTCACTCTGCTGTAGAGCTGAATAGATAATCTCCTTCATAAACTGAGATTTACCTAGTCCACTTCCTGCGGTCACAGTCACAAGCTCTGCGGTACGGATGCCGTAAGTCAGCTCGTTAACGCCGTTAAAAGGATAAACCACTTCAGCCTTCTGCATTGGCGTGTTGACCTCATCCCACAGGGTAGAAGCTCTGACGATGCCGTCAGGTACGTAGCGTTCAGCTTGCCAAAATGCTTGAGTAAAAAGTTCCTTATCGTCATTAATAAGATAGTCGCAAGCGTCTTTGTAATCCTTCTTATGCTTGACGATCTTAGCCTTGCCTCCAAACAGTTGACCCACTTCATCAGACGCTATAATGCCTTGCTCGTCTGCGTCAAAGCAAACAACAATAGTCTCAAAGCTGTCTAGCCATTCGTAAGACGCTTTACAGTCTTTGAGCGCACTTCCTGCACCGTTGCGGATACTGACGACAGGGTACTTACTGCCTTGCATCTGGTAAGCAGATAAAGCGTCATACTCACCTTCACAGACGGTAACGTACTTACCGCCTTTAGAGAATAACTGCTGACCAAAAAGACCACCTTTTGGCCAGTCTCCGCTAGTCTGAAAACGCTTATCGGGGTGTCGTATTTTGACCGCTACAGGCGTTACAGGCTCCTCAGCATCAAAATAAGGATAAAGCACCTGATTAGACTTGACCACAACGCCGTATGCCTTCATTGTAGTAGCACTCAGACCTCTCTCAGGGACTCCTACGAAGCTCTCTGTGGCTAGTAAGGGTAGTACAGCATCAAAACCGTCTCGTCCTGTCAGTGGCTTCTCTGGAAGCCTAACAGCCACTTCTGACGGTCTTTTATATGCTCCGCAACTGTGACAATAGGTAGATCCGTCTATGTTAGTTAGCAGTGCGTCACTACTCCCACAGTCATTACATGGTTGATGTGTGTTCTGGTATTTACTCATCTGTGTATTTCACCTCCAACAGTTGTACACATATAAAAGGGAGCATCAGCTCAAAACCACCGATCACAATCGGCTTCTCATAGCCAAAAGAATCATAGCCTATATCGTCCCTTTCTGGTAGTGTGCCAAGATATACGCCAAACCCATGATTGAATTTAAACATCAAGTGCCAACTAACCATGATTTACTCCTTTACAGTTTTTTAAATCCATGTTAATCTACTGATGTCACCCCCGCCGGTATAGCCCCAACTGAGCCACTACCTTCCGCGTCCGTTCAACCAGATCATTAACTTTATTGTCTTCAAGCATTAAAGACGTTAATGCCTGTGGTGGATGTTTTAAGTCATAAACCACGCGACACACACAGGCGTTGTTATCATCTTTTAACGTTTCGCATTTATTGCATACCATAATGCACGTCTTCTAAGACTTCTTTATAAGTCTGGTGGGTAAGGTCAATATGAATATCTGCAATATGCGCTAGATAGTCCACAGCTCCGCGTCTAAGATGCTTACGGACGGCTGTAGCGTCCGACAGGTTTCCACTAATAGCAAATTGCATGAGAACGTCAGCGCTTTCTTCGCCGTCGTACATATCAAACAGCGCACTATTAAGAGAGTCTGCTTGATCTATCGCGTTTTTGGTAAAGTTAGCCTCGATAAGATCGTCTATTTCAGACTCTGGTACTTTCTCCCAGTGAATACCTGAATCTTCATCGTAATAGTCCATCGCTACGTGTGGCTCTTCGAGCCAGTTTAGAATGTTATAGTTCATTATTAAGCACCTCCACAGCTTCACTGAGCCTGTTAATCTCCTGCTGAACTAAGGCAACGGTGACACGGTGAAAGGCTTCCTCACCTTCCACCACAACAGAATTGTAGTCTTTCATGGCCTGTAAATTTTCTTGCAACAAACT
>Ga0181406_1000346_pt1 | contig 18053 bp, 23 predicted proteins | sample 29SPOviralmetaG_FD_130135 | JGI IMG/M metagenome (GOLD analysis project Ga0181406, IMG submission 130135) | Marine viral communities from the oligotrophic San Pedro Time Series (SPOT) site, San Pedro Channel, CA, USA - 29 SPOT_SRF_2011-12-20 | ecosystem: Environmental > Aquatic > Marine > Strait... | reverse complement strand
GGGACATTTGCCTGTGTAGAAACTAAGGCTCCACCTTCTTTAACGTATAGTTTGTCTTGATCGGTTGCGTAACAGATCTCTCCTTCTTGGATATCTGATACTGATCCGTTTAAATTTGTATATGTGCCTCTCGCAATCCGCAGAGGAGTTCTATTAGTAGGTGTAGGCATTAGTCGAACGAACCTCCGTCATATGTTGTTGATGTTGATACTAAAGATGCACCACTATTAAAGTTGCCACCATCGGCAACAAGCACTGCTTTTGAATCAACGTACTGTTTTGTAGCAGCATGCAAAATTGCTGTGGGATCTGCATTGAGGGTTAGAAACCCTGTCATAGTTCCACCAGTAGTTGGTAGACCGGTTGCACCCCCACCTGATCCAGACTTACCTGTAAGAGTCCTGAAAGTAGAACTCGAAGGAACTGTTAATACAACACCTGAGTTAATTGCAAGAGCTCCAACTGCACCTGTATTGGTGTTAGCAGGAACTACTTTATTAATAGTAAGTACAGTCGGTGTCTCTAGAAATTGACCCTCAGTTCCAACAGTAGAGGTTCCAAGTGTTTTCCACTTTTCACCATCATACGTATAGCGAATGCCATTACCTGCAACAAAAAGGTCGCCTGCACTGGGATTATTTGGAAACTGAATAGCGGCCATTATTGCATTTCAACAATGTATCTTTAGTATATCGAAAATTGCTATTCGACTTCTTCTTTAGTTTCGCTTTGAACTTTAGTTTGAGTTGTTCCTAGTTCACCTTCACCTTCAAACTCTAATGTGTCTATCAGGCTTTGTACTAGGTTCACACTAAATGCTAGGAGTGTATTGTCACCGCTAGCTCTAGCTGCACCGAATGAGTTAATAGCAGATATTAGATCTGTTTTTTTGCAAGGCATTTATATAGTTCAGCTATAAAGATTCTACTGTATTTATATTGATCAGACTGCAGCCACTGTAAGACTTCCTGCGTTACTCACAGTAATTCTATATCGTGTGCTATCTGGGGATCTAATAATAATCCCTGCACCGTCTCCATTAATTTCAAGGCGATCTCCTGGTGTTGCCGTACCAATTCCTAGATTGCCAGACGTATCCCAGTTAGGACCACCTGTACTTAAGTAGCTCGGAGTGATTGACCCAGTTGGAATACCACCATTCCAACTTGGATTTCCTTCTACCCATTGTGCAGAGTCTGTATCTACATAGTAAATATAAGTACGTCCCTCATCCGAGTCATACCACTGATCACCTTCGTTAGCTGATGTTGGAGCAGCTGTCCCTACAAATGTTTGACGGCTACCAACTGTGATCCAACTTCCATCAGCACGCAGAAATTTCTGTGTACCTCCTCCAGAGAAGGGAACTAAACCGTTGTAGTTAGAAGTGAATGTAGGTAGAGCAACCCCAGTGCCTGTACTCGATGTAATAGTGGAGCTACTCGTTGTAAATCCAAGATTAGTTGCTGTACCAGGAGGAGATGCCCATGTTCCGTCTGCTCTTAAATAGTTAACTGATCCACCACCTGATGCTCCAGTAAGTCCTGCGGCAGTGCTGGTAAATAAAGGAATTGTTGCATCTGTACCTGTATCTGATTCAACAGTACGTGTACCGATGTTATAACTCAGATTAGTCGTACCAGTAAAACTTGCACTGGTATTAATAGAGACATCCGCGGAGCCATCAAAACTCACTGAACCTGTCAGATCTCCTGTTAATGAAATTGTGCGAGCTGTTTCAAGTGTTGTTGCAGTCGATGCGTTACCGATTAAGGCTGCTGTGATATTACGAGCTGTAAAATCACCCGAACCATCCCGAGAAACAATTGCATTTCCTGAGTTTAAGTTCGTGGCGGTAGTTGCAGAGTTAGCAACCTTACCTGCTGCAGTAATAGTTGCCAAGTAGGTGTCTACAATTTCAGTTCCCTGCCAGACACCTGTACTGATTGTTCCTAGTCCAGTGAGGCTTGATCCTGTAATTCCACTTCCTAGTGAAGATGTATTTAATACTTCAGATCCATTAATATAATACGCTTTCCCTGTTGCTAAATTAAAGTGCTCACTAGACGTCCAGGCATCTGTACTATTCACCCATGACAATGTTTTATCTGTCGAACCTTTAAGAGTAATTCCTCCACCATCGGCAGTTGTATCCGTTGGTGTACTAACAACACCTAGCTGAATATTTCCATCTTTAATAGTGACGATGTTTGCATCTAGTGATACTGTCGAACCTGTGACAGATAAATTACCTGCAACGCTTACATTGCTATCAAACGTAGAAATGCCTGTTACATCAAGTGTTCCAGGCACATCAATATTCGATGACCATTCAACATCGTTGCCAGCGGCATTAGTTTGTAGTAGTTGATATGCATTGCCATCAGCTAATTTACTAACTTGGATTTCAGCTGATGCACTGATGTCAGCATTGACAATGCTTCCATCAACAATATTTGTAGATGTGACCGTCACATTGTTTGGTAAGGCACCAGCTGCAATATCACTTGGAGACACTCCACCAGCAATGCCAGACGAAGTAATCGTGATACCAGACGGCAGAGCACCTGTCCCGAGTTTGGTTAATGCAATTGCTGCTGTTGCATTGATGTCTGCATCAACAATTGTCCCATCAACAATGTTTGAACTAGATACAGTAATCCCTGTTGGCAAACTACCTGTTGCCAGCTTTGACAATCCAATAGCTGCACTGTTACTTATATCTGCATCTTGTATTGTCCCATCAGCAATCATGGTGCTGGTGACGGATCCTGTATCTCCAGTCGATACTAATGTGCCTGTAGCGTCTGGCAGCGATAAAGTCCTGTCAGCAGTTGGCTCAACTACTGTTAAGCGAATCTCATGAGCGTTGGCATTTGCCCCCTCAAATACAACCTTACCGTTGTTGAGATAAACATCCGATGAGTTAAGGTTTACACCTGCATTCAACACAAGATTGCCTGTCATTGTGTCGCCGTTAGAATTCACGTAACGGTCATCCAATGTTCCTGACTGATGACTCAGATTAGAGGGATCAGGAATTAGGTTTGTATCAAACTTTTCTGTACTAGCATCTACCCATTGAGTGGTTGTGCCATTATTGTAGTAGTAATAAAGTCGATTATCGTCTGTATCAAAATATAAATTGCCTGCTTCTAATCCAGCAGGTGGTGTTGAAGCTGCTTGAATTGATGCCTCATATCCAGTAAATGATAGGTTATCCTTTCCTGCAATACGTACAATATTCCCATCGCTATTTTTAATGAAGATAGCTGGATCACTAGCATTGAAGTTTACAGCTAATTCACCATCCAGCATGTTGGGAGCTGTTGGTTGTTTCGCTGAACTACTGTCTAAAACATTAGAGTGCTTTAATTGAATCTTCATCGAGAACGCCCTAGACTATCTTCTTGATATATCTATTTTAGCTTTTATCTTTTGGACTATCTTCCTCATACATTTTTGCTAAGTTTGCGTGGATCTGATCTTGCAGTACTTTGCCTAGCATGTGTTGATATGTCATCAATAACTTAGTTGTATCTTTAAGACTATTTTGTAGAACTCCAACGTCTTTGCAAGACTCGATGTCGTCAGTAATCACTCGTAGTGTTAATACCTTTTCAAGAGGAAGCTGATAATCTTCAGACTTAAACATAAGAATCTATATTAAACTCTCATTTCTCACGATAACGTATATCTTTATTGTTTGCCTTCGAATACCATATACGCAGTCTTGGTTGGATCTAAGTTAAGACCTTTGGATAATGCAAATACAATTTCCGATATTGAGATGCCAGTACGTCTATACGAACGATCAAAGTTGTCATAACTTTCTTGAATCTCTCTAGACATCTTTTCCTCAAATCCTTCTCTTGCCTCTAAGGTTGGATACTTATTCGGCTCGATTACCTTTATGTCTTCATTGAACATTGTTGCAATTGTATGCTTGCAAAGCTTGAAGCTTAATCTATGAGATTCTGATTCCCAGCTACTGACCTTACCCGCTGCTAATGATTGTCCTGCGATTCCATAGTCATCTTGTCCCTGTGCAGTAGGCAATGGATATCTTTTTTGCCTATTTGTTTTTCTTGTATCCTCATTCTGATTTGCTTGAGGCATACTCAACATAGACTGTGAATGGTTTGGACAGCTGCATGAGTACATGTCTGCTGGAAGTAACGTAGCACCAACTGTAAACACTTCATCCATCCATGGATTGACATCTGTATCTAGGTTTGTCCACTTAGTATCAGTTGTGTATGACTTAGTAAAGCTGTTGTCTGAGAATACTAATGTAGTCCCATTTGTTAGATCTGGATATAAATTGATCTCTGAAAAATATGGTTGAGCTTCAAATATAAAATTACCGTTTACAATATCTGACTTTTGTACTACAAAGGGCAAGATCGAATAAGAAATGTCTTGTACTTTTGGTGATATGAAATCACCAGTTATGTATATTCCTGGGAAAAACTTTTGATAATCAGACTTTCTAAATATGTATGATCCGTCAATAGTAATAGATGCATTAGTCGTGCTAAATACTGTTGGCAGTGCAGTTAGATCTAGCATCGCTGGAGGGAGTGCGTTCACACCTTGATCTAGTCCAACCAATGTTTGACTTGTTTCTGTCTCTCGCATTGAAAATTCAAAGAACCGATCATCATCTGTATAAGCTGAACTATCAAGTGACGCAATTGACTTTTCAATAAAGAAGTTGTCTACATAAATTACTTTGCCATCAAGCAAACTGGGATTGCTCAAGATGTCTACTGGAGCTTGTTCCGGTTTGTCCTTATAGTTGATACCTTGGTTTGGTACAAAACTTCCTGTATTATCACTAACAATTACATCTGCAATTGGTATGCTTACATTTACAGTTGTTTTACTTTGAGTAAAACTTACTATCTTTTCTAATTCTGTCGATAACGTTTTGCCTTTATATAAACTTGGTAAACCCTCTGATGTCAATACTCTTTTTAACGTTGCTTCAGTTTTACCATTTTGAGACAGTAGTCCATCAGCTATCCTGTCACCAATCATTTGAGGAAGTAAGTCTCTATTAGTAGTATCTGGATTTATAGTTACGTATATTTCTCCGTTTGCTTTGTTTGTTGGATATACAAGTGGGTCGTTTTGAATACTGACAATTGTTCCTAACGATTTTGCTTCTTGTGATTTTTTAACAACGTAATATGTATTGGTATCAGCATTGGCTGTGGGATACTCATATCCTGTGTAGGTATTGTCGATCTCGTACGGCTTTCCTTTGTATAGCGTTGAATTAATTATTGCATCCTTAAATGGGCTGTTAGTGACTGACTTTGGAAGACCTGGATCGTAGCTAGTATCTTTGACTTTTAGGTTTTCCCATGCAGCACGATTATAAATTTCAAAGCCTTTTCTCCATTTCACCCAATCACTATCAAGGTTCCATTTTTCAATAACAGTACGTTGCACAATGGATCCGTACTGACGATTACCTGGATAATATCCAGCAGCGCCAGTACCTTTGCCTTTATCTAATCGTCCAAAGCCTTTAAATGCAAATGACTCTGAACTACCAAAGCCGTTCTGCTTTCTTGGCATCAATAGAATCCGCCGTGTACTCCAAGTAATGGAGCACTAGTTGCAGTATCGTTTGCACTTTGTTTCTTAACAGCTGCCCATAGCGCTTTTCCCTTAGGAATATAAAGAGCTTGAAACTGTGTACCAATCACAATACTAGAATCTGTAGACCCTACTCCTGGTACTGGATTTAGTACATATGGCATTCCACCATATACCGTTTTAGATCCTTCAGTTGTAGCTCCATTGAAGGTTCCAAGAAATGCAGCTTGAGATGGAATTAGAATATCCTTCACAGTTGCCAGATACATGTTGACTGTATAAGCAGTCGTGGTCTGCCTTGCAAGCGTATAGATCTCACCAAGGATGGCACCATCATTTGTGGTGCAATCAACGATCAGCTTAGCTCCGTTTGAACCACCAATGGTGATAACAGATGTTTGCTCAACTGTTGCACCGGCAAGGTCAACAATATTGTGCAGTACGTTATCAACTAGTAGCGGTTGCTTATTAGTAGATGTAGAAGCCATTATGCATTACCTTTGTTTGATTTACCTTTCTTGGCGATAGTTGTTTTAGTGCTGCCAGGGACCATTGCCATTGGGTCCGGCATCATTGCTGGTTGACCAGTTAGTCCCATAGCGCTCTGGGGTTTACCTTCCATACCAGGTCCTGTGTTAATACCAACTGCTGCCATATAGTCTGCAGGAGCTTGAAGCGTATTCACAGCACCAAATGGAGTGTTGCCTTGATATCCTCTACCCAACGGCATTGATGTAGGAACTTGCGAGCGTGCAATCATTCCAGGATCAACAGCTCCCAGTTGTGTTGCATTGACTAGACCTTTGTCCTGATAAGGGAATTTATTTACAGCCATACCGTTTGGTCCCTGTGGCATTGCACTTAATTGAGGACCAAAGCTAACAACATTGTCTGGATTGTTATTCTGTGTTGTTGGATCACCTGGTGTCACTGACATGTTCATTGACAACATCGCCCGTTTTGGATCCAGGTTGATTGAATTCTGTTGTGCTTTACTTAGAGCCATTATCAAATCCTCGTAGTTTGTTGACGATCGTTGTTGCCATCGTCTGAATTACCAACAGCATTCCGATACATGGCAAGCTTTTTGTCTAGAGCATCTGAAGCCATATCAGTTTGTTGCTCTGCTTGAGGTTCAGGTTTTTCAAACCTTTCATCAGGCATGGGTTCGCCAGTTGTAATTTGTGGCTGTACTCCTCCTACATAAGGATTACCATCTGCTTGAGCTTGTGCTTGCTTAAGTTTCATCTGATAGTCAGCTTCCTGACTATTCATGGTAATTTTAGGAGCACCGTGTGTATTTACGGCATGCATAATTGTATGGTTTAAATCCTAAGACTATTCTACACTTAACACCAACTTGTGCTGAGCATCATTCGAGTTCCCACAGCAGTATCAGCTGGTCCAGGTACTGCCAAGATAAACTCTGCACCAGCACGTTCAAATGCATAACGACGTACTTCTGGACGTCTGTAGTTTGGTACGTACAAGCTTTCAGCTAAACGGTCAATCTCTCGAAGGTAGATCTCTCTAAAGTAATCATCACCTTTCAGTGGATCTGACGTAGAAATTGTCCGATCAACATCACCAGAAATAATTTCTTGACGTGATGGATTCAAGATCCTGCTTCCATTTGCATCGAAGTAATCATCAGGAATTGCAGCACTTGCTCGCCATGCAATATCACAACGTTTGATGTGATACACAATCTGCTCATACCAGTAGTTATCTGGAATAAGTGCCATCGCCTCTTCTAGGCGGGAACGATCACCAGCAGGAATCTGAGCACCAGCATTAAAGCCTAAGTGAAATCTAGTTTTTGACTTTAGATAATCGTCTAGTTCCATTACGCAGCTCCAGTAATGTTGCTATAGGTATCAGCAAGGACAGATTGCAATTGCTGTGTTTCAGAAGGGGTAAGTGAACCTTCTGTCTGGAGTTTTGCAAGAAGTGTGGCTGCAGGATTGTCTTGCATTGCTGCTACCCTTGCACCTGCTCCAAGTGCTCCACCTAGGATTGCTCCTACCAAACCCCCTGCAAAACGTGGTCCAGGTTTAATAGAAGCTCTTACATTCTGCATACCTGTTTTAGTTACAGGTACTAAGCCTTGACCTTCTGCCAAGCGATCTTTAAGCTTATTGATCAGAAGCCCACCTTGATGAGGAACTTCACCAGCTGCAGCACCCAACAATGCACCTCCACCCATACCTAAGGCTGTGGCAGGAAAAGTGCCCATTTGATTTTGTTGATCTTGCTGCGCTTTAGCTAGTAACGCCTCTTCAATACTAATTGCCATTACTATACTTTGACTTTAATATTACTAGTTTAACTAATAAAGATTAAGTCCTCTTCAATCAATTGATCCCAGTTAACCCTAGGAATATTCTCAAGCTGTTTGAGATTAGCAAAGCGCTCTCCGCTTAGAGACATACGTAGCTCAACAATTTTTTTAGCTGTAGCAAATCCTACGCCTGGTAGACGTTTTGCAATCTGCTCTGCTTGAGCTGCATTCAGATTCAATCGCATATCTTCAATAGGAACAATTGGATCAGGCAATGGCTCTTCAGGTAGCTCTTGCTCTAGTTGTGCAATCTTGACCATCCGACCTTTTTCTCGGTCATAAGGAACAAGTTGATCCAGTGTCATAAACGTGACGTTACCTCCAGCATCTTTAACCATCGCAAATTCTTTATCGTGAGTACTGATAAACTCAACTAGTTTGCCAGTCTTACTATCTTGAAATAACTTTTGATCGGACATATTTTTTGGGGTATTCCTTTTCATATTATAGGCACAAAAAAAGCGCCTCATATGAGACGCTTTAGTTATCTGATTATTATTATCAGGTGCCTTGACCAGCTTCAATTCCATAAGGAATGTGAGCGTCACTGGTGTCAGGAGCAGGGGCGGGACGGTAGTAGCAGATCTCGACCAAGATGGCAGAGGGGCTCTTACGGTCTGCACCAGCAGAAGGGTTCTGCTCAGCAGTGAAGTTGGCAGAAGTGATGACTTGAACAGCGGTGTCAGCAGAGGTGCTAACAGCAGTGCCATTGACAATGCCCAGCATTGCGGAGGCAGCGCCATTCGCAGGGAAGAACTTGTCAGAGCCTGCAGTCAGAGTTACTTCACTACCAGTGTCACCAGGAGCGTTACTACCAAGAGCAACGATCTTGACGGTGTTACCGGATGCAGCAGCTTTGACGCCAGGTGCGTTCAATGCAGTGCGATAAACAACGGAATCCTTAGGGATCACGAATGCTTTATCGGTACGGGGCTTGTCATCCTGACGGAGGTCAGGGGACAGAACCTTCAAGTTGTAGGTGCCAGCCGACAAAACACCACCGGAAAGAGTTCCAGCGTTATCGGGATCTAGGACGAGTGCACCGACGACGCGGTAGAACTCAACACCTGGGAGAGCCTCAACACCCTGTTCGCGATATGCGTTCAGGTGGGCTACATAATTACCGGGAAAAATTACGGACATAGTTAGTTAGCTCCTATCAATATACGAAAGAGTAACCAACCGTAATGAAATCGCGATTAAGCGTTTCAAAACCGGCAAACAGCGACCAGATCATGATGATGAAACGGCTGAAGTCGTCGTTGTTGTTCAACAGAATCTGAGCGTTGTTACCACCAATACCCACACCCACGGCCTGAGGACCGAAGAAGACAAGTTGCGAAGCTGTGTAATCAGCAGCGCCACCGGCCTCATCAGTTACAACCAGGTTGTAAGTAGTTTCTGGCAGGTTGGTGGACTCGAACCAACGGACACCCTCAAAGAGGAAGCCAGTAGGCATAACGGGCTGACCGGCAACAAAGCCAGCTTGACCGTAAGCAGGACCCATGCCTTGGTAGAAGTTGGCATTAGGTGCTTCACCAGGGTTCATAGGATTAACAATCCCTTGACCTGGATAACGTGCGATTTCGCGGAAGTCGGCGTTCTGACGCAGGTGCATCATTGCGGTCGGATCCACGATGCAACGGTAGTAACCATCAGCGAAGGTAGGAACGTTGCGCTTACGCATGTCCTTGACCACTTCGAGAAGGTCAGTCTTGACATCGAATTTTGCGGACTCGCCAGCGGCGTAAGTCACACCCAAGGTGCCACCAGCACCGCCCTTAGCTTTACCGCCGGGCAGGTAGTAACCGCCTTGATCTTTGCTGGCTTGACCAGCAGCTTCTGCCTTCAGCAGTTCGTTTGCGAAGACACGATCACGCCAACGACGATAGTCATCCAGCAAGGTCAAAGAACCGATGCTCTGGTGGAAGACATTCAGGTTGCCGGTATCAAGCAGCAGACGCTGAGCAGTGATCAGGGTTTCACGAGCCACCTTGAAAGTAGAAGGCTGTGAAGCATCGCGAGAATCAGCAGGGCCGGTGTACTCACGAAGAGTAACGAGCACTTTGTCCTTAACGATGTTGCGTGCGGAGGCGGATCCAAGTGTTTGATCGGCAGTCCGCTCACGGGACTCCTTAGTACCAGGCTTGCCCCAGAAGCGATACCGGTCCAACTGAACAGTTTGACCAGGTTGCTTGGAGAAGTCATGAACAACTACAGGCTCAACTGCCATCTCAATGATGTAGGCAGGATGAGGACGGTAAAGTTCTGCACCAAGAAGCTTCGGAAAATCATTATCAATCCACATAGGATCGTAACTCCGTAAGCTAAAAAAGTTATAAGTGACTTCGACTTAGTCACATATAACGATAGTACTTGTTATTGCTATACTTTTAACTATATACCCCAATATTTTGTGGTTATGGAATTTATTGACGATAAAATTTGGACACCTATTCATTTATTGCCTGGATATGAGTGCTGTATTGAATACTATATAAACTCAGTAGGGGAAATAAAAAGCACAAAAGGCAAGTCTGAAAAACTTCTTAAACAACGGAAAAATAAGAATGGATATATGCAAGTAAATTTGACGCAGCGTATTGGTCGCAAGAGAACTATTACAGTCACAGTACATAAATTAGTTGCCCTTGCATTTTTAAAACCTCCGCTGACAATGCCTGGTAGAACAAAAGCATGCAGTCGTGTAGCTCATGTTGATGGTCATAAACATAACAACTCTGCTTGTAATCTTAAATGGACTAAAATAGAAGAAAGTTGTAATAGCAAAAATGGCTGATAGTCTTATTCTTACTGGTGTGAAAGATGTACAAAAACACACCGGCAAGGAACTCTTGCTTACTCGCCCTAAGCGGGGTGGTGATACTCACAAGATCAAAGAATGGTGGCATGGAACAAATGGTGTTCAGTATGTTGACTGCACCATTTTTGATGTGACTGCCAAAGGAGAGAAGATGAAGCTTGCTGTAGCTTCTACAAACGGAACCTTTGTGCGCATCGATCATGACGGCGAATTGAACTTTGCGTTCTATGCCTCACGCAATGTCACTCGTGCTGCTCTATTCACTCAAGAGCTTCAGCTTGTAGAGCACTATGTTCTACCTTCTATGAGCGGTGGCAAAGTGATGACTGTCACTCCTCATGGTGCAGTAACCAAGCCTGTATTTGTAATCAAAGAAGCAGTCAAGCCTGCAGCACCTGTTAAAACAAAAGCCACAAAGAAAGTAGTTACTAAAGAATATAAATCTGCTATCAAAAAAGAAGACTAGAAGCTAGGACGATCTGAAGTTCTCATAATATAATTCTTGTTGCTGATTGATTCCAGTGATTTGTATTCATTACCAATATCAATTTGAATGTTATAAGGCAACCTCTTAGTGTTCCGTGCATGAACACCGACATAGAAGAAGTCACGTGGTTTGATATACATCAAATCGTAAGGATGTTCTTCATGTTCACTGGTATATAAACGTACGTCTAAGTTTGCATCGTTATACATGTTCGAAGTTTTTAAGTTCTGAAGATCAATACTCAGGTAAGCATCTAAACCAATAGCAGGCAATGTAAGTGGAGGCGTAGCTGCAGAGGAGTATCCAGTATCTAGTTCTGCTGCTGCTCGATCAAGGGCACTAGTTACAAATCCTGTATCGTCTTCTGTAGCATTATCATATATATCAGCTTTTATATAACCTGGCTCCATATATTCTTTAAGAACAATGTCACCAATGATATTGAGCTTTACTTTTATAAAGTGATTCTCTACTCCGTATAAACCAACAGCATCAGAATACTGCAAGGAAAAAGGTACAACGTTTACCTCAGCGAGTTCCGCTTTGCTAATACTTGCACCTGTTGCATAGTTAAGTGATCGACTAGATGAGTAGCGATCAGGGTTTGTATTATCACTAGCAGAATACGTTTGATTTTGCTTTAGTAATTCTGTTGTGACGTCCATGTCCGCACTGCGTCTTTAACTCTATTGTATTAAAGATAGTCATTGACAGATTCTGATTCCTCACGCAAGTTCTTAAGTGCTTTGTGTTCTAGGGTTCTTCCACGATCACGGCTCATGTTCAACACTTGACCGATTGCTGTCATTGACATCGGTTCAAGGATATCCTCACCAATTCCATACCTCATACTAATTACAGCAGCTTGCATTTCAGGAAGCTCTTCAATTAGTTCTCGGATATCATCTTTAATGAACTGTTGCTCTAGCAGCATTTCTGGTAGTTGTGTCTTATCTTCTAATAGATCAATCAATGCTGTATCCCGATTCTCTCCAATTTTAATTTCTAAAGAAGTAGGTTGACGAGCCTTACACATTAAATCTTTAATTTCATCAACCTTCAGATTAAGGTATTCAGATAATTCAAATACATTTGGTAACTGTCCATTGATCTGACTTAATTCACGTTGGGCTTTCTTAAGTTTATTGAGGTTCTCAGTAACATGGATTGGTAGCCTGATCGCCCTCGATTTCTCAGCGATTGCGCGAGTGATCCCTTGACGGATCCACCAGTAGGCGTAAGTAGAAAACTTGTAACCACGGCCAGGATCAAACTTCTCGACGCCACGTACGAGACCGATCGTACCTTCTTGGATAATGTCCAGAAGGTCCATATTCCGCTTGGTGTATTTCTTTGCAACTGATACCACAAGCCGGAGATTGGCAGTAACCATTTTGTCTTTAGCTTTCTCTCCATCTCTGATTTGTTTACGTAGATCCTTGTATGGAACGTCCATCACACGTGAGAGGTCTTTGGTGTCATCTAGCTGAAGCTCATCCTTAATGGTTTTGATTTCCATCAAACGTTGAACTTGTCTGCCTAATAGGATCTCTTCGTCATGCTCAAGTAAAGGGATTCGTCCGATATCACGGAGATATGAACGGACAGAATCTCCTGTACTCTTTGTAGATGCCATATTGTCTTTTCGCTTATATTTAATTCTATCAGCCTAAATGCTATTTATCAACTATAGATTCCTGCAAACCTAATACTTTCACCAGGATTATCGCCAGACTCTAGTGATTCAACTGCCATAGCTTGTGCGGCATGCTCGTTATATCCTTTCTCTTTGTAGTTAGTTAGGTTTCGCTCATACTGTTCGATAGAACTTTCGAAGTCTTCACCATGGTGAATCATCTCAGCTGCCATCTGATTTGCAGCCTGATCTTCGACACCATCAGATTTCAGGTGTTTCCATATTGCCTGAAAAATTTCAGGATCATTTGCGTAATCACCCGCTTTTCTGTTATTCACTTAGCTACATCAATAACCTTTATTTATTCTATCAACACTAGTAATTTCTAATTAGGACATCATTCCTTTCAAACGGCTTTGCTCTGCAAGGGAGCGACTAATTCCACCAACAACATTAGGGTCTGCCATTTTTGCCATCATGCTGTCGTCACCATTGGCAGCCAAAATTGCCATTGCAACGTGACCAGACTTTTGTTGATCAGCCATCTGTGCCGCACTAAGACCAGCAACACGTTCCATGCCTTCCATGGCTACACGTCCTTGGGTTTCATTGGTAATAGCTTGCTGACCTGCATTACTAGCTAGTTGCTGCATCTGCATTTTTTGCTGATAACCAGCAGCTTCCATGTCATTGGAGTACATCATTTCTACAATTAGCTTAATTCTGTTACTTATATTGTACGTAAATTAAATACGTCCTTGTTCAGGACCATCTACGTAATCACCTGCCGCTAATAAAGCAGCAAGGCCACCAGCACCAGCTAGGACCTCGCCTGCCATTCGCTTCTGATTTTCTTGTTTGAGGGCATAATTACCACCCTCTTTGAGTAACTCTTTTACAAAAGTATCAAGGTTTTGGTTTTCAGGACGTGATGCAATCTCACGTGCCATTGCTACATCCTCTGACGTTGGCTTACGTCCTAAGATTTTTTCTAAAACTTGGGGCGTGAGATCCCTGTCGTGAAATACATATTCCAAGTCAGGATTAGAAGGCAACGACCCCGAAGAGCCGATGCCTAGTTCTCTCGCTCGTCTGCCAGAGTTGTAGTAACCCATTACATGTCTTGAATAAGAGCCTTAGCTTGCAGGGCACCTTGAGGAGCCTGTGAGAGGTAGCGCCATGCGTTCTCAGGGGAGCTATCCATCATTTCGCTGAAAGAGCCCCAGAAGTCATTTGCCTGGTTGACCTGACGGCCAGGGGTAGGCATGTCCATTTGAGGACGCTGGAAGTTCTGTGGGACTTGTCCTTGCTCTTGAGCTTGGATCTCAGCTTCGAACTGTGCACGAGCTTCTTGCTGCTGACGGACTTGAGTCTCATCAGCGGTCTCGGTTGGGTAAGGGCCTTCGGGGCCAAAGAACTCATTGACGTAATCAGCCAACACATCAGGGTTGGTGAGCATCAGGTTCATTGCACCGTTCTCCTCGCTGGAAGCTTCGAATGCACTGAGGACATTGTTGCCGCGTTGGACTTGCTCGATCAGAGCATCTTCAACTGCACAGGCATAGGTGTTAAGGAGAGCAGGGGCTTCAGCACCAAAGTGCTCAAGAACCTCAAGACTTTCTCCGCTGATTCCGCTTAGGTACTGATCCTGAGCCTGACTTGCTCCGTGCTGCACCGCTTGCTGCACCAGGCTGCTGACGTCGGATTCCGTATAGCTCTGGGTTGAAGCTTGGGGCTGCGAAATCTGCTGAACCTGTGGGGCCATTGAAGCCCAACTGGGTTGAGTAGTTGCCTGAGGCGTCGGCGTTGTCTGGTATGCCGAGGGTGAAACCTGGGCCTGGGAGGGGCTGGACGTATTCAGGCTTGCGCTGAGCGCCTGGAACGCCTGCTGCCATGGATTGCCCTGAGTTGGAGCCGAAGGCTGCGGGGCCGGGGCCGATGCCTGGTAAGCCGGTGCCTGGGGTGCCACTGGTTGCCCCATTGATGCCGGGGAGGTTTGGTACTGGTTCGTCGCGTACTGGCTCGCCGCGCTGGGCACGTAGTTGGTCGGCGCTGCTGAGTTCGTCGGGGATACTGCTGGTGCTTGCTGGCTTGTAACTTCCACTGTAACTTAACTCCTTACGTAAGAATTCTAAAGATCGATATAAGAACCCTGTCATGTCAAGGTTCGGGTCAGAAGCCAAAGGCATGTCTGGCATCTGTGGATGAGGCAATTGATAGAACTGCCCAAGTAAACTGATAAAACTATTGATACTGCTCTGTGTTTGCTGGACCATTCTGAAGGGGAAGCCACTTAACATTGCAGCTCTCTCTTCATCAGTTTTTCCAGGGAATAAGTATTTGAGAGCCTCAATAGAATCAACTCCCAATTCTTGAAGGTTACGTACGACGATACTGTTATTTAGCAGATCTTCAGTACTTTCTTCAAAGACTTCTCCCATCCAACGCCAACTGACTTTGGTTGCCCCGTCAGGGACAAGGCCAGTTACACCAGGGGGTATCTCACCTGCGTCTAGTTTAGCACGCATCTCTTTATTACGTTTTTCAAGGAACTTCTGGTATTCCTTCTGATATTTACCGAAAGCATTGTTGTATTCTTTCTCATCTTCAAAATCTTCTGGCAATGGAAGTTCTGGTTCAGTCAATCCAATGGCTTGAGCAAATGACTCGTTGAAGTTACGCTCCTCTGCATAAATCATCATTGAGAACAGAGAACATAGTCCGTATGTGAATAGTGCTCTTGCTTTTTTCTCAGCAGTTGCCGCTACACGTCCATATAGTGTTTTGATTTCGTATGCTGTCGCAGCTGTGTTGATGTCAATGTCATCAACCCCACCAAGAGCAAGGCGAATTTCTGATCGGTACTGTTTGACGTATAAATTCTGGTCACCTGACACACTATCAGGGGTCATATATCCAACACGGTCAGTTGGCTCTAGGTTTGCAATAACACGAGGAACTTTGATTTGTCCATCAAGAGTTCCGGCACCAAATGGTTGACTTACACGTGTACTAGCACGACCTGTGCCACCAATTGGAGCAAATCCTGCTTGTGAGCTAATCGTAGGTCGGAAACTATTGTCATCTCCACTATCAAGGATGTCGTGACGTGGACGACTTGAAATAAGTGTTGGATTTCCAAAGAACTTCATGTTCTTACGGATGTTCCTTACTAATTCATCGTGATACAGAATCTGGTGAGCCAACCAATCGAATTCTCCATTACCTGTAGCTTCGCCTGTACAGTCCATGTGATTAAACACTTCAACTGCAGGGATAAATCCAAGACTGTTGGTCAAAACTTCTGTTTGACCAGGCATCTTGAAGGGCATTGCACCCATCTGATTAGAGAACTCAATTTTCTCGTCTGAGATCGTTTGCTCGATGCGATCCTTATAGACCTTGAGTTGAATCCACTTCTTTTTACCGTTCGATCCATTTGAACCTGGCAGATTGTCAGCTAGTCCAATGGTTTGCTGAACATTGAAGGAATAAACCAGGACTAATGACTCAAGATCTCCAGCTTGATCGCGATATGCTCTATAGCTGTCCTTAGGGAAGTAAAGAATTTGATAACTTTCACCTGCAGGACGAAAATAAAAGAGACCTTGTCCATCACATAGGAAGTAATCAACAATACTCTCGAACTTCATCTCTAGCATGTTCTCTTGAGCGAGTTTTGCTAGAAATTCACGTCGTTTGCCAAAGGAATCCTGCTCTGAATAAAACTCAATACCTCTACGCAGCATAAATGTCCTCATCTGTGCAAGATGAGATGACACAATCATTGTGTCTACAGATAAATCCCCACGTCGTTCTTTTGCTGCAAGTAGTATTTGTTGAAATTCGCTATTGATTGAATTCATTTCAATATTTCATGCTGTTCATTAGTTTTATACTACTTGATATCCTTCCTTGCTTGTTTGTAAATCTCCTCAGCATTAGACTTAATAGGATCAGGTGCTTCTGGATTTACATAATTGAAGTCAAATGGACTTCTCCCACCAAATAGATCTTGTTGCATTTTATTTGAACGATCCCTTGTTTCTTTAATTGATTTATTCAATCCTTTTTCACGTTTTTGTGCACCGAAGCGATCGTTTGCACTGTAATCATTATTACCATAGAATTCAAAGTCATTACGCATTGAACGCTGATTCAATTTGTTTGAATCAATGTACATATCCATGAAGCGTGCAGCAGCAGCAGGGCTGTCATCAGCACCACCATATTTACCGCCACCACCATCAGCACCATAACTACGATAAGAGTTATCGTTCAAAACCTTACTGTTATCAACAGAGTAATCGTAGTTCTGTGTTTGCTTGATTGAGTTATCTTGATTTACTTGATTGCTATCACCATCGATACTGATTGGATTGGCTTGTGAAATAGGAGAAGCAATAGAGTTATCACCAGCGTTTGCATTTCCAGCACTAGATGACCCAGGACCAGGATTTGGTTCTGGAGTGGTATCAGTGGTATCAGGCTTATCTTCTTTTACATATCCACGAAGCTTATCTAAAGCAGCTTCTGTGCCACCACCAGTTTTAGTCGTGTCTTTGATTTTATCGTAATAGCTCAATACTGCTTTTGCACCATCAGACTCAGATACACCTTCTCCACGATTATCAAATACATGTCGTACATCTAAACCACTAAATCTAGACACAGGTCCTTTCTTTTTATCTGATCCAGCGCCTCGTGCTTCAAGGTCATAATCAGCTAAGTAATCTTTAAACCCACGAAGAGCTTCCCCTGCTTTACGAGCCATCTTACTATTTATAAATTAAAGCTGTCACTATTGTAGTCCATCTGCAAACTTCCTCTTCTTAGTAGTCCACCCATAGTTAGTACCATTGAATCTACAGCGTCATCATGTGGTGAATGTCCAAAGTTTAGTAGCTCTTCTTCAAGTACATCCCATTTACGCCATTTGTTCCAAACAACTTTTTTGTGTTCATATAAACCAAGTACACCACGAAGCCTTGCAAGTTTGTCTCCTTTAAATCCTTTGACTGGTGATACAGACAAGTTATACAACGCACGCTGTTCGAGAATTATTCTTTTAAAGTCACCCTCAAATGAGTTTTGATAAGCAACGGCTTCAGGCCATATTATGCACGGCGACATTGTTGGAAAGAATTGACCTTCG
>Ga0181406_1000343_pt1 | contig 18124 bp, 24 predicted proteins | sample 29SPOviralmetaG_FD_130135 | JGI IMG/M metagenome (GOLD analysis project Ga0181406, IMG submission 130135) | Marine viral communities from the oligotrophic San Pedro Time Series (SPOT) site, San Pedro Channel, CA, USA - 29 SPOT_SRF_2011-12-20 | ecosystem: Environmental > Aquatic > Marine > Strait... | reverse complement strand
TATGAAACCAACCTGTCTAGTATCTTGCCCTATAAATACGTTTTCGGGTTATGGCGCCCGTTCCCGTGATTTTGTAAGATCCTTAATTGAAGCCAAAGGAGATGAATGGGATATCAAAATTATTCCACAACGTTGGGGGAATACCCCCGAAATGTTTTTAAAAGAAGAAACCGACACAGATCTCCTATCAAGAATAGTAACTAACATTACCCAACAACCAGAGATTTGGGTTCAAATTACTGTACCTAATGAATTCCAACCAATGGGTAAATTCAATATTGGTGTTACAGCTGGTATTGAATCAACTATGCCCCCGGGTGAATGGATTGAGGGTTGTAATAGAATGGATTTGAATTTAGTGAGTTCAGAGTTTACTAAACAAACATTCCAAAATGTAACTTACACTAAGAATGATCCAAAAACTAAACAACCAATTGGGGAAGTTCGCATCAATAAACCAATGGAAGTATTGATGGAAGGTCTGGATTTAGATGTTTATTATAAGAAACCGACAAAATCAGGTTTATTAGATAACATCCAAGAAAGTTTTGCTTTCCTTTTTACGGGGCATTGGTTACCAGGTGATTTTGGTCATGATAGAAAAAATGTATCTCAACTTATCTGGTCTTTTTGCCATACCTTCAAAGGTAACAAATCAAAACCAGCTCTTCTTTTAAAGTGCAATGCTGTAGATTATTCTTTAATGGACAAGCAGTATATAGAAGATAAAATCAACATGATTAGAGATAGATTTAAGGGGGAAGACCCACCAAACATTTATCTCCTACATGGTGAATTTACAAATGAGGAACTAAATAAAATCAATAATGATCCTAAAGTTAAAGCGTTTGTTTCGTTTACTAAAGGTGAAGGATTTGGTCGTCCGTTACTTGAACAAGCAATTACAGGTAAACCAGTAATTACAACTAATTGGAGTGGTCACGTTGATTTTATTAAACCTGAATATAATGTATTAATTGGTGGTGAACTTGAAAATATCCACCCATCTACCGCAAATAACATGTTACTGAAAGAAGGACAATGGTTTAAAATTGATGCTGGTGTTGCTAGTAAAGCGATGAAGGATGTTTACAAAAAATACAAAAAATACATTGAACAGAGCCGTAAACAAACACAATTCCTTAAAACAAACTTTAGTAAAACAAATATGACGGAGGCTCTTAAAACACATTTGGATAAAGTACAAGTAGCTGCAAATGTCCCTCTTCAACTTCCAAAACTCCAACTTCCAAATCTTAAAAAAGCAGGAGAAAAAGAATCAACCCCCACACTCCCAAAACTTAAATTACCTAAACTTAAAAAAGTAGAAGTATGATGGATTTAGTAAAAGATAAATTAGTAGAAAGCCCTATTTGTGATAGTAATGCTTGTTATGAATCCGAGTTTACAACAGCAAATGGGCCATTAAAAACATGGCTTTGTATGACTAGTGGTTTTACTTCAAATACAGCAATGACTTTAGATGGGGATTCCCTCAAGGAAACACTCGAATATACAGCTGAATTAATTAAGGATCTAAGACAAGATCACAAACCACCAGGAGGTGGGGAAGTATTGGCTTGGTTCCCTACAGTAGTAAATCTACCCGAAAAGGGTATGATTTTTCCAGAGGGTAGATCAATAGATGATTGGCATTGGAAGGTAGTTAAAGCAATCCCTGTATTAGAGGAAGAAAAAGAAAAATTCCCTATACCAGGTACTAAGGGTGAATATTATAAATTCAAAATGGATATGAAAAATCCCTTGGTATTTGATAAAATGAATTTTATGGATGCTGCTGAAGCCGCAGGAATGTTTGGATAATAATGAAAATAAGTTATGCTATACCAGTTTGTAACGAACACAAGGAGCTCGAAAGACTCCTTGAGTTTCTTACATCTAAAAAAAGAAACCAAGACGAAATCGTTGTTCAATACGATGAAGGGAATACCACTCAAGAGGTGTTTAAGGTCATTGGGAAGTTTGAAAACCAAATAAGAGTTTGTAATTTCCGGTTAAATAATGATTTTGCAAGTTTTAAAAACCACCTTAAAAATAACTGTGTTGGTGAATGGATATTCCAAATTGATGCGGATGAAATGCCCTCAGAATACATGATGGAAGTACTTCCTGCACTTTTAAAGGCTAACCCAACAACCGAGGTTATATGGGTTCCCCGAATTAACATAGTAGAAGGACTAACCCAAGAACATATTGAAAAGTGGAGATGGCGAGTAAATGATAAAGGGTGGGTTAACTTCCCTGATTATCAATATAGAATATTCCAAAATTCTCCATCTATTAATTGGGCTGGGAAAGTTCATGAGGTAATTTTAGGACATAGAGGTGAGGGAAAACTGCCTATGGAGGAGGAATGGTGTTTAAGACACGATAAGCATATTAAAAGACAAGAAATACAAAATAAATTTTACGAAACACTATGAATATACTAGTAACAGGAGGAGCAGGTTTTATTGGAACTAACCTTATTAAAGCTCTAGTAAAAAAAAATTATACTGTAACTTCAATTGATAATTACTCAACAGGATTAAAATCTAATCATGTAAAAGGATGTAAATATGTAGAATTTGATATAAGGAACATCAAAGATTATTCAACATGGGGTAAATTTGATGTAGTATATCATTTAGCAGCTCTAGCTAGGATTCAACCTTCGTTTAAAACCCCAATAAAAACCTTTGAAACTAATGCTAATGGAACTATTTTAATAGCTGAATATTGTGTAAAAAATAATATCCCTTTATTTTATGCAGGATCAAGTTCTCATCATTCTGGTAAATTTAAAAACCCTTATACCTACAGTAAAGAAATAGGAGAAGAAATAATTAAATTATATAGAGAACATTATGGATTAAAAGCTTCTATTGCTAGATTTTATAATGTATATGGTCCTTCCCATTTAAAAGAAGGAGCATATTGTACTGTAATTGGCAAATGGGAAACTGCTTTTGAAAATAATCTTCCTCTTACAATTTATGGGGATGGTGCTAAACGTAGGGATTTTACCCATGTGGAAGACATAGTTAATGCTTTAATCTTAATTTACGAAAAACAAGAATGGGGTCATGTATTTGAGTTAGGAAGAGGGATTAATTACTCAATCCAAGAGGTAGCAAATTTATATCCTTCTAAAGTTATTTATGAAGATGATAAACCCGGAGAGGCTTTAACTACTTTATGTACTGATACTCTAGCTAAAAAAGTATTAGGATGGGAACCCACTCTTAACATTGAAGACTACATTAATCAGTACCTAAATGTCAGATAAAAAATCTATATTATTAGTAACTACTCAATATAGGGTTGGGGAGAGAATATATCCTATTATTCCTTATTTAGCTAAGGATTACAATGTAAGTTTAGTTAAATTATACCAGATGCACCCTAACCATGTATGGAAAGGGAATAAGGATATGAGATTATATTTTGATCAAGTTTATAGTAAATATTTTAGTAAAGTATACACAGATATAAATTCTATCCCTTATTCTGAGTATAATTTAATTATAGCAGATGATAATAGAACACATAATGGCCTTAGGGAAATATACACTAAACGCCATAGTTTAATGGTGGGTTGTAATCATGGAAACTCAGACCATGGTTACAGTACTAAAAATGTAGGGATTTGTTATGATGCTTGTTTTGTATTTGGTCAAAAAGAGTCTAAACATAATTTCCAAATCCCAGGAGGAATTCCTTGTAATGATGCTTTAAGCAAATACTTGGATATTTCTAAAGAACATGTGTTAGTTATAATTAACCAATTAGGTAACTATGGTCAAGCCCCTACAGGTAATGGGGATTATTTTAAATTATTTGATGAAGAACTTTTTAAAAAAATTAACTTATTAAAAATTCAACAATATTATAATAAACCTATTGTGTTTAAATTGAAAAGTAGAGATGATGGTCCTCCTTTACAAAAAAATATAGAATATTTACATAATATTTTACCACAAGGTCTAGATTATAAAATTATAGTAGATGTTGAAGATGATAATTTATTAGTAGCCCAAAGTATTGTTGTAATAGGAGCAGCTTCAGCTATGATGTTTAAACCTATACAATTAGGAATCCCAACAGCAATGTTAAAAGGATATGGACAAACCGGAAAGTTTATAGACTATCCGGGTTTGGTAGAAGATAATTATGATGAAGTAATGCAGGCTTTGTCTTTACCTAAACAAAGTAATTTCATTCAAGAAACAATCCAGGGAGGTTTAACTTGGAATAGTACAAAATATTTTTTAGATTATACAAAACAGTTATTAAATAGATAATATAACTTTAAATCAAAAATGAAACAAGATAATTTAATAATTTATGTTTCCTCTCGTAACAATTATGATATGTTAGAAGGAGAGGTTTTAAAAAACATAAACAGAGAAGGATTCGAACTCATTAATGTTGATGATAAATCTTCAGAAGAAGAAATTGCTAAAGGTAAAAATATTTGTGATAAACATAATATAGTATTCCTTGAAAATAAGTCTAGAGGAGTACAAATGGCTACCCAAACTTTAATAGATTTTATAAATGATAATAGACCTAATTGTAAGTGGATATTTTGCTTTCAACACGATAATTATCCTATTTCCCCAAATTTCTTTAGTAGAATAAGTGATTTAATTTCTGAGAATAAACTAAATGGTTTTGGTATTTTAGGATTCAATAATTTAGACCATGGTAGTTATACAGGTAACTCATTAACAGAGTTTAAAGCGGGTAATTTCCCCTTAGGTTTAATAGGAATGGCCCACTTATCAATTCATAATAGAGAGGCTAGATGGTTGTGTCCTTCCAAACAATATAATTTATTACAAAATCCTATATGGAAAAATCCCTTTATAATAGAATTCCCAATGTGGGCCTCAGTAGGGATTAATGTTGAATTATGGAACAAACACATAATCCCTACTACAGAATACCAGTTCCATCTTTGGTTACCAGATATAGCTATGCAATTCAATTATAAAAATTACCCTTGCTTAGTAATCCCAGATTTATATTGCTTAAACCATCAAGCCTTAAAAACAAAGTATGGTATAAATGCTAACTCTGCTCAAGGGGCTAAAAAAGGAAACGAATATCATTTTGGTAAATTTTCTAATTTTGATGCTTGGAAAAAGAGGTGGGGTTGGTATTATGAAGATATAGTAGAAGATTTTGAGCAAATTAAAGACATGTACACTGGGACTTTAATTAGGGAATTTTATGATCATGATATAGTAACCGGCCCTCTTAAATCAATCACATTAATAGAACAATTAAAAAATAGTAAATGAAAGTAATAGTTACTGGAGCTGCGGGTCTTATAGGGAGCCATTTAGTAGATAAGCTCCTTGAAAAAAACCATGAAGTTATAGCAATAGATAATCTTTCTTTTGGTGACGCTAAAAATTGTAGCATCCCATTAGTTAATATAGATTTAACCATTCCTGGGCGTCTTTCAGAATACAGTGGGGTAGATGTAATATGTCATTTAGCAGCCTATAAAAAAGCACCTAAAAACTCTATTAACTCCTCGGATGTAATGAAAGTTAATTTTAAGATGATGGATAATATTTTAGATTATTGTTCTAAAACTTCTACAAAACTTCTATTTACCTCAACTTCAGATATATATGGTAACTCTGATGCTTTTCTTGAAGATGAACCAATTACTATAGGTCCTCCTAACATAGAAAGGTATTCATATGCTTTATCTAAACTACACGATGAGCAATTAGTTTTAAACATGGTAAATGAAGGATCTCTTCATGCTACTATTGCTAGAATATTTGGGTGTGCCTCTCCTAGATCTAATAAAGGGTGGTCTGGGGGCCATATTCCCTTATTTATAGATAAAGCATTAAAAAATGAAGACATTACGATACATGGGGATGGGTCTCAAACTCGTAGTATATCCCATGCCAAAGATATAGTAGAGGGTCTTAATAGTATGGTTAATCATATTAAAGATTTAAATGGTGAAATATATAATTTAGGAACAGATGAAGAGATGTCTGTAAAAACAGCAGCAGAGATTATTCTTCAATTAACTAATTCTAAATCTAAAATAGTTTACCAACCTCAACAAGAAGCTTTTGGTAATTATAAGGAAATTAAAAGAAGATTTGCTAATACTAATAAAGCTAAAGCCAAATTTGGATATAAAATAAATTATACTTCTACCCAAGTTATACAAGAAATTATAAATGAACATAGCAGTAGTTACCCCCGTTAAACACCTCCCCGGAATTCCAGAATTAATAAAAAGTAAAGGTAATGCTTTTTATTTAGAGGAAGGCACTAAACAAGAAGTAAGACAAATATTATTTAGTAAAAATATTAATGTTATAATTTGTAATCCTAATCAACAAACCTATAAGATTGATCAAGAGTTATTAGAGGGAACCCAAATTGGAATTATTAACTCTTGCTCTACAGGTTTAAATCATATTGATTTAGATTATTGCAAGGAAAATAATATTAAAATCCAATGCCATAAAACTGATTATGAATTAATTAACCAATTACCCTCTACTTCTGAGTTAGCATTTGGGCTAATGCTTTCTCTTCTTAGAAAAATCCCAGAAAGTAAAAATCACACTTTAAATTACCAGTGGGATTACACTCAATTTATGGGAAGGCAAGTAAAAGATTTAAAAATAGGAATTATTGGATATGGGCGTTTAGGAAAAATGATGGAGGGGTACTGTAGAGCGTTTGGTGCCAAAACTTATATTTATGACCCTTATGTAAATGTTCCTCAAACTTCACTTGAACGAATGTTTCAAGAATGTGATGTAATATCCCTTCATGTTCACGTAACAGATAAAACAAGATATATGATTTCTTCAAAATTACTTGGATTAGTAGAAAAAGATTTATATATTATAAATACCTCCCGAGGAGAGATAGTTAATGAAATAGATATAGTAGAAGCCCTTAATACGGAAAAATTAACAGGTTATGGAGCGGATGTTGTTGAAAATGAGTTTGATGATTTAACTAAATCTCCTATTATTAAAGCAATGAGTAAAGGAAAAAATATAATAGTAACACCTCATACTGGGGGGATGACAATTGAGGGTCAAACTAAAGCATATAAGTGGAGTATAAATAAATTATGAAAAAATTTGATTGTATTGTAGTAGGCAATAGTCCTACTTTAGTAGGGAGTAACTTAGGTGATATAATTGATTCATACGAAACTATTATCAGAATTAATTTATGTAATGTCCCAAACCTGTATAAGGACACTGGAAAGAAAACACACATTTGGGTTTCTTCTTTATATGATAGAGCTCAAGAAAAATTTAAAATTTCTAAACAAGAAGTAGATTCATTTATTCCCCCTAATATCATAAACAAAGAAGTTTGGACTAGACACCGAGCATCTACAGACTATGCCAAAGATTATTTTCAAGATAATTCTTTTAAATATAAAAATCTTATTTGTAAGCCCCATAAGGCTGTGACTGGGGTAATGGCGGTTAATGATGCTATAAACATATACAAAAATGTTGATATAGTAGGACATACTTTGTATATAGAATCTGAAGGAAACACCAAAACTTACAGTCATGATTCTTACCATGAGCAAGGGCTTATAGATAGAAGGGGAGATTCAGTCCGTTGGTTCATTCAAAAGCTCAAAAGGGGTGAACTAAACTTACTAAATCCTAAAGAAGAAAATATATTATTTTCCTAAATAAAAAAAAATAAAATGAAACAATTACCAAAATTTATTGAAGGCTTAGTAGCTGAAGGCAAGCTAAAGCATACCGTAGATGAAAATCTAAAAGTTAAATGGCCCTGGACCAAAATAGCGGGTCCTTGCTCCGTAGAAGGAGGACCTGGAGATAAGCGCAATATTGTTGAAATTGCCCAAGAAATGAAAAAAAGAGGAGCAAACGCTTTTAGAGCGGGAGCCTATAAACCTTGTACTTATCCTGTAACCGAAACTAAAACTAATGGGTGGAAGGAAGGAATGAGAGAGGAAGGACTTAGACTATTAAAATTAGTTAAAGAAGAAACAGGTCTTCCTATAGTTACTGAAATAATGCATGACAAGCAATTAACTCCTGAAACTTTAGAAATTATTGATATAGTACAAGTAGGTACCAGGAATGCCCAAAATTATGATTTGTTAGATGCCTTAGGTCATACTAATAAACCTATCCTGTTAAAAAGGGGATTATATGGTCAATTAGAAGACATGTTAGGAGCTGCTGAAAGGATTATGGCTGGAGGAAATAAACAAGTGGCAATTTGCCCTAGAGGAGTAGGAGGTGGACCATCATATAGACATGTATTTGGTTCTATTTGGTCTCCTGATTTAATGGTTATCCCAGCTTTAAATGAAGTAACTAATATGCCCATTATATATGATCCTAGCCACGCAACAGGATATAGAAATTTTGTACCCGCTATTTCTAAAGCAGCATTAGCAGCAGGAGCAAATGGATTAATTATAGAATGCCACCCAGACCCTGATAATTCAATTAGTGACCCGGCTCAGGCAATCGATTATAATACTTTAAGCGATATATTTTAAATATGGTTAGTGTTATTATTAGAACTTTAAATGAAGCTAATAATCTTAAAAAATTATTAGAAATTCTTTCTACCCAAACTATTAAACATGAGGTAATAGTAGTAGACTCTGGAAGTACTGATAATACACTTGAAATAGCTAAAAAATATAAGTGTATAATAGAAAAATGTATTCCTTTTACTTATGGTAAAGCTTTAAATGTTGGTATAAAAAAAGCCCAACATAAATATATTTGTAATTTAAGTGCTCACTGTTTTCCTACGTCGAACACATATCTAGAAACAATGTTAGATAATTTTGACCACTCTAGAATAGCAGGAGTATATTCTAAACAATTACCTACTGAAGATGCAAATATTTTAGATAAAAGAAATCTTAGTATTATTTTTAGAGATGAAAAACTTTATCAACAAAAAGATTCATTCTTTAATAATGCTTCTAGCATGATACGGAAAGATATCTGGGAGTATGTAAAATTTGATAACCAAATTAAAGCATGGGAAGATATAAAATGGTCAAAAGAAGTTCAGGCTATGAATTATGTAATAGTATATGAACCATCTGCCGCTGTTTATCATTACCATAATGAAGAAAACGAAAAAACTATAAAAAGGTATGAAAAAGAGTGGTCTTCTTTAAAAGAAATACTTAAAAATACTAGAACTGTTATGATAGATAAAAATACAATGAAAGATTTAAAAGTTTTGGCTATTATTCCCGCTAAAGGGGATTCTAAAAGATTGCCAAAAAAGAATTTACAACAAATTAATGGTCTTACCTTAGTAGAACATGCTATAAAGTATGCTAAAGATTGTCCTTATGTAGATGATATTATAGTATCTACTGAAGATGACAATGTAATGAACATTGCTTACAAAAATGGAGTGAAAGGTATGATCCGAGATAAGTTTTTATGTGGTGATACAGAAGTAGTTGATGTTTACATTGATGTAGCCAATAAACTTACTGATAAGTATGATTATATAGTAGGAATCCAACCTGACCACCCAGACAAAGAAAATACTTTAACTCACTGTTTAGAGTATATGGTAGAAAATTATTATGATGATTTAATTACTGTAACTTATAGAAATGGGGATTCTAATGCTTTTCAACGCAGTGGTAGTGTAAGGATATTTAAATATAATCATTTATTAGCGGGACATGTAAGTAAAAGAATAGGATGTGTTAAGGATCATGCAACTGATATTCATTACCAAAAAGATTTAGAATTAGCAACTAAAAATATTTTAAATGCGTAAAGAAATTATACAATTAAAGGAAGATGGATTTTGTTTACTAAAAAACATATTTTCTCCTTCCCAAATTGAAGAATGGAGAATGCATCTAATAAAATACATGTCTGATGAAAAAAACAGATGTAAAAATGAAAACAAAATTACAGTTAAACCGGATGCCATTAACTACCCTGAATTTAAATCTCATTTAAAAATTTTTGAAAATTTAACCCTTATAAATTTTTTAAAGGAAGTAGTAGGAGGAAAATTAAAATATGCCCATCACTATGATGTTCATTTAGGATGCCAAGCCTCAACTCTTCACCATGATGGTGGTATAAGACATATGAATCAAATATTTAAATATCCTCAAGGGGGTTGGGATAATAAAAAATTAAGGGCCTATATTAAAGAAAAATATAATATAACATATAAAGAATTATGTGGTACTGATAATTGGAGAGAATATGCTAATCCCCAAAATGAATATAACCATAAAACTTTAGTAAGAGGAGAAGAAATGCTTGCTTATAGGGTAGGAATATATTTACAAGATAATACTAAAGGGGGAGGATTATATGCTCTAAAAGGAAGCCACAAAAAACCATCTTCAGAATGCCCTAAAATATATGTTGCTTCTGAAATAGGAGATGTTATAATTTGGGATAGTAGGGCATGGCACGCCGGTGAAAACCACCCTGATCCTAACAGAGGATTAATACATATGGCATTTGGAAAACCTAATTTTTTATTAGACATGTATGCCGAAGGCCACAGTAATAGACTTAAAAACCAAAATGGGGCCGATAAATATATTCTATCAGAAGATCTTAGACAAGTTTTAGATAAAATGGAAATCTTATATTAAATATGATCTCAGTAATTATTAGAAATAGAAATGAACAAGATTATATAGGTTTTGCTATACAGTCTGTAATAGATCATTTTAAAAATCCTGAAGTCATTATTGTAGATAATAATTCTACTGATGATTCTTTAGAAGTTATAAATCTTTTTATAGATAGGGCAGACATAAAAGTTATAAGAATAGATAGTTATACTCCTGGTAAATCTATAAACTTAGGAGTCCAACGTGCTACGAATGATATTGTATTGGTTTTATCTGCCCACTCCCAGATTACTGAAGTGAGTTTAGATAGGGTTAAAGAAATATTAAACCACCACAAAGCAGTAATGGGTCAACAAAACCCAATTTATAAAGGTAAGAAAATAAGTAAAAGATACATTTGGAGTCATTTTGGAGAAGAACCATGTATTAATATGTACTCTGAGATAGAAAATAGACCCTTTTTACATAATGCTTTTTGTTTTTATAAACGAGACACTTTAATAAAAAAACCCATGCCCGAAAATTACTCAGGAAAAGAAGATAGATATTGGGCTGAGGCATTAAATAAAGAAGGATATACTTACTGGTATACCCCTGAGTTTAAATGTAATCACTTTTACACTAAAAATGGAGCTACATGGAAAGGGATAGGTTAAATATATTAGCAGTTTTAGTAAATTATGGAGAAGAACAACTCCAGTATTTAGACCAAGTAGTTAAAGAATTAAAATCCTTCCAAAACTATGATGTTTCTATTGTTGTAAATTCTAATATACCTTTAGATATTAAGGGTATAGATATGGTTAATATTATTGAATTAGATAATTATCAATTACTTCCATTAACTTGTAGACAAGTAATTTGGAACCATAAAGATGATTTTGATATATTTTTGTTTGGAGAAAATGATCACTTATTTAAAGAACATCATATAGATAGATACTTAGAATATTATTCATTTTTACCCAAAAATAGAATCCCAGGCTTAATTCAATACGAGGAAAACCCAACAGGTAAATACTATCCGGCTTACCATGCTCACTATGATTGGGATTACTCTAGTGTAGAAGAATATAATGGTAAAAGATTTGCCTATTTTACTAACCTTCACCAAGCTACTTTTATTTTAACTAAAGAACAAGTAAATAATATTGGAAGTAAATTTGATTTTACCCAATTTTTTGGTCATTCTGGGTATAGTGAAAAATGTAAAGTTAATACGGATATTTATGAATTTGGAGATTGGAAAAAAGTAATTTGTATTAGTGATTTTAAGGATAATATAATACATCATTTACCAAATATTTATATTAAAGGAGAAGAAGGTAGGGCAGCATTTTCAGCCCCCTCATCTAAAATGGAAAAAGCATTAAAAAAATTATTACAATGATATATGATTTAGAACAAAAAGTAAACCAACTTTACTCAACCCCTTCAGACATTAATGAACATATCCCTACTATTATTAGGTATGGACAAGAATGTAGTCACATTACTGAAATGGGTGTTAGAGGCATTTTATCTACTTGGGGTTGGTTAGCTAGTAATCCTCAAGATAAACTTATATCCTATGATTTATATAATCCTTCTAAGTGGGGAGGGGATATACAATCTGTTTATGATACAGCAGAAGCATATGGTATAGATTTTGAATTTGTAGAAACAAATGTACTAGAAGTAGAAATAGAAGAAACAGATTTATTGTTTATTGATACATGGCATCACTACAACCAACTCAAAGCCGAATTAAAAACCCATTCTCATAAAGCCAGAAAATATATTTGCTTTCATGATACAACTTCTTATGAGCACACAAGCGAACCCACCACTTCAGAAAATGCTTTTGAAGGTGGATTAGATTGGAACAAAGGGGTATGGGATGCTGTTATTGAGTTTTTAGATGAAAATAAAGGTGTGTGGGAGTTGAAAGAAAGATATACTAATAATAACGGTTTTACTATTATTGAACGCATACAAAAGTAATATGATTAGAATATTTCAACGCCATTGCCAATTTTCCTCAAATTCGGCTAATAAACAAAGACCTAAATGGTTTAATAGGGAAAATATATTTGATTCTTTTAAAAAAACATTTAATGATAAAGTTGATTATACAGCTTTTTATGATACTTTAAATGGATCTGAACATTTTATTTTTAATAAAAACATAAATATAATTAAAACAGAAGGAGGAAGTGAAGCTAAATCATTTAATAATTTATTAAAATATGTTTACGAGCAAGATTTCTCGGATAATGATATTATTTATTTTGTGGAAGACGATTACCTACATTTAGATGGGTGGATAGATATAATGTTGGAAGGATTCAATCAAATTGGGGCTGATTATTATACTTTATATGACCACCCAGACAAATATTACCTTCCAATGTATCAAGATTTACAATCTAAAATCATTAAAACAGAAAATACTTACTGGAGAACTACACCTTCTACTACCTGTACATTTGCTTGTAAATTTAAAACTTTTAAAAAATATTTTAATGATCATTTAAGATTTTGTAGTGAAGATTTTACTCAAGATCACCAAATGTTTTTACATTTATGGTCAATTGGATCTAATTTAGTTTCTTGTATGCCGGCTTATTCAACTCATGTTGAAGCTAATATGTTATCTCCTTTTAGAGAATGGGAAAAAATATAAAAATAATAGGGGCAGGGATATTTGGCTGTGTTATAGGTTATGAACTATCCAGAGTGGGGCATAGTGTTACTATAATTGAACAAGATTCAGACATAATGCAGAGAGCCTCTAAATGTAACCATAACCGTTTACATCTAGGATACCATTATCCTAGAAGTGTTGAAACTGCTAAACAAAGTTTAGAGGGATTAGTTACATTTTTAATTAATTATAAAGATGCTATCGTAACTAACTTCCCCAATTATTATATGGTTGCTAAAGAAAACAGTCATATTAATTCAAAACAGTATATTGACTTTTGTACTCAAGTAAACATTAATTATGATATTGAATATCCCAGTAGTAACATAATAAATAAAGATTATATTCAAACCTCTTTAAAAACTGATGAACCCATATTTGATTATGATGTTTTAAAGTTATTAGTTAAAAATTTAATTAAAAATATAACTATTAAATTCAATACTAAGTTTGACGGAAATATTTCAGATTGTGATTATTTAATTAATACTACATATGCCGGGGTAAATAAGATAAACAAGCAATTAGGTATCCCAAAAATACCCCTTAGATTACAGGATGTAGTAGTTCCATATTTCAAATTAGATTCAAATCCTTTTGGGGTAACAATTATGGATGGTCCTTTTTGTAGCATTTTACCTAAAGGAAAAAATAAAAATGAATTTTTATTATATAGTGTTGAACATTCTTTAGTTAAAGATAATAATTTGGATATTAATAATATTTACAAACAATCTGAAGTTTATTTTCCTTTTTTAAAAGATGTAGAACGTTTGGGTTATTGGAGAACTACTAGAGCTTTACCTATAAATGATAATGATGAAAGGTTATCCGAAATATTCACCCATCCAGAAAACCCTAAAGTTATAAGTGTACTTTCAGGAAAAATTTCTACTTGTCATAAAATAGGACAACACATAAAACAAATGTTATGAATGTAGGATTAATTGGGAAAGGATATTGGGGTACTATTTTACTATCTAAGTTAAAAAAAGTAAGTAATGTGAAATTTATATGTGGTAGTAAAGAAGATTATAAATCTAAACTAGATTTAGTAGATTGGGTATTTGTAGCTACCCCTAATGATACCCATTTTGATGTAGTTCAATACTGTATTGAATCAAACAAAAATGTCTTTTGCGAAAAACCTTTAACCCCTACCTACAAACAATCCTTGAAGCTTTTTGAATTAGCTGATGAATATAAAGTAAAACTATATGTAGATGATGTTTTTAATTGGAGAGATGAAGCATCTATTCTTAAAAAAGAAATAAATAAAAGAGATAAAATAAAAGTTATATGGAATAAAGAGTCTGATAATAAATTATATGATTTGTTATATCATGACTTATACTTGTTGTATGACGTATTATCCTATATTAAAAATATTAATTGGCCCTTAATTAACAATGTTATATTTGAATATAAAGGTTCTGATAAAAAACATAAAATAAATGAGGTTGATTTTACTCATACTGAAAATAATAATGATGCCCTAATAGAAATGGTAATAAATGTTTTAAAAGATAAAGTTGATTATAAGTATAATAGAATAATAACCCTTTTTTGTAATAAAGTTATAGATGATATCAGTAATAATACCAACATATAAAGAACCAGATTATTTAGACTTATGTTTACAATCAGCTATAGAAAATCAAAATGAACCAAACGAAATTATAGTTGTAGTAGATGGTTTTTATGATTTAAATAAATCTATATTAGACAAATATCAAGATAATATTAATGTGTTAGATTTAGGTGAAAATCAAGGATTATCTGTAGCTACAAATTGGGGGGTTTATAATGCATCAAGTGATTATATTTTAGTAGTAAATGATGATAATATCTTTCCTAAAGATTGGGATATTGAATTAAAAAAAGACCTAAAAAAGGGAGTAGTTTTATCTCCTAACCAAATTGAACCTAACCCTTCAATTTTTCAACAATTTATAATTAAAAATTTCGGGTATAAACCTGAGGAATTTAATTTAAAAATATTTACACAAGAAGAAATCAACCTAAGACAAGACAGAATAGAACCTACAGGTAGCACTTTACCTTTTGCTATGTATAGAGAAGATTATCTAGCAGTTGGTGGTTGGGATATAATGTATCCGTCACCTCATGTGGTTGACTGGGATTTTTTTCTTAAATGTGAATATTGGGGTTTAGAAATGTTAAGAACATATAAATGTAATTTTTATCACTTTGCGGGTGCGGCAACTAGAAAAACACCCGAACAATCATTAGAAAGTACTAAAAAAGAACAGGATGCACACTTATTTTTTCAAAATAAATGGAAACAACCCGCACAACATAATCAATTAACTAATAGTAAAAAATTATTATCAATAGTTTAGAAACCTTTGAGAAAAACCTCATATTTATAAACAAATAACAACCATGAACAAGCAACAGTTTGAACAATTAATAAAAGAGGAACTTAAAGCGGTCCTAAGTGAAGCTAAACTTACAGCAGGTGATAACACTTTCAATATTGATGTTAGTGTAAATAGAAACCCAACCAAAGAAGGTATTAAGGTCCAACTCAAACCATCCCCCGGAACTGATATGGATAGCGATGAAAAAGCTAAAGTAACTACTGCTGTCCAAGAAAAACTTAATAATAGTCTAGAGCCATTAGGGTTACAAGTAAACGAAGACCCTGACATACGTCAATCAACCTCTGACCCAAACGTACTTGGTTTTTACATTCCACTTAATCAAATTAAGCAAATGATAGTGGATGCCATTAAGGAAAGTTAGTTCACAGGAAATTTGGTTTCTTAAATATTTTTCGTACCTTGATAAAAATAGTGAGAATGAAAAAGAAAATCCCCACCTTCAAACTGAGTAGTTTAACTAACCCAAAAACCAAAACATCAATACAGAAATCACTTTATAAACAAATATTAAAGGAAATTAAAGCTAATATATCATCAAGCAAAAAGAGTGTGGTGGTTGCTCATATACATTCCGAAAGTGATAAAGAGTATTATGATGTGGTTATTGAAAGAGATGAATTTGAAACCAACCTTAATACTATCTTAACACATCATGAGGAACAAGAAAATTATGAAAAGTGTTCCGAAATACAATCAATTATTTCTCAATTAAAATGAAAAAATTTTGTTTTTATTCTAAGCGGAATCCCGCTAAAGAATCTTTAGGGTGTGGTACATATCCTAATAAAATAGAGGCTATTATAGGGTTTGCTAACCTTAAACAATTGCCCATAGATACATTCCAAAAGTTATTTGAAGTTACACCATATGAGCGATAAAAAAGATTCAATTAAGAAAAATCTAGAAGATATTTTAAAAGTTTCTCCTAAAATCAAAACCCTTAAACGAACCCCTCAAAAAATTCAACATAAAGAAAGATTTTGCGAAATGTTAGAATCTCTCAAATATGTAAATGAAAGAGCAGTTCAAATGAAAAACGAAATAGGGGTTGATTTTATTCTTTATGAGGAACCTTTTTTTTCTATCATAGAACCCCTTATGGCTTTTGCTTTTACTAAGAACCAACAAGCTATAATCAATTGGTGGATTTACGAGAAGTGGAATAATCCTGAAGGTATTCTTATTCTTACAGATAAGGAAAGTGGAGAAGAAATCCCAACAGATACTGTCGAGGAATTCTATGAATTCATATTTTCGGATCTGTAATAAGTTATTTTTCAAATGAGTGGTAGAAAACCCAAAATACTCACTAAGGAGGATATTTTAAGAGCTATGAAGCATACCAAAAGTAACAGAGCTGGAGCTCGTTACTTGGGTTGTTCATACCAGCATTATAAAAAATATGCTAAACTCTACAAAGATACTGAAACGGATAAAACATTATTTGATGTCCACTTAAACCAAGCAGGAAAAGGGATTAGAAAACACTTATACGGGGGTAGAAATGTTAAAGATCTAGCTCCATTATTAGATATTCTAGAAGGTAGAATAGATGTTGCTAACTATACTCCTGATATTCTAAAAGCAAGATTGATTGAGGAAGGTTTCTTAAAAGAAGAATGCAATTGCTGTGGTTTTAGTGAAAGAAGGGTTGTAGATTATAGAGTTCCACTGATATTAAATTTCAAAGATAGAAATAATAGGAATTGGCTTAAAGAAAATCTTGAGTTTTTATGTTACAATTGTTATTTCCTAAATGTTGGTAATGTTTGGAGTAATAATCAGTTAGCACAATTAGAAGAATATACTAAAAAAGATACTTATAAAAATGATGATAAACCAGAATTTGATCTTGATGAAAACCACATTGAACACCTAAAAGAATTGGGTTTATGGGATGATAGTGATGATGATGAATTTATAGACAGGTTATGAAGAAATCAATTACTAAACACCGGGTAAAAACCTAACAATAATTAAATCAAAATGGGAAAGATTAAAATCCATTTAGAATCCTTACAAGATTTAGAAGATGAATTACTAGATGATGAGTACTTTTATGCTCAACATAAAGAGAAAATGAAAAGAAAAAAACCAAAAAATAATGACGAGGAAGGAAAAGTTCCAGAAAATTAAAACTAATATTCTGAAAAAATTCCCTGGGGCTGTTACTAAAACGGATCCTAGAGGAGAGTATTATGTAGCAGATAAATATGGGATTGATATCCTAAATTCTGAAATAATAAACACGGTTAATTCAAATAGGTTTAGTAAAATAGAGGATTTAGAAGGAGCATTAAATAAAATACCTTTATCACCCCATAGTTCTACTGTATTTGAAGCTTGGCAAAAACTAGAATTGGCCCTTAAATCAGT
>Ga0181406_1000341_pt1 | contig 18161 bp, 18 predicted proteins | sample 29SPOviralmetaG_FD_130135 | JGI IMG/M metagenome (GOLD analysis project Ga0181406, IMG submission 130135) | Marine viral communities from the oligotrophic San Pedro Time Series (SPOT) site, San Pedro Channel, CA, USA - 29 SPOT_SRF_2011-12-20 | ecosystem: Environmental > Aquatic > Marine > Strait... | reverse complement strand
TTTAGCTTTAGGTACAAGTCCTGATTCAGAAAATCAAACCTTTGTAACTATTGATGGTGTTGTACAACATAAAGATACTTATGCAGTTTCAGGTAGCACACTAACATTTAGTGCTGCTCCTCCTACTGGTACTAAAGTAGAAGCTATTACTTTTAACAATGTAAGTGTTGCAACTTTCCAAGATGCTGACAACGATACTAAGATTCAAGTAGAAGAAAGTACTGACGAAGATAAAATACGTTTTGATATAGCAGGTACTGAAGAAATGGTAATGGATGCTTCAGGTATTGTTATCAATGATGGTAGTAATGACAGAGACTTTAGAATTGAATCTAATGGCAATGCTAGTATGTTCTTTGTTGATGGTGGTAATGACCGAGTTGGTATTGGTACTTCAAGTCCTAACGCAGTATTAACAACTGACCCTGAATCAGGAAACTTTAGCTCTGCTTACAATAATTATGATGGTGTTGGTCTTTTTATTAGAGGAAACGGAACAGCAGGTAATGGTAATTATGGACCTGCTTTAGTTTTTGGAAGTTGTGATTCAGACACAGTAAATCAAGACAATAAACACTGTGCTATTTCAATAGTACAAACAGGCACTGACGCAAATGAAACTGGTTTAGCTTTTTGGACTCATTCTACTGGTACTAGCACCGATGCTCTTAGAGAAAGTATGCGTATTGATTCTTCTGGAAATGTTGGAATAAATACTACAAGTCCTGACAGATTATTTCATATAAAAAGGTCAGACTCAGGTGGTACAGTAGCAAAATTTGAAAATAGTGCAGGTTCAGTTTTTATAGAACTTAATACAAATAATCAAGTAGGTGGCGATGCGGGTTACATTGGCTATAACAGTACCAAAGATATGTTATTTCTTACAGATGATACAGAAGCGATGCGAATTGCTGCTGATGGCGATGTATTTATTGGTCAAACATCTCACATGTCTGGTGGTTCAAATGCAGATGATGCTGTTGTTGTAGTAAATGGTGGTGTTAATAGAGAAGGTGTGCCTTTTACAGATTTTGATGAAGCGTATGTATCTAATAATAGAGGTATATTTGAAGGCACAAGTGGATTCCAACCTTCCAATAATCCGGGAGGTTCAAATTGGTGGCATGTAATATCAAGAACAGTAGCTACAGGAGGGAGTTCTTACATAACTCAGGTAGCAACAAGTATTACAGGTAATATGCACACAAGGTACAGTTCTGATACTGGCAGCTCTTGGTCAAGTTGGCAGGCAGTATAATAATTAATTAACACACTCAAAGGAGAATAAAAATGGCAATTAACTACACATGGAATGTAAGCACTGTAGATGTTAAAGAAATAGACAGCAACGCTGATACTGTTTTTAATGTCCACTGGCGATTAAATGCAGAAGATGATGCTCATACTGTTAAAGATTTTTTAGGTAATGATGTACCTATTTCTACGTCAGTATATGGTACGCAATCACTAGACACTTCAGACTTATCAAGCTTTACAGCTTTTGCAGATTTAACTGTAAGTGATGTACAAGGTTGGGTTGAAGAAGCTATGGGTGCAGATAAGATTACAGAAATGAAAGCTGGTCTTGATGCAAATATAGCTGAGTTAGTTACACCAACAGTTCAAACTAAACAGGTGGGCTAATATGGAAATATCTTCATACCTGATATGGAATGCTTTTATAACATTAGTTCTAGCTCCAATACTCTATAACATTCGACAAAACTCTCAAGAAAATAAACGTGTTGATATTTTGTTAAATAAAACTAGAGAAGAAATAGCTAGAGACTATGTTACGAAAAATGAGTCCAGAGCAGTTATGAGAGACTTAGTAGATAGGTTAGATAAATTAGACGAAAAGCTTGACAAACTGTTTGAATTAAGGTAAAATAGTATATGAAGAAAAAGTACAAAAGAGCAGGTACTACTTCTGAACGTCAAGACTATCGTAAAGGTGGTCAAGTTTCTAAAGACGGTCAAAGAAAAAAGTTTTATCCCGGAGGAATAGGCGATGGTGATATAGGTCTGTCTAATTGGGAAGCAGGTTTTAGTCAAGCTGTAGCTGAAGATAAAGTACAAGAATATATAGCTAGTAATCCAATCGGTCCACCACCACCGCCACCACCACCGCCACCGCCACCACCGAAAGAGACAACAGGAGAAAATATGGCAATGACAGAACAACAAAAAGCAGCTAACAGAGCTAAATTAGAACAGGCTGCAGCAGGACAAGTTCCTGTTGCTGGTCAAATACCTGCTGTTCAACAAGTAGATGCTAATATTCAACAACAAGGAACTATAATGCCTACAGCTACTACTGTAGGACAAACTCAGGTCGCTGCAACTCCTACAGAACAAGTTACAACTATACAACCTCCACAAACCGTAGCTACTCCTACAGTTGCACCTGTAGCTACAGTACAACCTGCACAAATAACTGAAGCTCCTACTGTTACTGCTGCACAAACAACACTAGCTGATGAAGAACTTGCTAAAATTGCAGGAGTACAAAGAATACAGCCGATTGATGCTGCTGAAGTAAAAGTAAGAGAAGGAGCAGTTGCTGAAAGAGTAGTTGGTCAAATAAGTCCACAGTCGATTGCAACTGCAGCTCAAGCAAGTGGTACAACATTAGCAAGAGTTACTAGAGCTAAAAAACAATTAAGAACTGCTGGATTAGATGAAGCAACAATTACTGCATTAGGAGATAATCCTGAAGCACTAGAAGATAGATTAACTGATTTTACTGAAGCACAAAGAGGTGTTATTGAGGGTTACCACAAGAAGCCTTAGTAAGTAATCAATTAGATACTTTATTAAAAGGTATTGAAAATGGTCAAATACCTACATGGGCACAACCTGCCGTAGCTGCTGTAGAACAAATGTTAGCACAAAGAGGGTTAGAAGCTTCTACAGTAGGTAGAGATAATTTAATAAATGCTATAATACAATCTTCAGTTCCGATTGCCCAAGCTAATGCTCAAGCTATCCAACAATCAGTAGCACAAGAAAAAACTTTAATAAGTCAAGAAGCTTTAGCTAATGCTCAGTTTCAACAACAAACAGCATTACAAAATGCTAATAATGTTTTTAAATTAGACTTAGCACAATTTACTGCTGACCAACAAACTGCTTTAGCTAATAGTAAATTTTTACAAACTGTTTCATTACAAGATGCTACAGCAGAGCAACAAGGAATTATTCAAAACGCTGTATTAATGTCTCAAGCAAATATTGTAGAGGCTGATGCAAATACAAAGTTAGCTATACAAAATGCAAAATCTTTTTTATCAGTAGATTTAGCTAATTTAAATGCAGAGCAACAAGTAAATATATTAAGAGCTCAACAAGACCAACAAAGAATGTTTACTAATCAAGCTGCACAAAATGCTGCTGCACAGTTTAATGCTACCAGTACAAATCAAACAGAGCAATTTATGGCTAACTTATCTGCACAAATGAATCAATTTAATGCAGCTCAACAAAATGCTACTTCTGAATTTAATGCTACTCAAGCTAATGCTGCTGCAGCTAGAGATGCTGGTAGGACTGCAGAAGTAAATAGATTAAACGCACAACTAGCTACCCAAATTGACCAGTTTAATGCTAATCAAGATTTTGCTAGAAATCAATGGAATGCACAGAATGCTGCTGCTGTTGAGGCTAGTAACATTCAGTGGCGAAGACAAACTAATACTGCAAATACTGCAGCACAGAATGCAGTTAATTTACAGAATGCACAAAATGCTTTTAATCTTAGTAGTCAGGCACAGGCTTTTCTTTGGCAAGAGCTTAGAGACCAAGCTGACTTTGATTTTAGATTTGCAGAAAACGAAAAAGCAAGAATAGGTGCTTTACTAAATACAGCATTAGCTGCTGACCCTGCTAGTTATAAAGATACTACAGGTTTGGAAACTTTAGTAAGAGCATTAGCAGATGATGTATCATAGGAGAATATTATGGGATTACTAGATAAAATAAATCCAATAAAAATTGGTAAAAAAGTAGTTGGTGCTGTTAAAAAACAGATTAGTAAAGTTGCCAAAGGAGTTAAAAAAGCTGTTAATGTAGTTAAAAAAATTCAAAAGAAAACTTTTAAAGGAGTTAAAGAGCTAACTAGAAACAAGTATGTACGGCTAGGTTTAATGATAACAGCAGCCGTCATGTTACCCGGAGCTATTGCTGCTTTACCTGCTTTATCAGGATTAGGAGTAACTGCTGCTGCCGTGGCTACTGGTGCAATCAGTGGTGCAGTAATGGGAGCAGGTGGAGTTGTTATGGCTGGTGGTAGCTTTAAAGATGCTTTAAAAGCTGGAGCATTCGGTGCTGCAACTGGAGCTGCCTTTGCTGGAATCGGTTCAAAAATTAAACAAGCTCAAGCTGCAAAAGTTGGAGGAGAAAGTCTTGATTTGACTCAAGGTAAATTAGATGCTATGGGAGCAGATGGTACTTTAGATGCTTCAGCTTATGGTGATAATTTTGCTGAAAACTTAGCTGACTACCAAGAAATGAGAAAAATAACAGGAACAGGTCAAATAAGTACAGACGTAACTTCACCAGCAGATGTTTCTGCAGCTATAGCAGATTCTGGATTACCAGCAAAACCTGTAGGAAATTTAACAGATATGAGTCCTGTTACCACACCAGATACTATATTTGTAGATGAGGTAGGTGCTGCATTTGCTAAAACTGCTGATGGATTAAAACCTATATCGAGTTTAAATAATTATATTTTACCTGAATTAAATATAAACACTTCTGGTATTACTGACTTTACAGCAGATATAGGTAATCTACAACCTAAGTTTGATTTAGCTACTGGAGTTAGTCAAAGCAGTTTAGATTCTACTCTTGCTTCATTTAGACCAGAAGGATTAGGAATGCCTGACCCTCTTTCTTTAGGAGACCCAACTGCAGGTTTACAACAAAACTTAGCAAATGTTTCTCCGGGTTTTAAACCTGATACATCTATACTTAGAGACCAGTTAGCTGTAGATTTTTCAAATCCTGATGTAGGTCTTAGAAATGTAGCAATAACTAAACCTATGTCTTATGGAGAAAAACTTGCTAAAGGTATTAAAGACTCTTTCAGTGCTGAAAAAGTAGTTGATGGTGTAATGGATTTTGGTACTAGCATTGCAGGTTCAGTAGCAATGGGTGCAATTCAAGGAGATGCACCTTTACAGTCCGGAGTGCCGTCACAGACTCTATCAGGTGTTGGTGCTGGAATGGCTTATCAACCTTTCCAAGCTGCTTTAGTAGCAGCAGATATAAACCCACTTGCTGCTTATGAAAATTTAACTTATGGTTCAGGAGATATAAATGCAGCCGGTGGAGAATTATTTAGACAACAAATATTACCAATACAGGTGGGATAATGGCAGAACAAAAAATTAATCCTTTAAATAGAAAATTTGTAAAAAGAAATTTATCAGATGCAATAGTACAAAGTGTATCAGATGTTGCTGAAGCAGATATTGATATATCAGAATTAGTAGATGCAATAGATAATGAACCTACTAAACTAATAGCTGATGGTCAAACATCTGAACCAGCTTTAAATCAATTAGCAAATGATACTGTAAAAGGTGTAGCAATTCCCGGACAATCATTAGTTAATGACCCTAAAAACCCTTATCCTTGGGAAAAACCTGCAAAGTTTGCTAACCCTAGAGATGCTCTAACTTCTATCACTGCAGATATTTTAAGCCCTGAATCAATGAAAGGTATTATAAAATCTTTAGCAGATGGAGTTGCAGTAACTGATATTACTAATACAATCTTATATACAAAGTTTGTTAATGGCGAAATAAATCCTGACACTATGTTGTTATTAGCAGAACCTATTATGTATACGGTAATGTCAATAGGTTCTGAAGCCGGTATAGAATATAATATTGAACCTAATGATATTGGTGAATCTGATGAAGTTGAAGTAAATGAACGAGTAGCACAGTTTAGAAAAGCTGCTGAAGATATTAGAAGTAAAAAACAAATTACTGAAGATAATAAAGATACAGCAGTTGCTAGAGCAGAAGAAGTAGTAGGAAAAAATTTACTAGATAAAATAAAAGATAAAGGTCCAGAGATGAGAAGCTTACTAACTAAACAAGAAGAGGTAGTATAAAATGTCAGAAGATTCAAGAAAAAAATTATTTATTGGTGGTCAAGGTATGCAACAAGACTTTGATGTATTTAATAGTTTGTTAGCAAGAGGTAGAGGTCAGAATGTAAGAGACAGAAACAAAGCATTATTTTTAACAGGTTTGACTGCTATTTTTCAAGGTAAGCAAAGAAAACTACAACAGAAATTATTAGATAACCTTGCCAACTTAGATGAAACTTTTCAAAGTGAGCAAGAATCTAGAAGAACTATTTATAATAAAGAAAATGAAAACAGAAATTTTTATGATAAATATAAAGCAAACCCAAGTACAGGTATACGAGACTATGCTAAATTTCTTTACAATAATGACGAAGCTATTTCTCAAGCAGGAGTGCAGTTTGCTAATAAAGCTTTTTACAAAGGCGATACTCAAAGATTAGTAGATGAATTATGGCAAAATACGCTAGGAAAAGCTGAAAGAGATTTAGAACAAATGGGTACAAATCCTTTAATAACTTCAAGAACTTTTCAAGAGTATGATAAAGCTTATTATGATACTTATAAAGCTGAAAAAAGACGATTTAAAGATGACCCAACTCAATCGAGTTTGTTAAAATCTGTTGCAAATAAAATATTTCCTTCTTGGTTTGATGATAGAAAAGCTGATTTACAATTAGCTGTTGAAGAGGGTAATACAGCAATAGATACTCAAGAAGAAAATGAAAAGTTTGGAAGTCTAGCTGCTGCAGATTATTTAGCTGCTCAACCAAAATTTGATAAAAAACAAGCTATAGTAGAAGTTACTAATAGATATAAAGATATTTTATCTATGGATGAATACCGTGTTTTAAATGCACGAATTAATGACAAACCAGAAAATCAATCTATTACTGAAGATGAACTTGTAAGTATGGTTGTATCAACTAGGATACTAAATCCTAATAATGAAAGTAAATTAGCAAAAGAAATTAAAGATGCTAAATTATTTTATGAAGGAAAATATTTATCTGATAATAAAATAAACACATTACCTACAGTAGGAACTCCAGAATATAATGCTTTTATTGAAGGTCGAAATGATTATGTTAATGAAACTGTATATAATACAGACCCTGATACAATTAAAAAAGCTAAAAAACTTATGCGTGTTATAAGTGATGCAAGTATAAATGAAGACATTCGAGAAATTGCTCAAATACAATTAAATCAATTAGGTATGTCATCTGTTGAGGAAGCATTAATTGTAGACCAAATAAATTATTTTATAGACGTAGATAATGCAGAATTAATAAAACAAGATATAGATAATGAAGAAGCTAATGCTATAAATGATAAAAGAAATCCTAATTATACAAACAAACCTACATACTTACAGTATTTAATTCAAGAAGGTAAAACTTTACTAGGTGGTTTAAATCTAAAATAAGTTAATTCTTAACTTAACAAAATAATGGCAGATAAAAAAGATAACGATAATTCTACCTTAAATAAAATTTTTGGTTTTTCTAAAGATATAGCTGAAGAATATTCAAAAAGATATAATCCTATTAGGAAAATGTATAACCTTCCCGGTAGGTCAAAAGAACTTAATGAAGAGTATGATGAAGAATATCGAAGAACTATCACAGCTATAGGACCTGAATTAGTTCAAGGTGTAGTAGACTTATATCGTTTTTTTGATGAGCCAACTGAAGAAGAGCAGCTTAAAACTGCTAAAATTTTACAAGATTTTTACACTGCAACAATTTTAGATAAAGACGATACTGACATAGTTAAAGATGAGGGAGGTAGATTTATTACAAAAGTTAAACAACCTTCGACATTTGGTGGTCAATTTGTCAGACAAATGGGAGAACTAGGTGCTGCTATTGTAGGAGCAAGAAAATTTACTGCACCTATTGGAGCTGCTGGAAAATTTTTAGCACCTGCCACTGTTGTGGACAAAGGTAAAAAAGCAGTCGATACTATTACGTTTGGTAAAAAAGGATTAAAAACATTTGGAGCAGCAACTTTACAAACAGAGGCAGCACTTCAAGTTGCTTTAAATCCTTATGAAGAAAGACTTGCGGATGTATTAGGAGGATTTATATCAGACGATAACGAGGGTTTTTTTAGACTTATTGAAGAGTATCTTCTTGACCCTCTTAAAGCAGACAAGGATAAAAGTGAATTAAAAAACAGAATTTCTTTATTAGGAGAAGGTTTAATTACATCTGGAGCATTAGGACTTGGTTTTGCATCTTTAGGTTATGCAGGTAAAAACTGGTTACTTCCTGTTTTAAAAAGTGTTAAAGAAAAAGGTTCTGATACTATAGAATCATTTATGAATAAATTAAAAAATTATTCAGATGATTATGACTCTTTAAAATTTGCACGAGAAGAAAGTTTTAAAAAAAGAAAAATTACCTCTGCTAATAAAAGAGCTGAAGAGGGTAAAGGAGGACAAAAAGATGAAGACTTAGGAGACCTAGGAGGATTTAATGAAACATTTTTAGGTCTTAATAAGTTTTCTTTTAACCCTGCAATTAGAGGATTTTCAAATTTTTTAGCTAATACTTTTACATCAAGAGGAAGTATGACTAAAAAAATGTTTCAGACTAAATTAAAATATACTGGTGTTCAAGCTAAATTTGATAAGACTATAGAAAACACTATGCTCAACTTAGATTCAGCATTGCAAAAAGTTTTTAAAAGCACAGATTTAACAGATGAAAAACTTTTTGATGACCTTAATTTATTACTATTTAGTGATTATAGAGTTCCGGGTATTATTACGAGTAGAGGAACTAAAGCTCCTATAACACAACGAGCAGAGTTTTTAAGAAAGCTTAATCAATTTCCGGAAGAAGTTAGAGAACCTATTTTAAATGCCAGAAAATTACAAGATGATTTAAGTAAACTTTTACTTGACTCTCCATACATTAGTAAAACTGATAAAAAGAAAATTACAGACCAGTTAGGTTTTTATGCAAGGCGAAGCTATAAAGCATTTGAAGACCCAAACTATAAACCTACTGCAAAACAATTAGAAGCAGTTAGGACTTTTTTAAGAGAAAAAATTATTTCTAAAAATCCTAAAGCTGATGATAAAACTATTGAAGAGCAAGTTAAAAGTGCAATAGATTTAATTACAAAAAAAGAAGGAGAGTATGTAAATTTAATAAAACAAGAAGGTAAGTTAGCAAATCTTAACAAAAATATTTTAGAAAAGCAACGTAAAGTACCAAAAGAAATTAGAGAATTTTATGGGGAAGTAACTAATCCTGTTGAACGTTTAACTATTTCTATGAATAAACTTTCTAGATTTATAACAGATTTAGATTTTTACGATACATTATTTAAAAATGGTGATGGTATTTATTTTTTTGATAAAGCTAATAGACCTACAAGAAAAGGACAGTTAGTAAAAATACCTTCTTCAGGAGATAATAAGTTTAAAAGTAAAAAAGCTAAAGAAGATGCAAGTATTATAGAACCTTTTGGAGATTTATCTGGAAAATATACAACTACTAATTTAGCAAGATTTTTTACAGAGAGAGCAAAATATAATACTCCTTATGGATTTGAAGAAACTGCAGATAATATATTTGCAAACACTGCACAATACTTATATAAAAACTGGATGTATTTTAAAGGTTTTTCACAAAGAATGAAAACTGTTTGGAATCAAGGAACTCATTTACAAAACGTGGCAGGTGGTGCACATGCTACAATGGCACAAGGAGTTTTCCCGACTAATAAAGAGTTTACAAAAGCTTGGGGTGCTGTCCGTAGTGATTTTTTAAAAAAAACTGATAAAGAACAACAAGCTTATGTTGAAAAATTAACAGGCTTAAATATTATAAATAAAGGTCCTGTCGCTAGAGAAATTAAAGGATTAATGAGAGACTATGAAGATATAAAAAATCCTCTTGATTTTAGCGGTGGAAAATTAAAAACAAGGAACACTTTATTATCTAATATAAAAGAAAAAGCTACTAAGTTTTCTGATGATTTAACAGACATATATATTGCCGAAGATGATTTTTTTAAAATTTTAATGTATGAAGTTGAATTAAAAAATCTTAAAAAATTTAATGATGCATTGCCTGATGATTACGATGGTTTCTTTAAATTTAAAAATACTGAAGCTATAGAAAAAGAAGCAGCAAATAAAGTTCTTAAAAGTTTACCTAATTATGATATTATTCCTCCTAATTTTTTAAGTTTACGAAGAGCACCTATCGGTAATTTCTTTTCATTTTTAGCAGAGTCTACTCGTATAGCTGTTCAAGGTCCTATTCATGCCATGGATGAAATTACTTTAGGAAATAAATTAATAAAAGATGGCTTGACAGATGCAGGTAAACTAATGCGAAACAGAGGTATTAAAAGAATAGCTGCACAGACAGCGATAGGAGCTCCCGGAGAATTAGTTAAGATGGTAGGTAATACTGCTGTTAAATATGGAGCTCCAGTAGGTGTAGGTGTATTAGGATACCAAGCATTTAATAGATATGTTACTGGTATAGATGAGCAGCAAGAAAGAGATTTAAAATTATTTGCAGCAGATTTTTTACAAAATGATAATTTAGTATTTACTAGGCATCCTGAAACTGGTAAACTTTTAATGATAAATACCAGTAGATATGATTTTTATGATTATCCTAATAAACTAATTACTTTTGTGCCTAAGTATATAGACGAAATAAATTTACCTGAAGGTGATGCAAATGAGTTTGCTTTTAGAGCCGTTGAAGATTCATTACTTCCTTTCTTTGGTGAAGCAATGTTTACGGATGTAATGACTGATTATTGGCTACAAGGAGGTAGAGATAATAATGGTAGACTTTTAAAAAGTAGATTTTTGAATCCCGGTCAAGAATTTGACCCAGAAAAAGGCACAATACATAAAGACAACTTAATGATATTAGTAGAAAAATTAGCAGTAACTTTATCTCCCGGAGCTTTTGTTTCAGCAGCAAGGTATCTTGAAAATTATGGAAAAGATGAAACTAAATTTAATCAAGAAGTTTTTGAGGGTTTAGAGTTCTTAAAACTTGTATCAGGTATTGGTGCAACTTCTATGGAAGACGAATATTTAGAATCTGTTTTTGAATACAAAACTAATGAGTTTTTAGGAAGGAAAAGATATTTAGAAAGACAGATTAGAAGATTTGCAACTGAAGCAGATACTCCAGATGAATTGATAGAAAACATTAAAGCAGTACATACTGACTATCATAAAGCTGTAACTAAGTATTATAGATTGGTACAAGCTTCAAAACGTTTAGATATAAATTTTAAATCTAAAATGGATGACCAAAATGTACCAGAATTAATACGTAAAAGTTTAGGTGGTGGACCAGCAGAGTACTCTTCAAATTTTTTCCCTTTAGATTTTGATACGGATACTTTTGAAGAAATAGTAAAAACTAATAAAGACATTTCTAGATTTTATCCTAATATACGAGCTGAAGTTAAAAGTTTAAAACGTAGTTATTATGAAATGCCTCTATTTGATTACGATAATACTCAAGAAGGTAAAGAAAGAGTTTCTAAATCTACTGGAGGATTGATAACAGGAACAGAAGATGTACCTTACACTAAAGAAAATCCAGCCGATAGAGTAAATCCTTACACTGGCGAACCTTATTCTGGTTTAGTAGTTGAAGACTTTCCATTATTAAATAGAATGCCAATGAATGAAGGTGGTTTAACTGACGAAGAAAAAGATAGATTAGATGCTGAAGTGGAAAGAATGGGAGGTGTTAGAAGCGGGTCATTACAATCTAATGCACCAGTTATTGAGTTATTAGTAGGCGGTAATACTGCTAAAATAATTGCAGGTATCGGTAAAGATGGATACAAGTTAGTAGATAATTTACTTAAAAATTCTAAAAGAGTTCCAAAACCTCTTAGATATTATCACGGTAGTACTTTAAAATTAAAAGAAGTAACACCTATGGCAGATAGAGTTGACCCTAAACTACAAAACATGTTTCAAGCAGCTAGTTATTTAGGTAAGCCAACTGAAAAAGGTTTAGACATCTCTAACTATTATGCAAGAGGTGGAGGTTTTGTAAATATTATAGATGAAAAAGTATTTAACGAGGTTGTAAAAAACTTATACAATCCTAGAAATATATCAGATGATGTTTTAAAAAATATTAATAAAGAGATAACCACTAGAAAAAATCTTATTGACTTCGCAAAGCGAACTAACACTCGAAAGAACCTTGGAAAGTTTAGAAAAGAATTAGTAGATTTAGAAAACTTAGTAAAACCATACGGCTCTGGCTATATAAGTAAAGTATCGCCTGTACAAAGAAAAGTTTTAAAAAGAGAGGGCTTTGATGGCATTGATATAAGTGATGATGTTATCGCAGTATTTGATAAGCTACCAGTAAGACGTGCTGCCAGAGGTAGTCTGACTGATAAACTACTTAAAAGAAGACAGTTAAAAGAATTAGAAAAAGCACAATTAAAAAAAGTAACTAATAATAATGTATAAATACTTTACAGAAGATGAACTTAAATGCAAACACACTGGTCTATGTGATATGGACTGGGCATTTATGCAGACAGTTGAAAGGATTAGAGAACGTTGTGGTTTCCCTTTCAAAGTAAGCAGTGCTTATCGTTCTCCAGAACACCCCATAGAAGCTAAAAAGAGCTCTCCCGGAGCTCATTCTTCTGGTAAGGCTATGGATATACTAGTCAACGGAGAACAAGCCATGACACTCGTTAAAATAGCTCTGGAAGAGGGTATTAGTAGGATAGGAGTTGCACAAAAAGGAGACCATGCTTCAAGATTTATTCATATAGATATGGATAACTCACGAGCCACTCCTCGTATTTGGAGCTACTAATGTTGATATTATACAGAGAAAGAGATTTAGACGAAGCATATAGAATAGATTGTAAAGCTAGAACCAAAGGTGACGAGCCTTGGATAAGGCGAGAAGACTTTAGAAACATCTATGAAGCTTTACTAGATACATACTTTACAAATTCTGTAGAAAAAAAACTAGAGAGAAAAGAACAAGACGTTGCTGAATATGTTATTGAGCAAGTTAATAAAGCTCTAGAAAGAACTATAGACTTTGACCCTGAAATAAAATAATATGGACTTAGAACAATACTATGTCGAGGCTATCGGCTTTATAATAACTTTGCTAACTGGTCTAGCTGTGAAAGACTGGTCTATGTCTTTTGTAAAAGGTGCTTCCTTTAGACTTAGCAACTCTTTTAAAGAAGGAGACAAAGTTATTCTCGATGGACAAGTGGCAATGATAATTAAAATAGGGTTTACCCAGACTGTATTCGGGGTATACTCAGATGATGGATATACATGGAGGTATATTCCCAATCAAAAAATAGATTCTATAAAACTTGAAAAAGTTGTAGACCAAGATTTACATGCTGACTCAGCTATGGAGAAAGCAGAAAAACTTAGAAAAATATTGGAGGCAAAAGATGTTTGAAACATTAATAAAACCAGTGAGTAATTTAGTTGGTAAGCTAGTAAAAGATAAAGACTTACAAGCCCAACTTGACCACGAACTAAAAACACTATTTCATCAGGCTAATCTAGCACAGGTAGAAATAAATAAACTTGAAGCTAAAGGTAATTGGTTTCAATCTTCATGGCGACCACTAACAGGTTATGTTTGTGTTGCCGGATTAGCTATTAACTTTTTAATCTCACCAATAGCAAAAGGTTTTGGTATAGATATACCACAAGCTGATGCTAGTGTAATGATGCCACTTCTAACCGGCATGTTAGGAATTGCAGGAATGAGAAGTTATGACAAACTAAAACAAACAGATTCAAAATAATTTTAACCAATGCTTATGGAGGTAAAAAAAGCTAGTGAAAAATGGCAATGGCGAGGATTTCTGTGTCCTCTGTATCCTGTTCTGGATAACAATGACAGTAATGTATGCTTCAATTACAGCACTATAAGAACTACTTTATAAAATCTAGTTCACTCTGAAAATAATTATGTAAGGTGGAAAATTTCTTTTTCCCTGCCTGTAGGATAGTCTTAACTATCTCATTCTCGTCTCTAGTTTTAAATACCTTATCCACTTCTTCTACCGGTAGCATACTTAACTCCGTAACAATATCGTTGTTAGCAGTAAGCACTACTTTAAAACTTATTATATTAGCTTCTTTCTTCTTCGCCATTATTCTCCTCCATGGATGCGAAAGTTATCTGGTCTTGTCTTCCTCTTAATCCTGCCTTCATGTATGAAGTAGCACGACCCTCAAAAAAGTTTTGATGTTCAACTCCCATAACTTCATCTAACCAACCTAACGGATTCTCCCTCTGGTCAAAGTTTGTTTTGAGTCCTAGTTGTAGCAGTCTTCTATCTGCTATATATCTATTATAGGCATACATATCTTTCTTAGTTAATCCTTGTATGTCTCCCATATCAAACACTAAGTCTAAGAATTTATCTTCAAGTTCTACCATGTGTCTACATATATCGTATAATTCTTTTTTAAACTTGTCAGTCCATATTTCTATGTTCTCTTGAATAAACTCTCTAAAAAGTTTTGTCATGGCTTCAACGTGCATTGACTCATCTCTAATAGAATAGGTAACTATCTGACCCATACCTTTCATTCTACCGAACCTTGGAAAGTTTAACAAGATTGCAAAGCTACTGAAAAGTTGTAGTCCTTCAGTAAAAGCTGAGTACACTGCTAAAGTTTTTGCAATACTTTCTTTATCTCTTTTAGTTGTTTTCAAATTACTAATGTACTCGTGTTTGTTAGACATCTCTTCGTATTCGGAAAAAGCTTTGTACTCTATCTCAGGCATACCGACAGTATCTAACAATAAACTATAAGCATGTTGGTGTATAGACTCCATGTTAGCAAATGACCCCATCATCATTCTTGCTTCTGGTTTTTTAAATATTCTCATGTATCTATCTATATAACCAGAACCAACATCTACATCGGACTGTGTAAACAACCTGAATATTTGTGTTAATAAGTTCTTTTCAGTATTAGATAACTCTTGCCAATCTTTAACATCTGTATGTAAAGGTACAGACTCTGGCATCCAATGCATTTGATTTTGTAATACATAGTAATCAAACATCCATGGGTTATCAAATGGTTTGTAGTAATCTCTTGTTCCTAATAAGCTCATTAAAAATCCTCCTGTAATATTTCTAATTTTTCTGAAGCACTCGAATATTTTTTTATAAGTTTATCCATAGACTCGACAACATTAGGGTGGTCTGCTACGGCTACTTTGTGTTCAAAAAATACTTCAAGGTTAGCTTTAGCTTCTGCTTTTTCTGCTTTGTATTTTGTTTCTAGAGCTTTATACAATAGTGCTCCTGAATATTTAGTCATAATAATTTTCTCCTCTAGGTAAATAAACTACAACAAAAGCTCTACAATTAGGACAGCTTAAATTTGTTTCCATTGTAAACTCTTCGTTTTCTTCTTCAATATCGTGGTCTCCACCCCAAATTAATTCTGTATTACAGTGCCAACATTTCATAATAATTACCTCCTTATGGTTTAAGAAATTCTGGTTTGTCAAAAAAGATTAGCATTGTAATGAAAGGTAACAATCCTATACCAATTACAAAAATAGAAGGTATTATTACTGCCCAGAGTAAAGGTTTTTCTGCCATGAAGTCTAAGTCTTTATTATTCATACCTTTCTTTTTATCCTCTTCAGTATACTCTGGATAAGATAAAGAGTCTTCAAATCTTTTAACATGTTTTGGTTTCATAAAGTATTAATGTAAGCTTGTAAATTTTTCATATCTTCAGAAGATAAGTTAGCAGCTTGACCCCACATAAGAGCAGACTGTGCACCTCTAGTTTCTCCGTTTTTATATTGCATTAACATTTTTACAATAGACGTACTGCCAGATAGTTTTGGTCCAATACCTCCTTCTCCTTTCATGCCGTGACACATATTACAGTTAACATATATCTTAGCACCTTTATCAGCAGGTGTTTCTGTTTGCATTGCAACTCTTTTTGCTTCTAGTTGTTCTGTAAATGTACCATACTTTACAGTATATTCTTTGTAACATTCACCTCCACAACCATGTACGTCTCCGTACCCAGACACTTCTGCATTTATGATAGTTGTATAGAGTATTCCACCAATACCTAGTATACTAACTATTAACATTGCTATACTGTGTTTCATATTATCCCTCACAAGCTATACATTCCACATCATCTAGTTTTATTCGTGGAACTTTTATATTAACATTCTCTGCTGCTCTAGCTGCATCAGACCTAAAATAATAAAGTGATTTTAAATTATGCATACCGTACCAGTGAACATCATTTACATATTGCATATATGTATCGTGAGCATCTTGTTCTTCAGTGGCTTTCGGTAACACAAAAAATAAATTTATTGACTGACTCTGACAAAGAAACTCTTGTCTTTTATGGGCATGTTCAATAATCCATATTTGATTTATCTCATTTGCAGTTTTAAATAATTCTTTTTCAGTGTCGTCTAACATAGACAAATGTTGTATTGAACCGTTTTTACCGGCAATGTCTTTCCAAACGTTGTCAAGTTCTTCTCCTTTCAATCCTTTACTTCTTAAAACTTTTTCTAAGTATTTATTTTTTACTTGATAAGAACCTGATAAAGTTTTATGAGTAAAGACGTTTGCTCGATAAGGTTCTACTGAGGGAGACGTACCAGCACATATAATACTACTACTAGCGTTAGGAGCAACGGCAAGGAGATTAGCATTACGCATCCCAGAACCAGATACATCAGGTGCTTCACCACGAATATCAGCCAGTTCCTCACTAGCTTTCGTAGCTTTCTTTTTAATGTGTTTAAACGCTTGATAGTTGAATCCCGTAGCTTGGATTCCTTCAAAAGGAATTCCGTTTGATTGTAGATAGGCATGAAAACCCATCGCACCCAATCCCAAAGAACGTTCTCTGTAAGCTGAGTAAGCAGCTTTTGTAAAGCCTTCTTTACCTTCTTTGACATATCCTTTAAATCTTTTAAAGTTTGCATTATATTCTCCCAGTTGTGATGTGTCAATAGCATTCTCAATAAAATGTTGTAGAACATTATCTAACATAGTTATTAAATCTTTTATAAAGTAATCGTCTTTAGACCATTCATCATAATGCTCTAAGTTAACACTAGACAAACAACATACTGCTGTTCTTTCTTCGTTAGTAGGTAAAGTTATTTCTGAACATAGGTTGCTTTGTTTTATTTCTAAACCTAAATCTTTTTGTCCTTGGGGTAAAGCATCGTTACAGTTGTCTATGTTTATCATGTAAGGCTCTCCTGTTTCTGCTCTTGCATAGATAATCTGCCACCATAACTCTCTAGCATTTATAGTTTTAACAGCTTCATTTGTTTTAGGGTCTATCAATCTCCAATCTAAATCGTCTCTTACAGCTTTTAAGAAATCATTAGTAATGTTAATACCGTTGTGTAAGTTTAAACACTTTCTATTTATATCGCCACCAGATTCTTTCCTCATGTTAATGAACTCTTCAATCTCTGGATGAGATATATCCATGTAAGCAGCATAGCTACCTCTTCTAGTAACACCTTGATTAAAGGCTAACATCTGAGAATCAACTACATGAATGAAAGGAATAGAACCAGTAGAACGACTGCCTGAAGAAGTAGAAATACCATTACTCCTAATGTCTCCCCAATATCCACCAATGCCTCCACCTGAACTAGCCAACCATATGTTTTCATCATAGTGAGCAGATAGACCATCCCTACTATCAGGTACGTAATTGAGGAAACAGCTAATAGGAAGCCCACGAGTTGTACCCCCGTTACTAAGTATAGGAGTGCTAAACATGAACCAACAATCGGAACTGTAGTTGTAAAGTCTTTGAGCCATTTCATAATCTGTCGTACCCTTGAAGGTGGCAGCAAATACTGCAGCCCTTGCGAAAGCTTCTTGTGCATGTGTTTCTTCCTCCCAGAAATATCTATCTCTTAATGTATCTAAACTAAACTTGTCTAGCTTTTTTTCTTTATCGTAATTTATCTCAATACCTAAATAAGGTTTGTGT
>Ga0181406_1000336_pt1 | contig 18320 bp, 21 predicted proteins | sample 29SPOviralmetaG_FD_130135 | JGI IMG/M metagenome (GOLD analysis project Ga0181406, IMG submission 130135) | Marine viral communities from the oligotrophic San Pedro Time Series (SPOT) site, San Pedro Channel, CA, USA - 29 SPOT_SRF_2011-12-20 | ecosystem: Environmental > Aquatic > Marine > Strait... | reverse complement strand
TGTGAATGTCAATGGGTTGTAGTAGATCACTTACATATGCTAGTCAATCAGCTTACAGAGATGGATGAACGTAGAGGTATTGATAATTTAATGAATAGATTACGTTCTCTTGTGGAAGAGACCGGTGTAGGTATGTTCTTAGTATCACATTTAAGACGAGCAGCAGGTGAGAAAGGACATGAGCAAGGTATTGAAGTATCTCTATCTCATCTTAAAGGTTCACAAGGTATATCACAACTATCAGATTGCGTGATTGCTTTAGAAAGAAATCAACAAGCAGACGATGAAGTAGAATCCAATACAACCAAAGTTCGTGTACTTAAATCTAGGTACACCGGTGATACAGGATTAGCTTGTAGCTTGCTTTATAATTCAGATACTGGTAGAATGAGTGAGGTTACAGATGATGTAACGCTTGACGATCTACCATTTTAGGAGAAGACATGAAAGAAATTGTATTTGATATAGAAGCTAATGGTTTAAAGCCTGATAAGATTTGGTGTATTGTAGCTAAACCTTTAGGTGAGCCGGTAGTTTCATTTGGTCCGAACAAAATTAAAGAAGGCATAGAGTATTTACAATCTGCTGACTCATTAATAGGTCATAACATTTTAGGTTTTGATTTACCTGTTATTAAAAAACTTTACGGAGTCGACTTAACTAAGCATAAGATTAAAGATACATTAGTCATGTCTCGATTGTTTAATCCAGTACGTGAGAATGGTCATAGTTTAAAAACGTGGGGCTACATTATTGGCTTTACTAAAGATGAACAGCCTGAAGATTGGGATTCGTTTTCACAAGACATGCTTAAGTATTGTCAGAAGGATGTAATCTTAAATGAAAAAGTATACAACAAACTATTACAGGAAGGTGAACAGTTTGATGAAGAATCTGTCAAGCTAGAACATGGTGTAGCTTCAGTTCTAAAAGATCAAGAAGACTTTGGGTTTGAATTTAATCAAGAGTATGCCATGATGTTAGTAGCTCAACTTAAAGAACGTATGTTTAAAGTTGAGAACGAAGTACAGCAGGTGTTTAAACCTAAAATGGTAGATGTCAAACATGTTATACCTAAACTAAAGAAAGATGGTACGTTATCTAAATCAGGATTAACTGTAGAAGAATATGACAAACTCATTGCACAAAAAAGTTACTTACCTTTTATGAGACAAAAGTTACAACCTTTTAATTTAGGTTCTCGTAAACAAATCGGTGAGTACCTTACAGACTTTGGTTGGAAACCTAATCGATTTACTCCGACTGGTCAACCTATTGTAGATGAATCGTCTTTAGCTAAAGTTAAAAAAATTCCTGAAGCTCGCTTGATAGCAGAGTTTCTGTTGCTACAAAAACGTATAGCTCAGATTGATTCATGGATACTGGCTGTACAAGAAGACAATAGAGTACATGGGTTTGTAATACCTAATGGTACAATCACTGGTCGTATGGCTCATCGTGCTCCTAATGTTGCACAAGTTCCGAGTGTGACTAGTGAGTATGGTGCAGAATGTAGATCATGTTGGACAGTACGGGAAGGTTACAAATTAGTAGGGATAGATGCTAGTGGTTTAGAATTAAGAATGCTTGCACATTATATGGATGATAAGGAATATACAAATGAAGTTACAGAAGGAGACATACACACAGCTAATCAAAAAGCTGCAGGACTTAAATCAAGAGATCAGGCTAAGACATTCATCTATGCATTTATATACGGAGCAGGAGATGCAAAAATTGGGTCAGTGGTTGGAGGAGGTAAAAAGTTTGGAGCAGAACTTAAGCAACGCTTCCTCGATAATAACCCATCACTTAAAGTTCTTAGAGAACGAGTATCTAAAGCAGCTAAACGAGGATACCTCAAAGGATTAGATGGTCGTAAGATATTTATTCGGAACGAACACGCAGCACTCAACAGTTTACTACAAGGTGGTGGTGCTATAGTTATGAAGAGAGCTTTACTTATGCTACAAGATTTGATAAAATTACAATCTTTAGATGCTAAGTTTGTAGCAAATATCCACGATGAATGGCAGATGGAAGTCCAAGAAGACATAGCAGACTTCGTGGGTGATCTAGCTGTAAGATGTATAGAAGAAGCCGGTGAGTACTACAGCTTACGTTGTCCGCTTACTGGTGAATATAAAATAGGAGATAACTGGAGTGAAACCCATTAAAGATTCAAATAGAAAAGGAGACTTTGCAGAGTATTACGCAGTCACGTGGCTGTGGGATAATGGCTATGAAGTATTTCAAAACTCAGGATGCACTGGTCCTGTTGATATGATTGCGTTAGATAAAAAAGGTAAGGTGGTTTTAATTGATGTAAAAACTACTCATACAAATAGTGATAATAATAAGAAACCAAACTGTAAGAAGACTCGTACAAAATTACAACAAAAATTAGGAGTTAAATTATTAGGATTCAATCCTGATACAAGAGAACTACACTTTATAGAGCATGTAAAATGAAAAAGAAATTAGAAAATATTGTACCTGATATATATAAAGCTATTGCTCCTTTAACAAAAGGAAACGGATTAGATATCTCAGAAGAAATGATTGATTCATTTGGTGAGGATATGAAAACAGCTATGCGAGATTGGGTTAAGAAACAACCTAAGACTAAAGATTCTTTACGGATGTCTAACATAGGAAAGCCTGCTCGACAACTTTGGTATAACAAACATTCCAAAATAAAAGCAAAAGATTTACAGGCTACATTAATGATTAAGTTTTTGTATGGTCATATCCTCGAAGCTCTTGTAGTTTTTCTTGTTAAGTTATCCGGACATGCAATTACTGATCAACAGAAAGAAGTAAACGTCAATGGTATCAAAGGACACATGGATTGTAAAATAGATGGAGAAGTCGTAGATATTAAATCTACATCAGGCTTTGCTTTTAATAAATTTAAGAATGGAACTTTACCTGAGAATGATAGCTTCGGATACATGGCACAGCTTGCCGGATATGAAGAAGCAGAAGGCACAGATCAAGGAGGTTTTCTAGCTATCAATAAAGAAACCGGAGAACTTTGGTTTTTTAGACCCGATGAGCTTGACAAACCTGATATAAAGTCTAAAATTAAAAGGTTGAAGGCAACTCTAAAAAAGCCTGAACCTCCTGAGTTATGCTATCAACCTGTAGCAGATGGTACTCAGGGGAATTTCAAACTTCCAAAAGAATGTACATGGTGTCCTCACAAAATCGAATGTCATTCGGAATCTAATAACGGACGAGGCTTGCGTATCTTTGATTATGCAAGAGGTCCTGTGTTTTTTACAGATGTAGTTGCTCAACCACGAGTACAGGAGATTACACATGAATGGCAAGAAAAGTAAATTAATACGTAGACAAGCAGAACAACTTCAGGTACAATGGATTAATAGTTTATTGACTGAGGATGCTGACAAAGTAACACCACAAAGTTTAGACAAAGCATTGCCTGATCAAGAATATTATTATAAAGGATATACAATTCATCATTCGTTCATGAATCATAAGTGGGTTGAAAAAAAATTAAAAAGAAATAATAAAATAACTTTAAATGAATTATTAAATACTGATGGCTGAAGTTAATCTAGATGATTTAAAATTAGAAGACTTATTATTTATAGTAGGTGGTTCAATCTTTCAAGGAAGCACTACTGATGATATAGAGTTAGAAGTGTTATTAAAATTAGAAGAGTTACTTAATATTAAATTAGATGAAAGATTAAATGGTATACCAGTAAATGCTGTGATACATTAAGGAGATAAAATGGAATATAAATTTGACGAAAACATAAACATACGAGGAGTGCAACAGTACATTGAAAGTACTTACACACAGCACTATGCTCACTCTAAGTATCAAGCAACAGATATGATTATAGATGCAGGACATGGTGAAGGTTTTTGTGTCGGTAACATCATGAAGTATGCTATGAGATATGGTAAAAAAAATGGTAAGTCTGATTCAGACCTTCTTAAAATTATACATTATGCTATAATAGCTTTATACTTAAATCAGGACGATAAGCAAGATGATTAAAGAATACTTAGGAATACAAATAGATTACAGTAAAGATAAGAAACTAGATAAATTTAGTATTGATACATTACAAGATAGGTACTACTGGGAAAATGAACAGAGTCCACAAGAAGCCTTTGCAAGAGCTGCAGTATTTGGAGCTACACATAGAGGACATATAAATTTTAGTTTAGCACAGAGGTTATATAATTATGCATCCGATCATTGGTTTATGTTTAGCACTCCTATACTTTCTAACGGGGGAACAACTCGTGGCTTACCTATTAGCTGCTTTCTCAATTATGTACCTGATTCGAGGAATGGTCTTTCTGATCACTATGATGAAAACATATGGCTCGCAAGTTCAGGTGGAGGTATCGGTGGATATTGGGGAGATGTTAGGAGTGATGGTGTGTCAACTGGCAATGGTTCTCGTTCTACTGGATCAATCCCGTTTATGCATGTCGTAGATTCTCAGATGCTTGCCTTTAATCAAGGTACTACAAGACGAGGAAGCTATGCAGCCTACTCGGACATATCTCATCCGGAGATTGAAGAGTTTATTAACATGCGTAAATCATCAGGTGGAGATATCAATAGAAAGAATCTTAACTTACACAACGGAGTAAACATTACCAACGAATTCTTAGAAGCTGTTAAGACTGATGATGAATGGAGATTGATAGACCCTAAGACTAATGAGCCTACTAAAGTTCTTAGTGCTAGAGAGTTATGGATGAGGTTACTTGAGACTAGAGCAGAGACTGGTGAGCCTTATTTAATTAACATTGATAGATGTAATGAAGCTCTACCAAAAGGACAAAAAGATTTAGGATTAAAGATCAGACAAAGTAATCTTTGTTCAGAAATTACTTTACCGACAAATGAAGAAAGGACTGCTGTGTGTTGTTTATCTAGTGTTAATTTAGAATACTATGATGCATGGAAAGATGATGAAAAGTTTATAAAAGATTTAGTTACTATGCTTGATAATGTGTTAGAACATTTTATTGGAGAAATAGTACATACAGAAAAATTAGGTGGTTACACTGCAAATTATAAAAGGTTTAAAAGTTATGTTAAAGAAGGTAAAAAAGGTTTGGTTAAGGCTGCGTACTCCGCATATAGAGAACGCTCAATTGGATTGGGTGCAATGGGATTCCACTCCTATCTCCAGAGTAAAGGATTATCTTTTAATGGTCTACAACAAACTGGGATTAACAACACGATCTTTTCTAATATTAAATCCAAAGCTATCCATGCTACTACAGTCCTTGCAGAAATGCGTGGTGAAGCTCCTGACATACATGGTAGCAATCAGCGTAACACTCATCTGTTGGCTATTGCTCCTAATGCCAGTAGTTCTATTATATGTGGTGGCACTTCCCCTAGCATTGAACCATATCGTGCTAACGTATATACGCACAAAACTTTATCAGGCAACTACAAAGTAAAAAATAAATATCTAGAAAAGTTATTAAAAAAGAAAGGACTCAACGCAGAAGAAAGAGAACAAGTATGGAAAGATATTTCAAATGCAAGAGGATCAATACAAAATATTAAAATATTTAATAAAGAAGAAAAAGAAATATTTAAAACAGCAGATGAATTAAATCAATTACATTTAGTAGAACATGCAAAGATTAGACAAGAATATATTTGCCAAAGCCAAAGTGTTAATCTTTTCTTTGTACCACCTAAAGCTACAGAACCTCAAAAAGTACACGATGAATTCTTACAATACTTAAATGACGTACATTGGTATGCTATGTATAATTTAAAATCACTGTATTACCTAAGATCAGATGCAGCTAAATCTGCAGAGAATGTAAACGTAAGAATACCAAGAATTAATTTAGAAGACACAGAATGTATAAGCTGTGAAGGATAAGATATGACAGAAGAAAAATTTGATAGAATGTATGAAGGCAGATTCGATGCTCTTCAAAAGAAGTATGAAGCTGAGATAGCTATTGCTAAGACTGAACTAGATACTTATTTTCAATTAAGTGTAGGAGTAGCTGAACATCCTCACATTATTGAATCAATGGATTTACTATTAGAAAAAATTGCAACTGCTCAAGAAAAACTAGAGTTACTACTTAAGGAGTTTTAATGGAAGATTCATTTAGTAAGTTCTGCAGACGAATGTGGTTAGATCATTGCGATGAAAACAAAACACCACACTCTACAACATACACAGAAAAAGAATATAAAACAGAATTTAACAAATGGCTACTGCAAAAGTATGCCGAAACAAAGGAAAATACATGAGCTTATTAGGAACACAAAATTATTTTAAACCTTTCGAGCATCCTTGGATGTTTGATTACTGGGATTTACAACAACAGATGCACTGGATACCTAACGATGTACCTTTAAATACAGATGTAAAAGATTGGAACAATCATCTAACAGATGAAGAACGTAATTTAGTTAAACAAATATTTAGATTGTTTACTCAATCTGATGTAGATGTTGGTGCAGCTTATACTCATAAGTATATGAAATTGTTCAGAAAACCTGAAGCCCAACTTATGATGTCAGCCTTTGCTAACATGGAAGGAATACACCAAGTAGCTTACAGTCAATTATTAGAAACTATTGGTATGCCGGATAAAGAGTACAAAGCATTTGCTGAGTACGAAGAGATGGCTAACAAACACGAGTATCTTTTAAACTTTAAACCGACTCGTAACAATAAACGAGAAATTGCTAAAGCTCTTGCAGTTTACTCAGGCTTTACAGAAGGACTACAATTATTTAGTAGCTTTGCAATCTTGTTAAACTTTCCTAGATATGGTAAAATGAAAGGCATGGGTCAGATTGTTACGTACTCTATACGTGACGAGTCTTTACATGTTGAAGCTATGACTAAACTTTTTCGAGAATTTGTCAAAGAAAATCCGGATATATGGACTGACGATCTTAAGAAAGAACTATACGATATCTGCAGAAAAATGGTAGAGTTAGAAGATAAGTTTCTTGATCTAGTATTTGAGATGGGTAATCTTGAAGGACTTACTAAGGATGAAATGTATGCGTACAATAGATACATAGCTGACAGAAGATTATTACAGTTGGGATTAAAACCAAACTTTAAACAAAAAGACAATCCGTTGGAGTGGATTGATGAAGTCATAGGTGTTGAACATCAAAACTTTTTTGAAGGTAAAGCAACATCTTATATGAAAGCAGGGCTAAGAGGAAATCATGGAAGTTTAACTTTTACGGAATTGCAAAATGAAAAAGAATGAAGCCACATTAATTAGTTATAAATTAGTAATGGATCAAAAAGGAAAAGTGTATAGTGAACGTAGCATTAGTGATATAGATGAAATTGAAGAACGATTTAATCCGATTTTATTTAACACTTTAAAGACTACCTTGCGAAGAGCATCATCTGAACTAGACACTATTCATAATAAAATTGAAGCAGATTTAAATTGTCGAATTCAATAAGGTATAAATCTTTAAAGGTTCTGACTTACCTTTTACAGGTATAGGTTTTAAAATCTTAAAAACATTTGAGCACTTGGATGTGGTCACTTGAGTAATCAATAGATCATGTCCTGCTTCTTTACAAGCTGATTCAGTTCTAGCTGCAGTATTAACTGCATCACCTATTGCTGTGTAATCAAAACGTGATTCACTCCCCATGTTTCCTATTACAGCTTCACCACTATTGATACCAATCCCGATAGCTATAGGATCAATGTTTTGTTTTTCTAATTCTTCATTTAAAGTTATCATTCCTTCTTGAATATCTACTGCACAATCTACTGCTTTTTGTTCGTGTCCTTCCAAGTCTAATGGTGCTCCGAAGATAGCCATCATAGCATCCCCAATATATTTATCAACCATGCCACCATGTTTCTGTACTGCATTCTGTTGTACAGTCAATGCTTTGTTCATAACATAGGTTACATCTTGAGGATCAAGCTTTTCTGACATAGCTGTAAACCCTCTGACATCTGTAAATAAAAAGGTACAGTACCTCTTTTCTCCACCTAGTTTTAAAAGCTCCGGATTGTCCTGTAATCTTTTCACTTGAGCAGGGTCTAAGTAATGTTCAAATTGTTTTTTAATTTGTTGTCTAAGTTTAAATTGTGTCCTATAATTTAGATAGAAAGCTACACTTGCAGTTACAAACTGAGACATCAAAGACCACGACACATCTATTAAGATTCCACGTTGAATTAAGTAGTATCCAGAAAACGCTGTTAGAGCTCCGATAGTTCCTGCTAATACCAGTCCAAGGGTAATACCAAATACGTTTAATACAAGCCAAATACAGGCGATTGAGAGGGTAAATATAAGTACTTCTACAGCTAAACTATAATCAGGTATGTATGGGCTGTTTTGTACTAAGATTGACTCAGCTAATGCAGCTTGAATTTTGTGTGGTTCTAGTAATCCAACCGGTGTACTTAGCTGTGGCATGACACCATTAGCTGTAACTCCTACAATAACAAACTTATCTTTTACATCCCTCGTTTGTAAAGTTGTTGAAGGTGTATCAACCCAACTAATCCATTTACGACCAAGAGAATCTACAGGTACAGCAGGCAATCCTTTTACTCTAACTTCTTCAATACCATTTTGATTTGTTTTAATTACATAGGTATCAGCACCTGCTAAAACTTTTAAGACTTGTGTACCAAATGATGCTACCCAACCATCAGGAGTTCTCATAAGTAACGGGAGTCTACGTACTAAACCATCTACATCTATTGGAGCAGATGCAATCCCTTGAGTTGCTTTAGACTTTAATAAGTCTATATTTTCTACGACACCTGATAATTCATATCCACCTATATCATCTCCTAATATAACTGTTCCTTCTGTTCTTGGAAACTTTCCATTGTTATATTCAAACATAGATAGTATACTTGGATATAATCCTAATACATTTGCAAACTCTTCATCTCCTCCAAATCTATCAGGCTCACTAAAAGATATAACATAACCTACACCTCTTGCCCCTTTATGTAATAACTCCATATGTATCTCAGCTAACCTTTGACGAGGTAACGGATAACCACCTTCTGTTTGTATATCCTCTTCAGTTATGTCAAGTGTTGTAAAGTATCCTGAAGCTGACTGCTCTGGAATTAACGCATCAAAAGTTTTTAACTTCAATACTTCTAGAGGTAGCATATTAAACACAAGAGGAATACCTAGTAGTACTGTAAGTCCTAACCATTGTAATGTTTTTATCATGAGCCTTGCCTTATCTTTATTGTTGATGAACCACCACCATTTACTTTGATGGTGTGAGATACTCCGTCTTGTATTAAGATAAGCGTAAAACTTTCATCACTTCCTGTATCTAATCTAAACGAACTCTCTACATTTCTACGTAGACTAACTGTCTGACCTTGTACTATAGTTGTAATCTGTGTGTCTGCATCTTGTCCAATCTGTGTACCTACTAATGTAAATCCTGACACATCTTTTAGTTTGTCTTCATCTTCATCTACTTTTAATACATCTAAGACATCAAGTAAGTCTTCAAGAAAATTTACATCTAAATAGTTTATATCTAATTCTGTAAACTCTAACTCTGCTTCTGCATCTAAAAAATCTTCGTTTAAATAATCTATATCTAAGTCATTAAAGTCTAAAAAACTTGACGAGGATGTAGCAGATACATCTTGAGAAAACTGTGGGTCTTCCTTGGGTGGAGTAACAATCAACATGTTATCTATTAAGTCTAATGTAAGATCAAGTATGACCGGCTTACTTGGCGAGTTTTCAAAGACTGATACGCTTGTAGCTTGGAAAGGCTTGTTAAGTACAACAGTACCTGTGGCTGTAGATACAAGTATCTCACCACTAGATAGCCCTTCTTCATCGGGTAAAAGTATTATTAAAGACCTGCCGAGTTCGTCTACAGTACAAGTAAAATCTGTACCACGAATCGCAATGTTTGCTGTTGGTGTTGAGAGATTAATATTTTCTTTATTAATCTTACCAAGACTACTAGTGACGAAACGTATTGTGCCACTAGCAAATTGTAGAGCCATCTTAGATTTAGATGGGTCTGGATCGTAGATGTATTCGTCTATAATTAACTGAGAATGTTCGGTTAATCTAACTTGACTGTCATCTAGAAATGTAATGCCTAATCTTCCATTAGACGTTTGTACATTATCGTAACTGTCTATATCAAAAGCTAAGGTAGCATTGTAAGCATCATCTCTTACAACTCTACCCGAACCTTCTAGTTCTGTTATGCTTCCTATATCAGCATGAAGTGGACGTACCACCATCAGACTGAATAACACAGACAGTACCACTACTGCCTGTAGAAAGAATTTTAAGCCAATCATTATCTAATGTACTCTGTTGATCTACGTTAAATGTTCTTGAACTACCTGTTTGATCTAAGTAAAAGTAACCGCCTGCGTAACCATCACCATCAAAGTTGACATTGTTTGAGTCACCATCAATATCTACATAGCTTGTACCTGCATCGTAATCAATATCAAAGTCTAGTGTGTTACTATCACCTTGTATTATCCAATCTAAATCAGTACTACTTGCCATAGCTACAGTTGCAAGGTCTAAAGTAAAATTGTTACTTGTGCCTGTTACATCTACATTTAAGTTTGAACTATCAGCTCCGTATGTATTTGTTGGATCAACTTGTATATTAAACGTGTTACTATCTCCATCAAACTCAAAGAAGCCTGTCAAACTATCAGCCAGAATATCTCCAAGAAATTTGTTTGAGTCACCTATTTGATTTACGTCTAGTGTCATTCCTGTACCATCTAAATCTAAAGGAGTCATTGTTCCTGCAACTGCATCAGTACCACCAATGATGTTGCCTGAACCTAACTGCTCTAAATCTATATTGGATGTAGCTCCGGACTGCTCTACGAATATCTCGTTGTCAGCCCCGAATGTCAATGCACTCACCACAATCAATAGGCTTAATGCTATCTTCTTCATATTCCCAATATCCTCTATCTATACCTGTTTGTATTATATTTAAAACACCTGTCTCTACTGCTCTTTGCAAAGCTATAGATACAGATTCGTTTTCTGTAAACCCTCCTTCAACTTCGACAAGTTCAGTTCCAAGTTCTATGAACCTAAATATGTCTTGTGATAAACCTACAGATAAAATACTTTTAGAGACTAATACCTCTATGAGTACTTCACCTGTGCTTACAGAAACCAATCGTAGGGAGATACTTACTGTATCTTCTCGGTACTGTTTACTCGTACCTATGCCTAAATATCTTGCACCTAATCCACCACTACTTAGATTTGTATCGTAACTAATTACTCCACCCTGTACTAACAAACCTGCAAAGAGTAATGGTTTTAATTTATTATCCTCTTTGAATTCTTTTCGTGTTGTTCTTATAAGTTGTCTTTCTTTGGTAAGATCATCTAGCCCTACTCGTTCTACAACTTTAAAGAACTTCCCATCTGCAGCATGCTTAAAAGCCCTGATTAAAAATGCTTCAGGTGCTTGTGTGATAGCTGTACTAAATAAAGCAAACTCACTGTTACTCTTACGTTGCCCTGTCAAGTCTTTGAAGCTATTAGGGTATACAGCAATGGTTGGTTTATTTAAAGCTGCCGGTAATTCTTTTAATTCTTTTGACTGTAAGTCTAATACAGATGATTCTTGTATAACTATATTTGGAATACCACCCGTAGTTAATAATGAATCATAATTTAGTGCACAACTAGAAAGTAAAAGAGCCGATAGGCAAAGTAATAATTGTTTCATTCCCTTCTGCATCTGTTATTTTTAAAGTTATATATTCCCCGTCTGATTCGTATTCAATTGTGTTGCCTTCTAGTTCTACTTGTCCTGAGTCAGAAGGATTCTCTCCAAATAAATTTTCTACTAACTGTCTTGAAAGCTGTGCATAGATACGTGACTCTAAGTTTCTAATAAATCTAGCAAGGGTTGTGTTCTTTGCTTCTCTTGCAAGCTCATCTTTATAAGCTTCTATTTCTGCCTTGACTGCTTCTTTTCTATTAAACTCTTGATTTTCTATTGTGAGGTAATGAGAGCTTGTATTGTTACCTGAAAAACTAGGGTTTTTAAACTTGTGTACCATCTGATCTGCAGATAAAACACTAATAAAAAACATGGAAAGTACTACAAAACTTAAAGCTATGATCTGCATAACAGACATGATAGCTACGTGTGTTAGTGGATGTGTGTCTTCAACCTTAATCTTTCCTTTGATCATCTCTATCTGCTTTAGCAATCTTGTTACTGTCTATGAGTTGAGGAACTCCTAGTATAGTTTTAATAAGTGTATCTTGTCTTATAATTTCGTTGTCTAAACTACGTACTCTATCTATAAGAGCTACTAGAATACCATGTTGTGCATCTAGTTTAGTACCTAGTCTTATTTCCATTTGTTCTATTTGGTCAGCTACTTTGTCATCTAGTACATCTAACTTAGTCTCCATACCATCAATGATTCTATTGATAAGTTTCCAAATAAAGAAACCTAAACCTAATGCAGCAGCTATTGGAAAACCAACTTCATTAATAAATTGAATTGCTTGTTCCATATTTTGAGGTGCAACTTCCCTGTGAAGCTAACAATAGCGTTCTTTAAAATTCTTCTTAAGTCTTAGTAGTGGTTAGAAAAAGTAGTAGTATCCCGAAACTACTAAATATATCCAACCAACAATACATACAACGCAGACACTATCGGTCACTGCTTTCAGTTGATTTACACTCCTGTTTAAATTCGTTCCATCTAAGGAACTCTCTGGTTTCTAAATCCCAAAACAATCCTTTATAACAATTATCTTGAGAGTCTTCTTCTTCGTTTGCTAGCCCGAACCAATTCCATCGTCCGTCTGCTATAACGTCTTTTATTTTCTGTTTCATTAATCTTGTTTATGTGATGCTCCAAAATAGAAGCTAACAATAGCTGATGCTAAACCACCTAGGTATCCTAAAATTAAATTGACCAATGCCTCTGAGTTGGCTTCTGGTGGTTGAAGAGTTATAAGAAATATATAACCTAAGAACCCACCTACTGTAGCCATGCCCATGATACGTGCTGTCCAGTCTTTACTAAACTTACCTCTAGCATCTTGTATATCTGCTGTCTCAAGTTTAAATACATCTACATCAAGCTCTTTCATCTGAAGTTCAAAGTCTTGTTCCACTTTTTTAAGTTCAAGCATTTGTTCAGGTGTAGCTTCTTGTATAGCTTTCTCAATCGCTTTAGGATTGTTAGGTACTCCGAGTACATCTGCTATCATATTAGCTGCCATGCCTCCCATAGGACCGCCTAATGCAGTACCTATTGTAGGGGCTACTGCTCCTACTAGACTTTTTAACATATCTTTCATTCTTCGTCCTTATATATTACTTCCATTAAATCCTCAAACATGTTTCTAAAATCGTCTAGACTCATGAAGGGCATATCTTGTTTTACTTGATGCATGCAATATTGTCTATAACATCCTTCAAGTTGATCTTCTAAATACAGTATCATTATATCGTCCTATTCTTTTTTGTCAATTTTTTAGTAACTTTAAACTGAGCATTGTCAAATAATATGTAATCATCATTGGCATGAATACTATCATATCCTAAATCAGTTAAGGTATTTCGTAACTGGGTACTTTGTTTTATATCTAGTAAAGGTTGTGTAACTTCTACAGGATGTTTTGCAAAGTCTTGTATTAATTTTTGAGTGTCAGTGTAATCATTTAATAAATTTTTAACCAGTTGTTTTGCATCTTGTTTTTCTAACCTAGAACCATTAATTAACTTGTCTTGCATTTCTTTATTGTCTTGTAACAACTTAGTAAACTCTGAACCTGTTAATTGATCTTCAGAGATTTGACCAAGCTCAAAAGGATTTACAACACTAAGCTTACCAATATATTTTATTTTTTTACCACCTAATTTTTTAGGTTTAGTCGTAGCTCTTGGTCCTATGTTAGCTGCGTATTGTAAATCTTCGTCTAATACATTTACTAAATCTGAATTTACATATCTTATAACATCTTCTTTAACTGTTTCTGTAAAAAAACTTGCTTCAATTTTTTTGTACAATGGAGTTTTTAAAGTCGATTCAAAAATAGGTTCTGCTTTTCTTACTTCTTTAGTTAAATGTCTAATAACATCATCTTTATGAGCTTCTTCTGTAAGTCCTCGAATTTGTTCTGCGTTAGTACTGTCAGCAAGTTTGTTTGCAAGTCCTCCTAAAGCAAAACCTCTACGATCTTCTACGTCTTTAGCTAACACTCCTCCTAGTTCTGCGTATGTAAAAGGCATTCCTCTTACTTTTTTTTCATCTGGTTCTTCTGATGCATTAGGTACATCAACTATACCGCCTTTTGCAAAACTGTAATCTCTAGTAGACTGTGCAAATCTACCCTTTTGTTTACTCTTAGTTTCTGTAGGAAACATACTTCCCCAAACAGCTTTATCAGTGCCTCTACCTGATTTTTTCATAGAGTCTCTTATGTCTTTAGGTAACGCACTATAAAAAGGTACGTTAGTATATAAAGTTTCAACCAATCCTTTTCTGTAAAGCACAGAATCAAACACATCACTAACAATAGGACCAGTTGGAGTTTTTAATAGTGCTCCTACTTGACCACTACCATATGTAGCATTTTGATTAAAACGATACGCATAATCAGCAGGACCTAATCCTCCCCATCTTTGAACAGCTTCTAATACAATCGTACCATCTTCTTCTTCTAAACTTCTACCACCACTTCGGACTGCATTCATAAAGACTGCAATGCTTGTCATAGCTAAAGCTGTACCGGCAATCCTAGCAGATGTTTGTTTTTTGTTTTCTATAAGTCCTTCATTAATCCATCGTTTTAATACTGTATTATTAAATACTGTAGGATAGCCTGCAAACTGAGCTAGTATTTGTCCGGCAGGATGCGAAAACCATAAAGGTCTATTAGCTTCTGCAGTCGATGGATTTAAAATAATTTCTCTTGTAAATCTATTTGCTCCTTTTTGATAATGATTTTTATAAAAAGCAATTTGTTTATTTTGATCATATTTACGTAAAGCTGATGAAGTTCCTTGTCCTCTACCTTCATCAAACACACCATCTTTATCTAAAGACCTTGCATACCATTCTCTTGCAAATCGATCATGAACACCAAGTCCGTCTAAATGTTTTTTAATATATTCTTTCTTAGACTTACTTAGTGTTTTAACACCTGTGGCATCTAAATGTAAATCTCTGGCGTGTTCTCGTATAATTCTTTTACCAGTTGTAAAAGCTGCTAACTGAACAGAGCCGGTCCATGAAGATAAAAAGTTTGCTTTAAAGAAAGCATTTTGCATTTTCTTAGCAATCCCTCCTTCTAAAGCTTCACCAGTTAAACTTTCAATTCTATCCATAACAGCTTGTTCCATAGCTAATCCAACTTTGTAAGCTTCTTGCCAATACTCGTCTTGCATATCAGCAAAACCTTTAACGTCTTTACCACTAACTCGTCTAGCAAAAAATTTAATTTTTTCTACGTCTTTCTTAACTCCTTTCACGATAGATTTTCCTACCTCTTTACTAGCTGCAAACTTACCACCTACTGAATCTATCCGAGTTAAAAGTATTAAAGGTTCTGTTAAACTTGATAGAGTAGCTAGGGGAAGGTGAGCCATCTGTTGTGATAGTTTTATAAAATCCATAGCACCCACACCATATTTATTTTTAATTCTAATTTGGTCTGTATCTAATCCAGTAACTCTTTCATGCATTAAACGCAATCTACGAATAGTTTCATCTATTTCATCATCATTAATTTTTTCTCTACGTAATTCGTTTCTAATAGGTATTAAAAATTTCTTTTCAAACGCAGCTTTAGTTTTACCAAAAAATTGTGTTCTTGTAATTGCACGAGATGCATCAGTCACATAAGCTTCTAATACTTTTTCTACATCATTTTCTAAGTAAGGTGCTAATTGATTATCATCAATTTTAGAAAAAACTCTATGTTGTAAAAATTGATGTCCTCCTCCGGCATTGTCTTTTGTTCCAAACTGAAAAGGAGTATGTCTTTTTTCAATCATGTTGTTTACAATTTGAGTAGCCTTTAAATCTCTAGCTTCTAATTTCTGAGCATCAGTTAGTTCATCAAATACACTTGTTTTACCTTGACTAACTTCTTTAACAAAATCTCTTTCAAAAACTTCTTGATCTATCCATTTTCTAGAAGGGTCTAAAATAGTTTCTTCTTTACCTGTTGCTTTAGGACCTGTCATAAACGCATCATCAGAATAAGTATTTTGTGGTAAAGAATGTTCTGAGTCTTTAATAATATTTATTAAACCATCTTTGTCTGCTTTAATTTTAGAATGAGAAAAATGTCTTGGGAAAAAATGATTTACAAATTGATCTCTAGTAAGTAAACCGGTTGAAACACCTTCTTCAAATATTTCATTTAAAGTTTGTCTAATTTGAATAGCTGATTGTACAACTGCAGGTCCTGCGTAATCAGCTTTACCAGACTCAACAAGATTATTAAACTCTTTATTTTCGAGCCTAAGTAAATAACCTAAGTCATCATTTTGTTTTTTATTAAGTGTATTGTTAAAAGCAGTTCGTAGTCCAACTTCTCTATTAAGTGGATTAATTGCTTCTCTTATTTGAAATAAATATCCATGAGTTCGTTCACTTAATGCCAGTCCATATGACTCACGCTCTAAACTTGTAGCTCCTTCCTTAAATGTACGTGCCCAATCATATCTAAAGTTTCCTAGTAGTCTTTGTAAAGTTTTAGAGTTTTGTGCCATACCTACAAACTGTGTAGTATACTTGCCAAACGTATTTGATAATGCTTGATCTCTTTTTCTAAGTCTAGTTTCTTTATCTTTTTTAGGTCCACCTCGTTTTTTACCTAAATTTTTAACAACTACTTCATCTGTAGCTTTATCAACTCCAAATGCTTCTTCTTCAACTTTACGATCTACTTTTTCAGCTTGTTTAATAATAGAATCTTCATCGGAATATTTACTAATTTTTTTACTAAGTCTTGGAGACATACTTGAAAAAGCTCCAAGTGCTCCTCCAAACACACCGCCAAAACCTAATCCTAATGCACTAGATAATGCTGTTTGCCCTAAGTCTATTTGATCTTTTAAATCTAATTCAACATCTGCTTTTTGTAAAAAGTAATCATGAGCACCTGTCCATACTGAACCTTCAGCAGCTCCAACAATAGCAGGACGTTTAGCAGCTTGTAAAGTATCTGAAGTAACTTTTTTTAAACCTTGTTTAGCAACTTGTTTTGCTGATAAAGCTGCAGCACTTGACATACCTGCAGTTGGTACAAAGAATGCAGCAGTAAGCCAGTTTATAGGATCAGCAATAACATCAACAGCCATATCACCTGCTAATTGTAAATACTGTCGTGTGCTGCCTATTTCAGCATTATCAAAAACATTTCTTAAATATCTATAATCTGCTTTTGCTTCTTCGGACCATCCTTTAATTTGTCCTGATCTTACAAATGCAGAAGATAATGAAAAGTCTGTGTCTCGTAGATATTCAAATATATCTTCGTCAGCTTTTATGCTTTCCATAAATCGTTCAGCACGAGTTTGAAACTCATCATTTTTTTCAAGTTCATCAAGTGTGTAAGACCTACTAAGTGTAAGAGCTTCAGGATTTTTTTGAATTTTGTTTTGATAGTCAAGCATAATAGCATCAGAGTAAGAAGACTCTTGAGGTCTTTCTGATTGCTGTTGCATATTAGCATAAGCACTAAAACTAGAATTAATTTTAGTTTGAGGTTGTGTAGTTGCTAGTGGTTGTTCACGTACAACACTTAAATATTCGTCAAAAATGTCAGCCATTGTTTAAAGTTTGTAATATCTAGTATAACTTGTTTCAAAGTTCTTAATAATATTTTGTAATTTTTCTTCTGTTAAACCGACTCCCTCTTTTTCTGGTTTATGATGAACATTATAATATAAAAATTCTAAAGCTTGTCGTTCTTCTGTTGAACCGGAAGCTGCAGTTAAATAATCTTTCATGGCATCACTCCCTTTCCCTGATAATCTTTCTCCAGTTCTAATATCAAAAGGAGTGTCTTCAATGTAATTAGAAAGAGCTAACAAACTTTGACTTTCTTTAGACACATTATCTAACGAAACAAATCCTTGTTCTGCCATTCGAATTAACTCTTGTGGTACGTCTACGTTTATTATTCCTAATTCTCTTGATAAACGATTATAAGCAGTGTTCAAAGAATTTTGTTTACCTTCTACTTTATTTGGTAAAAATTGAAAGTATCCTATAGCTCCTTCACTAGAAACTTGATT
>Ga0181406_1000333_pt1 | contig 18353 bp, 29 predicted proteins | sample 29SPOviralmetaG_FD_130135 | JGI IMG/M metagenome (GOLD analysis project Ga0181406, IMG submission 130135) | Marine viral communities from the oligotrophic San Pedro Time Series (SPOT) site, San Pedro Channel, CA, USA - 29 SPOT_SRF_2011-12-20 | ecosystem: Environmental > Aquatic > Marine > Strait... | reverse complement strand
TGACAACTTTCGGGAATATATCTTGGCATACAATCAACTAGTTTAACAAAACCGGGTGGACCATATGTATCAATATTTACATGTTTAATTTTATCCTCTAGTTCAATCAGACCATTATATTTGGATTCAGGAATAGCTTCCGTATCGGCTAAACGATCAAGTAGACCAGGTCTATTACGAATATTTTCATTATATACGTTATCAATCAAATCATTCGAATAATTAGGTAATGATATTGAAATAGAGTCCCTAACGTGTTTAACAGTTCTCTTTGATAAAACCCTTTTTAGCATTTAATGGAATGTATTTACATATTTCTTGACTTTAAATTAAATTAACTTAAAAAATTTAATTATAATAACCCATGAATTAAATGCCTCTATTCCTGAAAATAGACCCCGAAGATTCTCATCACTGGGAAAATCATCCAACATATGAAAAAGCTAGGAAAAACGAAGATGTTGGATTAGATATTCCAATGCAAAAATCAGTTTTTATACCAGGTAATTCTAAATCCTTTAAGATAAATCTTAATATTAAAACAAATCCTAACCACGGATATATGGTTCTTCCTAGAAGTTCTATTTCAAAAACTAATGTAAGACTAGCAAACTCTGTAGGAATTATAGATAAAAATTACCGAGGTAATGTAATTGCAGTAGTTGATAATATCGGGGAAACAGATGTTTTATTCCAAGAAGGATGTTGTTATTTTCAAATTGTAGCTTTTGATGGAATTCTTCCTAAGTTTCAGATAGAAACTGTTAATGATATAACTGATCGAGGTTCGGGTGGGTTTGGAAGTACAGGGGCTTCTAATTAAATTAAATTACCGGAGAACTAATAACAAAAAGCCCTTCTTTATTTAAAAATTCAAGGGTCAATCTGGAAGCTATCTGTTCAGATTCTTTTTTTGTTTTATTGGTTCCTTGACAATATTTCTTTCCATCTATTAAAACTACAGATGTAAATACCTTTTTATGCGCTGGTCCAGAAGTTTCTACTAGTTCATATTCTGGATTTACCTGAATACTTTGCTGACATCTTCTTAGTAAAATGTCTTTATAATTATTATCTTCTTCTAAATCTTCAAAAATAATGTATTTATTTATAGTTTCTAAAATAAATTTTTCAGCATACTTAAATCCAAGATCAAGATTAATAGAACATATAAAAGCCTCGAATATATCTTCCAAGAATCTATCATTGTCTCTACCTCCTATATTTTCAACATTCTTACTGATAATAAGAAATCTACTTAAATTTATCTGTCTAGCAAAATATGCTAGTGTTTTACCGTTTACTAGTTTAGTTCTAATTCTAGTTAGAAATCCCTCATCTTTATCAGGGTATTTATGAAAAATAAAATTAGCGACAACAAGATTAAGAACCGAGTCTCCAAGGAATTCGTATCTTTCATATGAAACCCTCAAAGATTCTTCTTCTTGTTTAGCTAAGAATCTTAGAACACTTTTATGAATGAAAGCTTTTTGATAAAATAAAACATTAACAGGTGTTACATTTATAATAGAAAAAACATCTTCAGTTGTAATATCTAGGTTATTCTCGTTGAAAAATTTAAACATTAATACTGTAATTAGTTATACAATTATTCTTTTAAATTGTTATTTTTTTTGTAAAATTTCCATGTTATATTCAAGCTTTTCTCCATTGTTACATATGTCCATAATGTCTTTAATCTTCAATAGACTTGAATGTGCTAAATAATTACTGGATACATTACTATCAGTTGTATAGATTTCTAGTTTTTGAATAGAATCTCCAATTGAATATGTGTAATTTTTTAAAAGAAAATTATGACGTTTCCATTCATATGTATACAAATTAATTTCATTTACATTAGGATCAATAATGTCTACCTTTTTTTTAGTCTCGGCAGTAACTAATATATCATAAGGTCCGCTATTCTTAATTATAATACTGTCAACAATTTTCATTGGAGTCTCATCTCCTTCAAACATAACTTCCTCTAGGGTTTTTTCCCATTTATTATAAGAATCGAACGAAGATTTAATTTTTTCATAATTACATCTGTTAAATAGTTTTGCATCAAAACCAAACTCATCCGTATACTTTCCAAGGGTAAATTTTATACAATTACCTTTTTTATTGTTGTCTTGAAAAAATCTAGATAAACCTGTTAAAATATTATCCATTTATACATTATTAATTTGTTTCTTTAAACCTATATAAAGGAATATACGAATACTTATTTATAAAAATGACCACTCTAGAGCAGACTGAGCCTCTAACTCCATCCGATAAGTTTGACCTTCTATTGAAGGATTTTAACACTCTCTCAGAAACTCTTAAGATTATGAATGTTCGTCTTAAAACTCTACAGAAAGATGTAAACAAGGCTATGAAGTCCGGTAAGCGTCAAAAGCGCGTAACCGAAGTAGATCCAAATGCCCCTAAGAAGATTTCTGCTCTACAGCGCCCAGTTGTAATTTCAAATGAATTGTGTTCATTCCTAGGATTCCCCCATAATACCGAACATTCTCGTCAAGAAGTAACATCTTCTATCAATAATTACATTAAAACTAATAATCTACAGGATCCTAACAATCGTCGTTTTATTCTTCTAGATACTACACCAGAGGCTAAGAAGCTAAAGACTCTTCTCAGGGATCCAGATCAGCCTGTAACGTTTTTTAATATTCAGCGTTATCTAAAGCCTCATTATCCGCCGTCTGAGAAGGATAAGAAGACAGCAGATTCTAAGGAACCAGAGACACCTGCTCACAAGCCCGAAGTAGTAGCTGACGCAGCTGTTGTACCGGACCCCCCAAAGGTTTCTGCCCCAAAGCCTCCAGTGAAGAGACGTGTTGTCAAGAAGTAGATATAAATGTAATCAAAAAAAGAGTATGTAAAAAATATTACCCTCATGTTTATAATTATATAATACTAATGTATTACATTTTTAATGTAAAAACATTAGGAGAAAACAGGTGTATGGTGTATTCAAATATGTATATAAATTTTTTACGTATGGGTTGTAAATATAAAGATCAGGAATTAATTAATAGTTTATGTCCTGAGTTTATAAAAGATAAATGTGTAAATAATATTCACGTTCCATATCATTTCACAATCTAAATTAAGTATTAATAAAGAGCCCTCGTGGCGCAATTGGATAGCGCGTAGGACTTCTAATCCTAAGGTTCGGGGTTCGATCCCCCGCGAGGGTTCTTTATTAATATTACATTACATTACATTACATTACATTACATTACGTTAATTGCTATCACCCAGATGGTGATTCTGAGTTTGGATCTCTAAATGTTATCAATATTGATATATATATGTATATTATCATGTATACATGTACATTCAATATACCAATTTTACTTAACTTATTATAATATTTCTCCATCAATAAATATCCAATGACTCCAAAAAATAAATCACTTATCGAATTTATATAACTTCTTGGTTCCCATGATTTAGGAGGTTTTTTATGAGATTCTGTAATATATGTATAATACCAATCTTTAAATTCATGAATGAGATGTAAAATATTATATATTATAAAGCCTTTACTACTTGTTAACCCAAGATATTTAGTGGAAATTATATAACCCGCACATCCTGATAATAAATGTCTTAACGAATAAATATCAATTAAAGACGGGGATTGTAAAGTATCTTCTCCATACAACCTAATGTTTCCAATAGGCATTTCTTTATATATACTTAGAAATTTATTTTAAAATTATCTTTTACATGCAAAACCTTCTTTACAATACCACTTATTTATACCCATTAATTCACAGAAAAGGTGTATAGATACACCGGTTAAAAATAAAAGTATACCCATTTGATAAAAATTATCCCTAGAAGTCCTTAAAGGTAATTTTAGTTTTAATTTGGGAGAAAGTATAGCAAAATCTAATACACATGCAATTACATTACCAAATAAAACTGTCATAACTCCTACGACTATAGCTTCGTATATTAACTGAGACAAATCTTTCATATATTTACTTATTATATAAAAATATAATAATTTATATTAATATAATATTAACTATGTCCAAAGAAATCACAATACAATTATTAAAATTACATGTTAATAAGATAACAGACAATAAATTAAAGAAAAAATTTTTATTAAATTGTATAGAAAAACATGGTTTAATAAAAAAGGAGGAAGAAGATGAAACGTTGCATGACAAATTTGAAGATTTTTGTAGAGTATGTAAAAATAACTCTAAAGTTATTAAAAATAACACAGAGGTATGTGAAATATGTGGAACGGTGTTAGATGAATCTATAAACCCTTACAAAACCTTTAAGCAAAATTTAAATACTGGAAAATTGGGAAGTTTTATATCACCAGATGGTACAAATAGGGATTTATCACGCGTGAATACATGGGTTAATACAAGCCCCGAAGAAAAAAAATTACAACAGGATTTAACATACATCCTAAATAAGATAGATTCATTAGAGTCTGAATATATGTATAATCCTGAAATTTTTGATAAGATAAGACAGGAAATTATAGAAATGTGGTATTTAAAGATAATAAAAACAGATAATATAAGAGGTGATAAAAAAAAATCGTTAGCAGCTCTTATTATATATAGCGTGATAATATATAATGGTCTAAAAATTACAATTGAAAGATTGTCTAGACAACTTGAGGTGGACGTTGGTAGTATATCATCTGAACTTCCTAAACTAAAAGAACTTTTTAACGATACAAAATACGCCCAATATGTAAATATTAGATTAAAACGTGATATAGATTTAAAATTAACACCTTTTTTAATAAGAGAGTTAGACCTTGTTAAAAGATCTATAAAAAATGCAGGCATTCCTCCCCCAGGGGATAATGGTATATATGGGATTGTATATGCTATTTCTAAAAAAGCTTCTAAAAAGGATCCTTTTTACAATAATTACAATTTACCATATCTTTACAATAAGACAGGTGTAAGTACAACTACGATAAGCAGGGAATCTAAAAAATATGAAAAATTTATTAAATGATGTAAATTCTTCTAAAAATCTTTTTGGCTATGAAATTATAATTTGAGACTGTAGTTGAATAATCGTATATAGATAGAAACATTTTGTCAAAAAGAATCAATTGTTGTTCTGTCAATGTGTTTTGTGTAAATTTATGGTCCATACGAGTTAAGTTATAAATTTCAAATGATGAAATATTGTCAATTGAATAAAACTCAGGTTCTTTGATTATTTCTTTTTTAAATTCGTCGATTATATTCAAGCAACGTTCTTCTTCAAACTGCTCTATAGTTTCTGTATCATAATCTGCAATTTCGTCAAGTTCTTCGTCATCAAAGACAATCGGTTCCATAGATGTATAGAATACAATTTGATTTATTATGTTCTATACATTTATATGATTTTATTTTAGTAATTGTATTTTTTAGTAATTATTTTGTCCAACAAGTCTGAGACCTAAGTTCATAAGATTTTTTGGTGACTTTTTATCTAATCTTTTAGCTCTTCTATTTCTGACATCCGACGGTAACCTAGACTGAGATTCTATAGATTTCTTTTTTGTTTCCCTGCTAAAAAATTTCCAAAGGAAAATAACAAAATAAGTTAATAAAGTTATACCAACTCCTAGTTTCATTAATATTAAAAATATTTCTACTTCTTTTCTCATATTATAATTTATAATTACATTATATTTTTTTATATGAGTAATTTATTTTTTGTCTGTTTACATTTATAATTTCTAAAGTAAAATTTTCAGAGATATTATACAATAAATTGATTTCTGGTATGATAATGCGATCTTTTATTTTAATAAATACACCTTCATTATTGTTTATAAGAAATTTACCGGGTAAAAGTTCTATCTGTACATCTTTTAAAGTAGAATAATTATCTAATAAGACTTCTTTAGACTCATTTGAATTAAAGTCGTAATTACTCCGTGTTTCAAGCCCCTTTATATTCTTAAATAGTTCATTTTTACGTACATATGTAAAAAATTCAACTGTAAATACTATAATAAGAATATAAAAAAAAACCCATAATGATATCTCATACTCTTTAAACATATATGACTACATTATTCAAAAAATAAATTAAAATATCTTTTTTTACGCCTAATAAACTTAAAGAGATTATATATACTATAATATCTAATAAACATGTCCCACACGATTGTACTCCCTAATGAATTTGATGATTCCTGCATTAAGTTTCTAGCACCTAGGCAAAATAAGCTAGGTGGACAAAGCGTTCTTATTAATTATGAAACAGATCAGACTAACGGGGCGTTTATTCTTCAGACATCTCGCGTTCGTATCCCCTTTGGAATCGATCAATCTAAGCCACAAAATGGAGAAGCAGTTAAGTATCACATTTCAGTAGCTCTAGCAAATGATGAGACTCAGAATCCTCAGCTTCGCCAATTTACTGAAAATATTCGCGCTCTTGACGATAAGGCAAAGACCTACGCCATGGAAGAACCAGCTTGGTTCGGAAAGAAGCTAAGCGAAGAGCTAGTAAAAGAATTTTATAAGTCTGCTGAAAAGTTCCCTAAGGACTCAAAGTGGCCATCTAATCTAAAGGTAAAGCTTCCATTCGTAAACGGAGTTCCTCAGTTTGCAGTTTATGATGAGAATAAGAATCCTATTAATGTTGTAGACGAGGATGGAAATATCGATCTAAGTTCTATCCCAAGGGGTTCGGAGGCTGTTTGTCTTATTCAGTCTACGGGTGTTTGGTTTGTTGGCAAGACTCAGTTTGGTGTAGGTTTTAAGCTTCTACAGGCAAAGATTTATAAGAGTAATAAGCTTTCTGGATATTCTATCGTAGATTCCGAGGACGAAGAAGAGGTTGAAGTTGAAGTTGAGGGCGAGGAAACCCAGGAGTAATTATAAAACTAAATAAAAATACATGACTAAAAATACATAACTAAAAAATAGAACACCTAATTAAAACAGCCTAAACAGTTAAATAAAAATTTTAACCCCTAAAAAGTTTAATCAATACATTCCTCCATAGCTCAGTTGGTTAGAGCGTGCGGCTGTTAACCGCGAGGTCTTCGGTTCGAACCCGAATGGAGGAGTATATTGATTTATAGATTTAAGAATAATATACTTTTTTAATAGAGTGCTTCATTATAAAGTTAGTACAATGTTGACATGGTTTTGAATTTACACATTCGCCCTGTGAATTAACCCTAATTATAACAAGTTCACAACGTTTCAAATCCTCGACCTTAATTTTTTTAAGTCCGTCTAGGATGGCACTAACTTCTGCATGCAATGAACGTTTCTCATTAGAATTAGTGTTATAATATGTGTTATACCCACGTCCTATAATTTTCCCCCTATGTATTAAAACCGCACCATGATTAAAATTCATCTCTGACTTCAGAGCTTGATTATACGCCTCCTGAAAAAACAGTCGCTTCATATTAAATGTATAATTTATTATGAAGTTTGTGTTTTAAGTTGATTATTTTTTAGAAATATTTAACTTTATTTTACTATATTATATGCCCTAGATATATCATATGATGCGCACTCTCTGGCACCAAAAAATGTTTTTCCTCTCCTTTTATCAATGTATAGATATAAACAATACAATATAATAGCAAAAAATAAAAACATTCCGATATATTGAAGACAAAAAATAGATTTTTTCTTAGGTTTTGCCGGAGATGACGATTTAACCGGTGACTTTGGTAACTCGTATTCGAGATTTTCGGGGCGGACTGCTCGGTCGAGTAGTTTAGGATTTTCTAAGATCGTAGGTTTTATATCTTTTGTTTTAATCACTGCGTCTACCTGAGGATTATCATCATTTAATTCTAATGGATTGGTATCACCTGATATATTTACAGAGCTATTTTCACTGATTTTATCTAACTCTTCTACCGAGTTATTATCAGCATCTTTATATATTGGAGAATTTTTTCCATAACTAACCCCCTTATTTTTTCTTAAAGAACTATACATTATATATTATAGAATACATATTATTTTTTTTGTTTATGTAAATAAAATAATACAGCGAATATTAATAATATAGTTATGAAATCTGATAATACCCTACCTAAATTGACTGTTTTATTGTTTGATATTTCTACTTTAAAGTTTTTCAATTTTTCATTTGGATCTATTATTGAAAATATCATTGGATTAATTATTTCATAAATTAAAGTAGCTATGTAAGTATGAACAAGAACTGTTATTACTCTAGCCGATGAAAAATTATCAGTTATGAAATGTCTAAATTCACTATTCATTTTTATATAATATAAATATTTTTTATTATTTATAAATGAGTATGTTTATGATTGTTAATTTTAGATGTAATAATATGTAACATATGCTATAATTAAGACTATTACTATGTCTGTTTTATAAAAATCAGTTATATATGGATATAATGTTGTCATTAATACATCATATAAAAAAACTTTAAATTAGCTTATTGAAATATCTGTACGGTGTGGGGTTCGAACCCACGAGGCCGAAGCCAGCAGATCTTAAGTCTGCCCCCTTAAACCACTCGGGCAACCGTACAGATATTTCAAGTACATATATTATTATAGAATATTTCTCTAAATGTGTTTATAAAACACTATTATATTATAAATTATTCTATGATGTCTTATTATATTATGAATTCTATAATACCAAAATAAATCGTTTAAAGAGTTATTATCAAAATTTATAGGAACTTTTAATACTACGAAATTTGTAAAATTATACAGGTCATTGATTATTTTCTGCACATCAATATTATCAAGATACAATTTTACATTCTTTTTATTTTTATAATCGTTTCCACCCCATGGTGGATCTATAAAAATAATATTTTGTTTAATTAAAAATTTAACATGATTATAATTAGCGTTATAACATTGACAATTTGAATATTCTTGTATATTTCTTTTAAGAATACAAAATATGTCATTTTCTTTTTCCACACATATTACCTTATAAAAATCTTTACAAAACATTATAGAATTACCTCCTATACATGCAGTAGCGTCTGTTATTATACATGATTTTTTTGCCCATTCGGTACCAATATAAATTAGTATAATATTATTTATCTGTTCTGCCTGATTTTTTGTAGTATAAACATTTATACATTTTAGAGGAATGTTCATTTACAATGTATATAATATCATTTTATATACATTACATATAAATGTGATACATTAAAATTATAATATATAACATTTAAAATACCATCATGAATGTTACATTAATATTTTTTTTTCCTATTGTCACCTAAAACTAATATTCCTAATAAAATTACAATGGATATTATGATATAGAATGTATAATTTCTAGTTTTCATTTTAAATTCTCGTGGATAATATATGTCTTTCCAGTTTATAGATACATCTACTATATGGTTTTTTTTATAATTTTTATAATTTTCGTTTGTTAATTCCATCACATAATCCATATTTACTAAAGACGGATGAACCCACCAATCCTCAAATACCACGTTCGGGTACAGATTGATGTCCCCAAAAACCATAAAATATCCCCGTTTTTTAAATATCTCTCTTGACTTCTCTCTAGTGTATTTATATTCTCCCGCACAGTAATAATCATGTTCAAATGTTATAACAGCAAATTTATATTCGTCCATTATTTCAGAATCTAATTTTTCCAATGCTTTTATAGTACTACCATTTTTCGCTTCAATGTCTATCTGTAAATAGTCAAAGTTTTTAGGATAGTCTTTTAATAAATTTTTATAATCTATTTTTGTTGCATCCTCTATTACATGTTTACTTTTTTTACGTAACTTTTTATAATCTTCTAACCAGTTATCACCTAGCGCCTTGTCATAACCGTTCTCTATCATAATACCCTCCCATGAAAATAAATTTTCTAGGATGTATGTATTATTCATACGAATTGGAAAAGCAGAACCTATTTCTAAGAAATAACCATTCTTTTTCCCATTTAATACATTTACTACAAATTTATCTTGCCCCGCTTGACTATTATATTTCATTATATTATTAATAATATATTATAATTTATTAATCTTTAATCATAGAATCTATTATAGCTATAGTATCTGTATCTTTTATAATTTTTATACAATCAAAACCTGATTTAAATTTATTAATCGGAAAATGAAAATCCTCTAATTTATAATAAGAATACATTATAATCAAATAAGATTCTATACACCCTCTCAATTTTAATGTCTTCCATATATTATATAATATCATATAATCTATATTATTCATTTTATAGTCTTCTAATCCGTACACATTGTAATAATATTTAAAACATTTCTTCAGCTGTTTACAATACTTGTCTATAACCTTTTCTAGTTTTATATTTTCTTCAATTGATATCTCGTATATTATATTTTGAACTATCTCGTCCATTATAAATTTAAGAAAATAATATATATTGTTTAATAAACCATGAAAAGAAAATTGGGACATGAACCCGAGGAAGATATTTTTGATATAAAATATTACGATCTAAAAACACTAGACTCGTTAATTAATATGATAAACGATTATGATAAAAAAAAATTACCCCCAAAGAGTAAAAGAAGATATTATCCGTCAAAAATGGATTTATTACCTGATATACTCTCAGACTTAGAAGAACTTAATAAAATGACTGGATTAAAAAAATTCAAAATTCAATTGTTAGAGCAAATACTGTTTTTTATACAAGATATAGATGAAAAAATAATGTTGCATACTGTTTTAGAAGGTCCCCCGGGAACTGGTAAAACAACCGTAGCTGGAATTTTATCTAGAATTTATGCAAAGATTGGTATATTTAAGAAAATTAAATTTAATGTTTTAAAAAGATCTGATTTAATATCTGAATATCTTGGTGGTACAACTATTAAAACAACAAAAGCCCTTGACCGCTGTAAAAAGGGAGTTGTTTTAATAGATGAAGCGTATTCTATTGGTAGTACATCTGGTGAAGACATATATGCAAAGGAATGCGTCGATACAATAAATCAGTATTTAACAGAAAATTATGATAAAATTGTATGTATAATAGCTGGATATAAAGAACAGCTAGATAAATGTTTTTTTAGTATAAATCCAGGTCTTAGAAGACGCTTTCCTTGGACATTTACAATAGATAATTATACACCTAAAGAACTAACTGAAATTTTTTATAAGATAGTAGATGAAAAAGAATGGGAAACTACATGTAAAGAATCTGATATAATAGATATTATAAATAAAAAACACAATTTATTTACAGGCAACGGCGGAGATATAATGAGTATAGTAGAAAAAAGTATGATAAATAACTGTAGAAAAAATTTCGGTAAAGAACAGAAATATACAATAGAATTGGACGATTTTATACATGCTATGAATATATTCGAGGATAATAAGAAAGGTAAGTTAAACAATGTTCCTTATGGAATGTATAATTAATTTTCGTTAAACTACCTAATATTATAATATATCATAATAGTATAGATGATATCTTATAAAAATATAGATATACTTCAATTGACAATAGATGATGATAAAAAATTAATAAATAAAGACAAACCAGTCGAAATAAAAAGTCCTATTATGTTATTTTCTTTAGGTGAAGATGAGAATTTTTTAAATTTCTCTGTCAATAGAGATGCAGAAAATCATTGTGTTTTTCTTAATTTAAGTAAATATATTGAGAGATTATATAATTTTAAAAACATAGAATCTAATTTAAATACAAATGAATCTATTCTAATTTACTCGGGTAAAGACATTAATTATCAAATTTTTGACTCTGATAGTAAAAACACTACAAAGGAAAAAATAAAATATGGCGGTAAAGCAATTTTTTCATTCGTGACTAATAATGGGAGACATGAGCTTGTCCAGCTTTTAATGATAAAATAAATATAATACATATTCGTTTACATTATTAATAAAAAATAATAACAATTAATAATTAATGAGTCCTACACTTAGTGTATACAACCCTGTAAAAATACAAGATGGTGTATTTTATTCTAAATTAATATTAAACGATGAAGACATTATAATTCAAGTGAAGAAAAATAGAGTATTATTAGACAAAACTAATAATAAAGCTCTTCTAGACCTTGACTCCAAAACAAGAAAGGACATAGCCTGGATAGGAGAAGAAGTTATTAAAGAAACTTCAAAAAACAGTGAATCCTGGTTTGGAAAAAACATCTCACTTGATGATTGTAAGACTTTATACAGAGATTGTATAGATGATAAAAAATTAAAATGTTTTTATGATGAAAACTCTAATTTTTATCAAAATAAAAACGAATCAATAGAACATTCAGATTTACCAGATGAAATGTTGGGTATAGCAATTATAAAATGCTGTGTTATAATATTTACAAAAACTGCATTTTATATAAGATGGGAAATATCCCAATTTAAAATAAAAACTTCCGAAGAAAAATTAAATTTAATTAAATACTCTATAAGAGATCTTGAAGAACATAATATATCTATAGACGATTTTAATATAGAAAATAAATTAAAAGATAAACTTAAAGATATATCTTTATTCTGAATTAATTTATTTAAAAACATAATGTATATATAATTATAAAATGATCATATCCATTGAGGGTAATATAGGCTCCGGGAAATCAACATTTTTTAATTACTGTCGTGCACAGATGTACGATAGATCAGACATTATTTTCGTTGAAGAACCAGTCGATGTATGGGAATCTATAAAGGACAGTAATGGAATTAGTTTGTTGCAACAGTTTTATAACCATCCTTATGAATATGCATTCTGTTTTCAAATGACTGCATACATCTCTCGTCTAAAAAGACTTAAAGATGCTATAAAACGGGCCGAGGAAATAGGTGCAACTGTTATAATCACAGAAAGATGTGTTTATACGGATTATAATGTTTTTACAAAAATGTTACATAAGGCTTGTAAAATTAATGACATTGAGCTTTCATGTTATAGAATGTGGTTTGATAATTTCATGGAAGATATTCCAACGCCTAAATTCATCTATCTAAAAACCTCTTCTGAAAATTGTTATGATAGAGTAATGGAACGTAACCGACCCAGCGAGACTGGTATCTCCTTGGAGTATCTGTTGGAGTGCGAACATTATCATGATGATTGGCTATTGCCGGGTCTTCTAGGAAATGTTACCGTTTTTGATGGAAATCAATCAACTGAATATCATAATACTTATCTTAATATCATTAAAAAAATGATACATAATCCACAAGAACGTTCTCATAAGAGAAAGGTAAATTCTATAGAATACGCTCTTAACTCTGTTAATTTCAATTCTATTTAAAGAAAGACTTAAATAATAAGTAAATGGATGAATTAATCCAGAATGTACTAAATTGCATAAAAAAGGTAAAAGATGAACTAGGTGACTTTTATAAAGAAAATATATATCAAAATGCTCTAAGGATAGAATTAGAAAGAATGGGTTATTACTGCGGAACTGAAGTTATTATTCCCATACATTACAGCGGTATATACATCGGTTTTGAAAGAGCTGATATAGTTATATATCAGTCTATTGCTCCTTACAATATTAAGCTCATAATTGAACTAAAGTCTCAAAGTACAAGATTAACAAATAAAGAAACCGTTCAACTTAAAAAATATCTTAAAAATGTAAACTGTGAAAGAGGAATCTTAGTTAATTTCTATGAAGTACCAGAAATACTCTGTGTTACTGATGAATCTACTGAAAAGATTCTCTATGACACACTTCGCTAATGTAATTAGTTTTAAAATTAATAGTTTTTCCATATTTAACTAACTCCACTGAAAATACATTAGTATTATCATTGGGTATAGATAAATTCTTTTTAAACTTATGGTTATATAATGTGTATATATTTTTCAAAGACAAATTATTTACAAGGTTTAACCATGTTTTAACTGGATTTGTTTGTTTACGAAGTTTTAAAACTTTTATCATATCATGAAATGCATCATTTTGTTTTTTAGGATTAGGACTTCTAAATCTATGTGTATGTTTTAATATATTTTCTACTATTTTTGTTTGTGTGTTGTTTATTATTTTATTTACTTTAATAATGTATGCACCTTCTAAAGTAAAAACAATATGTGTTAAGTTATCTTTTTTAGCAAATGAAATGCATTGACGAATATCTTCACCAGACGGCCATCCATATATAGTGTCCGCATCTATGTAACATTGTTTTGGGTGAGTGTGAAAATTAACAATTCCATATGGAGTTGCAACCGAATCTTCATTACCTCTATTAATTTTAAATTCTGTACTTTTTTTATTACATACGTCTTTATTGCAATATTCTTCATCTTTGAATAATATTTTCCCAGCTATTTCAACTTTATCTTTATGGAGAGATTCTTTGATTTTACTTATAAAATCGCTAGATAAAACCCAATTTACAGTTTTTTCACTTCTTTTACAGGGCATAATTATAATTAACGTATATTTAATTTTGATGTTTAATTTCAGTTTTTAAAATAGAATAATTAATGTAAATAGTATGTCTGAAACATTAAATGTTAATGTAATTGTTGCAGCTAAAGATGAATATACTAAACAGTTAATAACACTTCTTCAGCCAGAAATTTATGATTTGCTTAAAAATGTATTTATAAATTCGCAAAAAATTAATTTACGAAGAAAACTTTCATATTCTAATTATCAAAAAGAACTTAAACAAGTTCCTCACTGGTCTAGCTATACCTTAGAGGAGTATTTACAAAAAATAAATAATAGATATCCGTATTTAATGGATCTAATAACCGCTATATTCGTAAGTCACGTTAAAATATTAGCATGTGTCAGAATAAAAGCCGATGATAAACCTATAAAAATAAAAGTTCCAAATCTTAATAACTTCTTACATAAAATAATAATAAATGCATCTGAACAGATTTATTATTGTCCAGATATAATAAACGATGATAAAGAAAAATTATTTAATATAATAAATACGTCTATTACAGATACTATAACAAATCAGGTTCCATTGGAATACATCCTAAATGAGTATCTATCTGGCGCATTCGATGAGGAAGAAAGTCAAATTGAAAAATCTTTTGAAAATTTAAATGACAGTGACAATCTATTTAATCAAGATATCGATGATGACTTAGAATCTAATTATGAAAACGAATTAAAGAAAAATATACCAATTGGAGAAATATCTAAATTAGTTCCTTCACCGGTTACAGAACAAATTCAAAGTGTAAATGAAAATGTAAATGTAAATGTAAATGAAAATGTAAATGTAAATGAAAATGTAAATGAAAATGTAAATGTAAATGTAAATGAAAATGTAAATGTAAATGAAAATGTAAATGAAAAAATAATTACAAAAAATGATGAGTCCATCGAAGATTCTTCTGATGACGAAGACGACGAAGACGACGAAGACGACGAAGACGACGAAGACGACGAAGACGATGTTAAAAAAACAATACAGACATCTCCTGCGCTTTTTTAATATAAAATTTTTAGATGTATTTATTGTAAAGCAATGAATAGTTTACAACATGCCATGGAATCGCAAAAAAGACAACAAAATAGATACAACGCTCTAAAAACAGAAATTCTATCTAAACTAACCTATAAAATTTCACACTTATCTAAACATAGTGAATTAAGATGTATATATACTGTTCCTGGATATACTTTTGGTTATCCAAGATATGATGTAAAAGATATGACTAATTTTTTACATGCCAAGCTTATTAGCGAAGGGTTTTGTGTAGTTATTTTAGCAACTAATAAATTATTTATATCTTGGGATATCAATGACATCAATGACATCAGAGGTAAAAAGGAAAAAAAGAAACAAGATATGAATGACTTAATGCCTTTATTGAATTTAAAATCTATTTAAAAAATAATATAATAAAATAAATTATGATAATTTTATCTTTTGATATAGGAATTAAAAATTTAGCATATTGCATGTTAGATTCTGTAGATGGAACTATTTTAGATTGGAACCTTATTGATTGTTCTGGTGCGAACGAAACCCTTAGAGTTATAGAAGAATTAGATCAACTTGAACACCTTAGAGAAGCTGACGTAATTCTTCTTGAAAAGCAGCCATCTTTCAACCCTAAAATGAGAAACATCTCAACTGCTATATATGTATATTTTATACTTAGAATTAATCATGAACAACAGAAAAATGCTAAAATTCAATTTTATGCTGCTAAATATAAATTAAAATGCTGTGATATCCAGATTGAACATAAAGCTAAAAGCAAATACACCAGAAATAAAAATTTAGGTATAGTTCATACTAGACATCTTATTAAATCTCACAAGGAGTTTTTTGAAAATCACAAGAAAAAAGACGATCTAGCCGATTGTTATTTACAGGGACTTTCATTCATTAAATTTTTTACAAATTCAAATGTACAGAAAACGCTAGTGTGATAAGGTATACTTCTCATAAGATAAACACCAATGCCTCGGTAGTAGTGTTGTATTTTCATTCCTGTGAAATTTCCTCCATTTCTCAAAACAACTCTTACAGTATCAAGTGGATAAAATATACTCGAAGCAACAGTCTTAGAAATAGATGTATTTATAAATGTATTAAAAGTAGAATTATCTGTTTTACTTTTGAGATATTCATACAACGGAATCTGAACCGTGAATGTTAATCCTAAAATGTAAGTAGGGATTAATCCAGAATAAAATTGACTATATGTCATTTTATATACCTCATACATTTTATCAGTTTGTGCTTTTTGTTTAATAACCCATAAAGGTGTTGTAATTGTACTTGCTATACATGTAGATATATAAGCACTTGTTGGTATATTTAAATTATTATTAGCTTTTAATTGTTCGTATATCGAAAAGTATAATCCCCAGAATGGTGTTATTGTATAAATACCATATGAAAGACCTTTGAAACATGTGTGTCTATTTAATATAATTTTTTTATTTATCTGTTTGTTTATTCTTAAAACATCTAAAGGGTTGCATATTATACTCGATATAATACCGGCTGAAATAGCTGGAATTAATGTATCCATTTATCTTATATAATAGGCTTCCTTATGTTTATTTTTTTAATAATAAAAATATATTATAATAAATAAAAATGACTGGTAATACAGTTTTATATTCTATTGGATTCATAGCTCTAATAACACTGGGAGTATTAGTTTATTTTCTTTACGACGCGCGTTCTATGAAAAAAGACATAAATAAACTTAAAACAGACATGAAAGTGACTGTGAAAGATAAACTAATTCCGGAACATGAAAGTAATAATGAATATATAGACTGGCTTTCTGAATGGGTGTTTTGGGCACAACAATACGTAAGAATACCAGGCTTTGACTGGAAAGATGGTGCAGTAGAAGACTATGATGAATGGCGAACTAGATTAACATCATAGGTAATACGTTATAATTTAATTAGATAAAATTAAAATAATAAAATATTTAATAAATGTAAATGTAAATGATAGATAAAAATTTACTAGCATATACACTTATTTTTATAATAACATTTATCATAATTAGAATAATAGATTCTAGTATAAATTCAAGAGAAGAAAATAGATGTCACTTTGCATGTTATAACCTCCCTACATTCAACGAAGGCGTTTGTCGTGGTTGCGGTGGGAACTGGCCCTCGATTTTGAATCAAACCCTGTCTCAAAGAGCTGCTGCAGCGGCAGCGGAGATAGAACAACAGGCTCGGGCAGACGCTGAAGTAAGAACTATAATCGTTGAGGGTGCTATGCCAAGTGAGGAAAACCCCTTTCCAGACATCGAAACTCTAAGAAGAGCTATAAATGAAACTTCCCCGGCTGCTAGAGAATATATGTTAGATTTAATTGCGAGAGCGCAGGTAGCTTTAAGTGAATTAGAATTAGCCCTTGTTGAAAGGGCCGCGGAAAGGGAAACTGCTATACGTTTGGCAGATGAAAGTTTTACAGAATATGAAAGACTTAGGTCAATCGGACCAGATGGTAAGCAAATTGGATCACGCGCAGAACAACAAAAAGCTTATTCGGAAATGATGATGTATAATGTATTGAAAACTCTATACGGTCAGGAAGCCACTGGTCTAATAACTATAGCCCAGTTAGAAGAGGGAAAGAATAACATAATTGCATCCGCTATGGCTGGACTAGAAGGTATTGAAGGTCCCCCAGGACCTTCAGGTCCTGAAGGTCCCCAAGGAGAATATGGATCGTTGGGACCTCAAGGTGGTCCAGGAAACCCCGGAAGAGATGGGGGTCCGGGACCTCAAGGTGGTCCGGGACCTCAAGGTGGTCCAGGAAACCCCGGAAGAGATGGGGGTCCGGGACCTCAAGGTGGTCCGGGACCTCAAGGTGGTCCAGGAAACCCCGGAAGAGT
>Ga0181406_1000332_pt1 | contig 18384 bp, 17 predicted proteins | sample 29SPOviralmetaG_FD_130135 | JGI IMG/M metagenome (GOLD analysis project Ga0181406, IMG submission 130135) | Marine viral communities from the oligotrophic San Pedro Time Series (SPOT) site, San Pedro Channel, CA, USA - 29 SPOT_SRF_2011-12-20 | ecosystem: Environmental > Aquatic > Marine > Strait... | reverse complement strand
GTTGCGTTTCTATCAACTAAAACCGCAAACTCATATAAATCTGATCCAATTGTTATTAATGAACTCACAGCTGTAATAACAGCAGCAACTCCATCCACTAATGGGAAGCCATCACTTACGATAGTTGCTCCAACAGCAATATTATCTATATTTCTAGAACCACTAGAGGTTAATGTTAAATTGTGTATAACATTTTTACCATTAATAGTTGTCCCTGTGTGGGCTGGGGCCGCTCCAGCGCTACCCCATACACTTTGGACTGCCCCATAGGGTTGAACGTCAAATATTTCAGCAATTCTTTTTAATCCCACCCCAGTTTTACCTGCGGAAGCGTTTTCAGTCCCAAATATATCGTGTGATCCAACCCTATATGATGCGTGTAAATTATTTATAGAGAAAGCCGAACTATCAGTATCAAATTGAATATTTACTTCTGGCGCTCCAACCATTAATCCTCGCACTCCAATCTGATAATCTAATACATCTTTTAATTCTTGATTGGCGAAATTTGAAAAAGAAGGGTTATCATCATAAAAATATAATTCTATATTCCCAGTTTTTAATACCACTTTAGATAAAGTTATATCTTTATCTCCAGTCCCACTAACATTTGTAATAGTCGTCCCTTTTTGTATACCAGCACCCTCAACTCTTAATCCAGTTGAAAGTCCGTGTCTACTCCCTATCTCAAAAGCGGCTGAACCTTTTGTTAAAAGCACCTCATATTTTTGTTGATTATATATTCCTAATTTATCATTATTTTGTAAAAAATATATTGGCCCTTTGTTTTCCGTATCTGTTTCATCTGCTCTTTTACTATAATTAATTTGGGTTGGTTTCTGAAAAGGTCTAAAATTATTTCTAACATTAGCATAATCCCACGCTGGGATAAAGCAATGACTAGGGATTGTGTTGTTGTCTGTTTCATCAAATTCTCTACGCCATACTCCATCAGGACTAGGTCTCATAGATATTGGCGTTATTTGGTGTGTAAATCCGCTATTCCCATCATTTAAAGTTCCGTCCCAATTTCTAGCTGCCGTGGCTGCTTCAACATTAGATTGTGGTATAGTTGTTCCATTTTTATATTGGTTATTAAATTGCCTATTAATAATATTAGTTAATTGTTGAATCCCATACACACCCTTTTTAATAGTTATAAAAGCGGATAAAGGTGTCGGTTGAACGACGTAATCATCATTATTTTTAAAAATGGCTGCGAAGCCAGAAAGTCCAGAATCCGCAATTGGTAATCTATTCATTCTAAGTTTTGTAAGAGATAATATCTCCATTACTCTAACACCTATATCTAATCTATCAGCCACTAGTGTTGTTATAGACATACCCACTTCAATACCAGTAGTATTTACAGTAAGTTCAAATGAGTCCGCCACGCATACAGCATTAATATTAATAGTTGTTGTTGTGGCGGTTGGTTTAAAAGGCCTTGTAGATAATATTAATGGTGTTTGACTGCCTCCTAACTGAAATCCGTTCAACGCTCCATAAGTATTGGCTGCTATATCTCCTTCGTCATTCATCAAATAAAGATTTGTTCTTTTTGTATCACCTAAATTATTTAATAAATCATCATATAAAGTGCCAGTTGTTCCAATATTAATACTTGATGATGGCTGGACTGATGGGACTGATTGTTGATCTTCCGATATATAAGCATAATATTGTATCGTTTCAATAAAATCTTCTTCAAATTCTATACTCTGACCTGTAATACCCTTCTGATTTATAAAAGCGTTTTCAATTGATATTTGACTTCCTGCTGGTGCTAATATAGTATCATTTAATTTGTAATCCCATATATTTGTAGTAGCGCTTTCATTATCTTGGGCCGAATATCTATTAATATCCACGAAGAAAGATTTAGTAGTCATATATAATATATAACAGAAAATATTAAATAATTTTAATAATCATTAATGACTAAATTAGTGGGAAAATAAGGACGTCTAGGACGAAACCATAACTTGCGTGCCTTTTGGTAGTTTTTTAACAACAACCACCCTAGCGTGTGTAATATAATAATCAACATCCATTTCTTTTCGCATATCAATATCATTTCCTTGATAAGAGTTAGATTTAGGTTTTCGTTTGTATTTAAATATGAGTGGAGAGCCACTATTAATTACAGTTCCACCACCGACTATAGCATCATTACCATTTCGGAGATCAACGCCGAGTGGTTTATAATTAGCAATTAAACCTTCATTAATAGGTGCGAGACGTTGTTGGACTGAATTAGGGTCTGTAAAATACATCGGTCGTGGGACTATCATATCACCATCTAATACATTAGACATTTTATCATATTGAGAAGCATTATTGTAAATAAATTGTGGGAAAACATCTAGGCCATTCACCTCTACATTATATTCTTCTTCATCAATACCATCAATAGATTGACCTTGTAATATTCGCCTATTTAATCCGTGGGCCGATGGATTAACAATTACAACATCGGTTTGTGCTCCACCGCCACTTGCGTTTCTAGCTGCCCCATCACTACCCATAAGAGTTATTTGATTATCACCAGCAACCACTTGGACTGACTTAACAAATGTATTTGCTTGAATATTAGTTCCAGTTATTTTAGCGTTTGCTGAAATACCATCCAAACTTGAAACAGCGGTTAGTGTTGATGATGCGTTAGTTGTTGTCGCTGTTGTTAGTGCTATACTTGAGCCATTCTTATCTTTAAAATCAGTAAATCGTTTCATCTGAATAATATTATGGACTTCTTTACCAGTTTGACCTAATCTGTGTTCTACCTCTTGTAATTCTTTAGATGTGGATACCGCTGGAAGTTTTTTCTTAACAACGGCGATTTGTGGGAATTCAAATCTGTATCCGCCACTACTAGAAGTTTGTTCTATATAATTATTAATAACCGAAGAAGGTGGGAGTAAATAATCAACAACTAATTCAACATTAGCAAATCCAACATTATCACTCAAAGCCATATAGTCGGTGTGTGTGTGTCCGCCATCAAAAGTTTTACCGAGATTGTATGCGAACCGATCAGCAAAATTCATTTCAAATTCAATTTGGATATTGTAATCCGTGAATAAGAAAAGCGGAAGCGACCGACCCTTTAAACAAGGGAAAATCATATTGAGTGGGATACCAAATTTTTCATTAAGGGTTGTATCACTATTAATAGATAATGAATTAATAACTTTACCAGTCCCATCAGTATTAGTTCCAAAATTAAGTCCACTATGGGTTTCATCTAAAAATATTTGCCCTTGAACTGAAGGCGTCCCATTTGGGGCGTTAGTATGGGCGGCGACAGCGCCAGATTTATTAACTTCTAATTCCATTGAATTTCCTAAGTAATGACCCATAACATTTCGTCGTTGTAAAACAGATTGATTTAAATTCATAAGAGTAGCAATTCTATCAACGTCTTGGCAGTTATTTATCTCAAAATCACCAACCTTTAATACAGCATTCTTAATACAACCTAAAGCCCCATTCCACATATTAATACGGAGGTTTCCATTAGTTCCACTAAGCCTTTTTAATTTAAAAGTAAGCATAGAAGTCCCCTCAAGAAAACCAACATTTCTTATAGTATATTTAAATACTCTCGTGCTATCAGTAGTAGAGTTATTAGGTTCAATAGTTTCAGTTCTAATTTCACTCTGTTGTGGCACTTCTTTTAAGCTATAATCCAACATATCGGCAATTGTTCCACTCATTTTATATATTAAGGATATATTTTATTTTTTAATTTTTTCTTTTTCAATAAAAACTTTTGGATTTTTAATTTTCTTTTTTTTAAATGGTTTAGCAATTTGGACTTTTTTAATATCAATTTTTTTTTGCGGTTTCGGTTTAGGTGGGGGGTCTTTACAAACTTCTCCCTCAAATATGTTTTTAGAGCAGACTTTCTTATTTTTAAATTTAATATCACTATAAATACTATTCCACGCTTTTAATTCTATGGGATCAAAACGTTTAATTTTCATTTGTTCTTGTAAAGTGTTGGGGCGCTTAACTGGTTTATTCATATATTACTAATATATTTTAACGTCCTCAACGTCCTTATATTCCCGCTATTTTCATCGTTTCCAGAAAAATAATTTAATATTATATTTTTATTATATGAATAAAAATTCTACATTAAATATGCGAGGGACTGGTGTAAAATTTAAAGATGATGATTATGAAACCCCCAGCTGTGTTTTAGCAGATTTATTACCATATATTAAAAATCATAACATTATATATGATCCATTTTATTGTAAAGGGTTAGTCATTGTTGAATGGGCTAAACTTAATAAACTTTGTATAAATCAAAAAGAAGATGCCTTTAATAGACAACATCCAGAAAATTTTGATATTTTAATAAGTAATATTCCTTTTAGTTTGAAAAAAGAAAGTGTTGAATTAGCGCTAAGTCTTTCTAAACCATTTGCTTTATTGATGCCGATAGACGCCTTAGGTTCTAAATGGATAAATAAATATTTTGATAAACTACAATTTATTATACCACATAAAAGATATAATTTTTATAAAGAGGGTAAATATGGGAGTGGGTGTTGGTTCAATACAATGTGGATTACACACGGATTAAATTTAAATGAAAATATTATTAAATTGGGGGAAAATAAGGACGTTGAGGACGTTAAAGAAAAAGTAATTTAAGGTTTAGAAATTGTAAAATTTATAACTGACCCACTTAATTCATTACTAAGTTCATTAGTTATAGTATCTCTGATTTCAACATCTAAATTATTAATTACCATTTTATTATTATCTAAATCTAAAACTTTATTAATGCTTGGTTGAAAAGTTCCAATTACAATATCACCACTTCCCATATTAACTATTTCACTATCAGCAAACGGAGTTGGGACGTCATATAATATTGGTTGGACGAAACCTACCGAATTTTTATTTCCATTAATAAATGATTGTTGTATATTTTTATAACATTTAATAGGTAAGTTTTTAAGATATATTGAATATGATGTATCCCTTACTATTTCGGCTTCTTCTCTTGCTACTGATACAACATTATCATCATTATTATTTGGATCTATTCGTGGAGATTCACCAACACCAACATAGTTAGCAAGTTCTTCTGAAAAGGTCATTTGATATCTTGCTATAAAAGTGTGGGGATTATTGACCGACGCATTATTAGCAGTTTTATTAAATCCACACATTCTTATAAATTCAAAACCTTCGCCTAGCTTCTGAGCTGAAACTATTAAATTAAAAGGCAAAGAGGCATTAATTTTTGATGTTTTTTGTGCTTCTGTTCCACCCAAAGTTGACTCTCCATTCATACCACCGCCGTGCGTCGTAAAAAAACTTCTTTGGATCGCCCCTATTCGTCTACCTAAACTTCTACTATCCCACACCAAATTTTTTTCTGTATGTGTTGAATATCCAATCATATTATATACTCTAAAAAACATAGTATCAGTTCCCCCACTTTTCTCTGTTAATCTACCATTACCTCTCAACCAGTATGTTTCAACGGCGAATTCTGGGTGGGCTGATGTTGTGTCCGTTCCAGAGGGATAAATTGCGGATAGACTTTCACTAAATACTTGTTTCATACCTTTAAATTCATCAATCATATCATTAATAAAAGGTTCGCCAGCAACATCTTTCGTTTTCATATAAATATTAAATCTTTTAGGTTTATCACCAGCAGCGCCAGTAATTTCAAAAGTTATATAAGCGCCAAGCCGAGCATTTACATTAGCGGCGTTCCCTACATCAGCGTGGGCCAATTGTGTGGCTCCTGATAAAAATACTGCTGGATTAGTCATCGCAGTTCCATTTGCCGAAGCATTACCATTGGTGCTTGTCCCTTTAGTTAAAGCACTTGTATTACTCGTCGCAGTCGCAGTCCAATCACTATCAGCAATTTCTTTAGAATACAAACCAACTGATACGGCATTAAGTAAAGTGTCTATAGGTCTATTACATCTCCAATGAATTAAATTTCTATTTGTGCCAGTGTTATATGGACTATTATAATTAAAATTGTAATGTTCTTGAGATAAAGCATAATTATCATAATATAAATCGTCTGGATTTGCTGAGGTTTTTTCATAAGCGTTGCCGTTGGCTGCCCCACCCCCTCTTACATCCGCTGTAGATAATGTTATATCCTCTAGTGATAATTGTGGGGGGAGTTGTGAATATCCTATACGGATTAAATCGCTTTTTTTTTCATCCACCAAAAGTCCTTGATAATGAAATAATTGTGTAGGTTTATCTGTATCTCGTAATTGTAAAGAATCAAATAAGGTTTTAATCCTAGTATCTAATTCAATTACAGAATATCCAGCCTTTCCAGTATCAGGGTTTATTTTAGGGATTGTAAGCACCCCAGCGCCATCACCTAAATCATCTAAAGTCAAATTAGATACAAAAGGGGATACAGGTTTTAAAGAGGGCATTGCCCCTTTAATTGATATTGTTATAGTCTGATCGTTATTAAAAAAAATATTACCATTTCTTTTAAATTTAGCGAAATTTAAATTTACTTTAGAATTAGGCTCAATAATAAGTGGCTCTTTAAATCTTACTGAATAGAGATGTCCGTTGTCTTCTGGGGATACTAAATTTACACTCGTCATTTATATATATTTATAATATTTTAATTTAATATAATGGAAGAATTAATTGATAGATTGAATGGTAGTGAATTAATAATTAATCAACACGAAACTAGAGATGAAAAGGTAAAAGAATTTTTATATAAAATTGGTGAAATACTACAACAACACAACCAATTGGCGAGTAATGTATTATTACAAATTGAAAATGAATATGTAAAAATATTAGATACCCTTGAAGGTATTTAATAGGTCTGGGTCATCGCAATATGATATTGGTTTTTCTATCGTCCCCATCGTCCCTATTTTCCCGCTTTTTATTTCATTATCCAGATAAATAATTTCGTCATAAATAAAATCCAAATCTTTATTTAAATTATGAAAAAGTTGCTTTTTTCTTTTTGTCTTAATTGGATCAATTCTTATAAATCCATCACAAAACTTTTTTTTTTTACTCTTAACGTTCATAGTCATTCCACGCTCTTCTAATTGTAATTTCATTAATAATCTTTTAGCGCCTTCACGCCTCATAGGTCGCCGAGTTATATATAATCTATTATCATATTTAGCACATAATCTTTTTCCATCTTTACGGCCAACTTTATATCCATTATTAATTTTATATATTTTGTAATCCATAATATACTATATAATAATATTAAAAAACATTTCAATAACTTTACTTGGTATTCTATATCTTTCTAATTTATTGCTTCCCTCACTTACGCCTAGTGTGTTATCAGGTTTTTGTATATTTGGATATAATTTATATTTTATTCGTAATGCTTTTGAATTACACCTAATTATTTTTCCATTATCTATTATAGTTTTACCAGTCCCCATTCTATTCTTATGTAGTTTTTGGCCTTCCCATTCTATCATATTTTCACAATCTTTATTACATTTATTAAATACTAATCCTTCAATATTAGTCCAAAATCTAGTAGTTTTTTTATATCCCCAATCTGAATATTTACAATAATCAACATCATAATAAGGTATTAAATCATTAATATATTCTTTCATTTTTCCAGTTTTAGGATTTTCAATAATATAATACTCTGGCTCAAAATAATCTATAATCTCAAATATTTTATCCACCATTGGGACACCATATTTTTCCATATCTTCATCTAGTATTTCTTTTGTTATTATTGTATCTCCGTGTGATTTTAATTTTCTTCCAATCCAAGTTTTTCTAAGTTGCGACCACCACAAACACACTGGACTTGCTGTTATTATTTTAAAAAATCCTTTTGGATATTGCTTATAATTCCAAGTCATAATATCTTCTTTAAAATGATACTGACTAATATAACCACTTCCTAATTTACATTCAGCGCCTAAATCTCTATCTAATGAATACACATTAAAACCTAATTCACTAGATACCTTACCAAAACTATGAGTTCCACTAAATAATTCTAAATGATTCATTAGCTATAACGCAGATTTTTTTTTTGAATAATAATTGTATTGTTTTTTAGTTCTAAGTGGAGATTGTTGGACTGCCGAAACAACATCTTGTATATCATCTTGTATATCATCAACCCATTCATTAGCATCATCAACGTGTTCTACTACATCATTTATACTACATTTAGATTTACAACAAAAACTAAGTTTGATTCTATCTAATAAATCTTTAAGTCCCATAATATTAATTAATATTTTTTAACTCTACCTTTCTTTTTTTTTTCAGCAATAGCTTTGGCTTTGGCTTTCGTTGATAATTCACCCATAGTCTTAGGTGTATCTTTTGTAATTCTTTTAGTCGGTCTAAATATTTTATTTTTTTTACCATCATAAGTTTTTTTTCCATCTTGAGTTCTCCAGTCTTCTTTATGCCATCTTGTTAATCCAGTTTTCTTAGGTTTAGATCCACTATATTTACCACCCATAGATTTATAGGCTTTAACTACTAATGATGATTTATAAGCTGAGTGTTTCATATTCGCATATTTAGCACGAGCTTTAGCATATAACGCTTTGTTTGTTGGCTCAGGCATTATAATTATAAAATAGAAAAAAAAGCGGGAAAATAAGGACGTCTAGGACGTTTACATAGTTTTTACGAGAGTTTGAAGGTTAAGCACCGAATTATATTTAACGAATGATTGGACTAACTCTGATTTATTACGCCTATCAACTGGAAGCGTTGTATTACCAGCATTAACACCAGAAAATACAGTATTAGAATAATCCCTATTAACATACGCCATAGAATTACCAATACCATAAGTGTAATCAACACCAAGTCCTAATAGCTCTGGAAACATTTGTGATCCAACACCATCAGTATCAGCGATGGCTGCTGTGCCTCCGCCAGCCGCTCCAGCCCCACGATAATTTGTGGCTCTATCTTCGTAATCTGCTTGTTGATTTAATTGACTTCGTTGAAGAGTTGCTGATGATTTAACTGCTTCTTTACCACCGAGAAGCGCTCTTTCAAAATGTTTTCGTAATTCAATATCACCTAAATTGTTTTCATACTGGCACATTTGCGACATATTAATACCACCAGATCCAAGCTCAACTTGAGTATCAAAATTAGGTTGAGCTTTTAAAGGGAATGTAAAAGGAAATCTTAAATTATCCTTTTTGTGTTCTATTTTTTTCATACCAACTGGAAATCTGAAATTATTTTGCTGATAATTAAGGTTATTAGTTTGGTCTTTATCTAAATATAAATTACACATTGCCTTTACTGAATTGAGTTGTGGGGTATAAGTGTTATTATCCTCGTCAGCGTGAATATCATTTAATAGATTTATTTGCGAGTTCATCATAAGATTTGCTGGATATGAAGATAATTCTTGTGGTGTTGGAATAACATATCTACCCTCTAATTTAAGGTTTCTAAGACAATACATTTTGTTTCTTGTATCAGCGCCCGCTTGACTAGCGATCACTGAGTCTCTAAATCGGTTGTGTAATACAGCGGAGTCTGGAGCGAGATGAAGCGTCAGGAGTAAACCATTTGTATAAGCTTGACCTAAATGAATATTACCACTTTGGAGCATATCAATATCTAATCTAATACTAAAATGAACCCCAATCTCTTTATTATTATTAATTTTTAAATCTTGTTTGGTTTTATCAGCAATAATATTCATAAGTCGGTTTTGATGATTGGCGTGTGCTCCGAGAGCCAGCGACCGATTTGGTGCTACACCCCATAAATAATCCTCATCATTATTAGTATATGCCTCACGAAGGGAAGCATATGACGAATAATTATGAATATTAACTAATTCGGTATTTGTTTTTTTTGTTTGAATTACAACTTTATCAATAACATTATGAACGCCTCCGTGATTTGGAAGGTTAATTGCTGTTTCAGCAGTCATATTCGCACCATTATCATTATTAATATTTGTGTAATTAGTTTCTCTACCAAACCCTTCATTAGTGGAACTATCTTTAATAAAGAATTGTCCTGATAATACTAATGATTTAACTTCTAATAGTTTTTCAATAGCGGGGAGGGAAAATTTAATAATTGGGTTGCTCTCTTTAAATGAAAAACCCCCTTCAACCCCATTTGTCCCAGCACTTTGTAATGGATTATCATTTAACGGCGAAATACTAAAATAATTCTTTTCAATCGGCATTTTATATATATATAAAATATTTTTATTTTAAAATTAAATCAAAAAAACGGATTGCCTATAAGACTAATTGTAAATTATCTTTATTCACCATAATAGATTTAACTGAGAATACCCAATTAACCATTCGGCAATTAGAAACCGAAGCACCCCCATTTGGAGCTGTTGAAGCGGCCGATCTTTCTTGAGAAAATCCTAATCGTATTTGTGGCTCAGCATCTTTTAAATTATATACAAATTGTTCGCCTCTAGCCAATTCTCTAGCGTGGAGATAAGTGTTAGTATAATCACTGAGATTTCCACCACGACCATCGCCAAGCCTTTTAACATTTAATCCTATAGATGTAAAAGCCTTAACAACTTCATTATAATTAACTACTTTATCATTTTTCGCTTGTGGGTTATAAGGTTTGAGCGGATATAGTTTATTATTAATAAAATATTGGACGGAGTTTAAAAATGTATTGTGTGGAGGTTGACCTAAATAATAGTTTGGAGCATAAGCGTCATTTTCACCTAAATCACCAGCAACCTTAATATAATTGGTAAATATACATTTCGCTGCCGAAGCAACTGAAGTTATTTCACTCTGATGAGTTCTACTTGTTTCAGGTAAATTATCTAAAAAGCAATCCCACGAGATAAAATCATATTGACTTTCTTTTACAATTGATTTAAGCATTGCTGGGGGTGGGACGACTTGAAGGACTTTTAATTCTACATTCTTTAATTTATATGATGGGGATGATGGCTGAAACCATATTTTAAGAGCCGTCGTAACTGCACCGATATTAGCGTCAGTATTAATTACAACCTTTTTATTTTTAACATTCACACCTGCCCCAGCGGCGTTAGAGCCACGATGAAGACCAGCAACCACAAAAGCTATATCTGTATTTGCTGTAGCACCACCAGTCCCTCTAACATACATTTTAGACCCAACAGCAATACCAAGAGAAGCGACCTCATCAATATCATTAGTAAGAGTTATGACTCGGTTTCCAGTTCCACCAACAGAAGATACATCAATACCTCTTGCGAAATCATCAGCTTTGACTGGGACGTTAGTTCCGCTAATTCCATTACCACTAAAAATATGTTGTAAAACCTTTTGATTTTCGGCGAATGTAATTTCTAATTTAAGACCACCAAATAATAATATTGGAGTAAGTTTTTCACTCACACCAAAATGACTGAAAATTCCAGATTTAAGTGGGATACAATATTTTCTTGATGAGAATTTTTTAGCGCCCATTTCACTATCTTGTGTAGCATTATCGTCATCTTGAGTTGCTAATACTGTATCAGCACCAGACGATATTTGAGATATAGCTAAAGCGCCTAAATCATAACACGAGCGAGGCATACCAGCAGATCCATTAGCACTAATAGTATTTAATTTAGTTGTTGATGATGTTGTAGCATTATAGGCACGACAATTACTATCAGTCCCTTGTTTAACTTGTATATGTTTATCATCTTCTTCTAAATATTGATTTTCTAATGACGCCCATAAATTATAGTTAGTAAGTGATTCTAGCAATTGGCCGTTAGATAATGAATAAATATCCATTCTTTCTATAACAGCAGATGCCCCTGCGGTGGGAGGCAAAGAGGCAACACGAGAATTACTATCAGTGTTTAATAAATCAAATGATAAATAACAATCACGACCCTTTACAAATCCGATATCTGGATTAATAGTAAAGTTTGCTTTTTGTTCGGCAACGAACTCACTTCCATTATCAGCGACAAGAGCAACGAATTTTGAATTTTCGGCAACAGACATTTTATAATATATATAAATATTTTAATTTAAAATAAAATATTTTATCATTATATAAAATGAGTATAAAAATAGAAAAAGAGCCAATCTATAATCAGATAAAAAATACGTCATCTAATTTTGATAATTTAACTATTAAAGGTGTTGATGAATCAATTGCGGGGTCTGGAAATGTTGTAGGGTTTAATCTAAATTCTGTTTATATTGAATATAATGGTGTTGTTGCTGTTGATGTTGTAAGTAGCGTAACGACTGATACGGCGGCTGGAATTGGCGCTAGGAAAATTAGAGTTAGTGGTTTGTATTGCGATGCTGGGGATAGTCTAAAATATAAGCCAAGAGTTGCTGAATTTACTATGGCGGGAACTTCAAATGCTAGTTTAACTAGTGGGACAAATTCATTTTCTATTATTAATAAAGTAGAGATGAGTTCTAATGGAACTGGTAATTGTAATCAAGGGGATATTAGTGTAAAAAAAACTGGGACATCATCATTAATGGGATTTATTAAAGCAACTCATTCACAATCCCAAGCCTTTATTCGTGGAGTATCTCATTCACAAACTTTATTAATTAAAGACATTCATTTATCATCATTCGCACAAACAGCAACTATGATAAAAATATATACACAAAGTCTTAATAGTGGGGCAAGACAATTAGAAACACAATTATTAATTAATGATAAATCAAATCACATAGATCATCAACTCAATTTAAAAGTATTACCAAATCATAGCGTCTATGCTGAGGTAGTCCCTTTAGAAACTATAACTGGATCTAATTTTATAACTATGAATGCGTCAAGTATCTTAATCTAAATAATTTTTTTTTATAATTAAAATATTTTATATATATATAAAATGACTAGTATTAATGGGACAAAAGTTTTAGCCTTAAATTCTGCTGGAAATGCCTTAGCGCCATTAAAAGTTGATAGTAATGGATTGCTTAGAGTTATTGCCGAAGCGACATCAGTAAGCGCCAACGCTATTAATTTAAATACAGATGGATTGGAAGGTTTACAAACCTCAACAAATTCTAAATTAGATACTATTGATGGAGTTTTAGATAATGCTGAAGCACATTTAGGAAATATTGATACTGGGATTGATGTGTTAGAAGCGTGTGTTGGGTCAAATAAAGTAAATGTAAATATATCTAGTGGGAATATAACTGGATTTTCAACAGCAGCCAATCAATCAACTATTATCGGACACGTTGATGGGATTGAAACCTCACTTACGGCGATAACAGGATACGTGGACGGAATTGAAGGAAACCAAGCAACTATGATAGGACATTTAGATGGGGTTGAAGGTAAATTAGATACATTAGAAACAACGCTCACTGCGATTGAAACAGACCAAGCGGCGATTGAAGTATTACTAACAGCGGCGAATGGAAAACACGCAGCCAACGAAACCTTATTAGGGACTATTGATTCTGATACAGATGCTATTAAAACATCAACCGCCGCTTGTGCTACAGATTTAGCGGCGATAGAAGTTATTAATACAAATGCCGAAGCACACTTAGGAAATATTGATACTGGGATTGATGTGTTAGAAGCGTGTGTGGGATCTAATAAAGTTAATGTAAATATATCTAGTGGAAATATTAGTGGGTTTGCGACTGAAACAACTTTAGGAAATGCTGAAGCTCATTTAGGAAATATTGAAACAGCAGTTCAAGCCTTAGATGATATAGTTAAGACTGAAGATACAGCACATAATTCTGGCGATAAAGGTGTTATGATGATGGTAGTTCGGCAAGATTCACAATCCGATTTTGGAGCTGATGGAGATTACGTCCCTTTATCTGTGGATGCTAACGGATTATTACGTGTAAGCGGTGGGGCGACTGATGTTAGCGCTTTATCAACACACGCTAAACAAGATACTATAATAGGACATTTAGACGGAGTTGAAGGAAAATTAGATCATTTAAGCGATAATTTAGATACATTAGAAACAACACTCACTGCTATTGAAACAGACCAAGCGGCGATTGAAGTATTACTAACGGCGGCGAATGTAGACCACGCAGCTAACGAAGTATTACTAACAAATGCGGAAGGTCATTTAGGAAATATTGATGATGATACTGGAGCTTTAGCTGCGTGTGTTGGGTCAAACAAAGTAAATGTTAATATATCTAGTGGGAATATTAGTGGATTTTCAACAGCGAGTAATCAATCAACTATTATCGGACACTTGGATGATGTTGAAGGTAAATTAGATACATTAGAAACAACGCTCACTGCGATTGAAACAGACCAAGCGGCGATTGAAGTATTACTTACAGCGGCGAATGGAAAACACGCAGCCAACGAAACCTTATTAGGGACTATTGATTCTGATACAGATGCTATTAAAACATCAACGGCCGCCTGTGCTACAGATTTAGCGGCGATTGAAGTATTACTGACGGCGGCGAATACCGATCACGCTGCGAATGAAGTTCTTTTGACTGGAATAGACCAAAAATTAGGAGATATTGAAACAGCAGTTCAATTAATAGATGATGGATATGGGACTATGACTGAAACAACATTGCTAAATGCCTCAGTCGGTTCATCAGCAACAACAACTAGTAATGTATTCACAAAACCTAGAGAAATCACCCACGCTGGTATTAGTATAGTTGCTGATACAAATGGGACTTACAATGCTTTTATTGAATACTCAGTTGATAATTCAACCTATTTTCAAGGTTCAAATTTAAATTTTTCATCAAATGCGGAAAACTCTGGAGAAATAGGGACTAGTGCTATTAGCTCTGGATATAAATATTATAGAGTTCGTGTTGCTAATAATCATAGTGGTAGTCAAAATTTTACAGTAAAAATATGTTATTAATCCACGTCCCAGACGTCCTTATTTTCCCACTCTTTTTTATTATTTTTATAAAAAAATTATATATTGATAATATATAAAATGCCTAAGAAATTTATTATTAAAAAAAAAGCTGAGCCTAAGGGTTTACCACCAAGTAAAGCCCAAGCAGCTAAAAATAAAAAAGAAAAAGAATTGTTAAGAAAAAGAAAAGGTAAACCATTAGCAACCCAAGGAGATGCTAGAAAAATCCCAGAGCGAATTACGAGTGCCGAAAATATTATGATGGGTATGAAAAAAACTGGGACTAATCAATATTATATTACCCAATTAGAAAAAAAAATTAAAGCGCTTAAAAAAAGACAATCGTTAAATGTAGAAATAACATCTAAAAAAAAATAAATAATAATTATATAATGAGTAAAGCAGAGAATTTAATGAAATATAATATGAAACAATTAAAAGAATTTTGTAAAGAGAAAAATGTTATTGGTATTAGCAAGCTTAAGAAAAATCAATTAATTGATATTATGGTTGATTTACAAGAGTTTGATTATTTATATAATCCCTTAGAAATGATCGTTGAAGAGGAACTTAGTGATGAATCGTGGAAATGTGCGTGTGATGAAGTTTGTGGCGAATGTGCGGATGAACCTATTATATTACACTTGCCTATAAATAGATTAAATTTAGAGAGTGTTGTATTACCAGATAAAGATTTTCAATTGCTAAAACCTAAAAATTATGATAAGATGTTTAATAAAGGAAAATTAATTTTAGAGAAATTTAAATGTTAAGTTATATTATAAAATGAGTGGAGTAATGTTAAATTTTAAAGGTAAGATGTATAAATTGTGTGAGAAGAAAGATATGGATAGAAAACCTAAATCTAAACCAGTTGAAGTGGATAGAAAAATTCGTAGTGATAAAGGCGGTAAACACTCTAAACCAAAACCAGTTAAAAAACAATCCCCACCAAAAGCCAAACCTAAATCTAAGCCAAAACCAGTTAAAAAACAATCAGCACCAAAAAAAGTTGTTAAAGCAAAACCAAAAAAAGCAAAAAAACAAATGAAGGTTGAAGGTTTCCCAGCATTTAAAGGGGATGAGCCAAGAGCCAAAGAAGAGAAAAGGCGTGAAAATAAACTTTACTAATTATATATGTCGTCAGCGGGTAATGGAAAAAAAAAGATGGGAAAATTAAAAGGATATAAATGTTTTACAAGGGTAAATAATAAGGGAGCGACGTATACGACTTGTCGTGATGACGAACAACAATTACGTATAGCGTCGGCTAAAAAAAAAAGAGAATTAACTAAACCACCACAAAAAAAATTTAGTGCTAGCGGTAAAAGAATAATTAAACCGAAACCTAAAAAAAAATCCCCTAAACCTAAGCGACCGAGAGGCAGACCTAAATTGCCCCCAAAGGTCAAACCACCACCACAAAAAAAGGGGAGAAAATTAGGCGGTAAAAATAAACCAAAAGAAAAGACTGGATCAATAACAAAAGAGGGATTAAAAAAACAATTAGCTGGATTAAAAGGCGTTGAACGAACAAAAAGACGTAGATTAATTTTAAAAAATTTCAATTTAACTGAAAATTAGCGGGAATATGAGGACGTCTGGGACGATTAAATATCAAATATTTCTAAATATTTAGTAAACGTTTTATTATCAAATTTTCTATTAGTTTCTATATATTCATTAAGCGCATCTAATATTGGATTGTCGCTCGTAAATTTAATTATACTATTATTAACTAAATTTCTTTTCTTTTCAGTCTTAAATATTTTATTTATATTTTCTTTATTATTTTTCAAATAAATCATCCCTATTTTAATCCCAGTAAATATAAAATGGTTTCTATGAATGTAATTTTCAATACTAATGATGTTTTCAGCGTCTTCAATATCACCTTCACAATAAATATCATATAAATATGGTTCATATAGCATATATGTGGATAAATACATATAAATCTTCACCTTAAAACCTTGCTTTTTCATATTTTTATATATTTGTATCATTCTATCAATATCATCTTCATCGGCCCAATCACAACTAAACAAAAAATATGTTTGCTTTTTAGCGTCAAACGCTTTAACGTTTTTTAATCTAATATCACAATTCCCATCTTTTTTTTCAACCTTTCTAGCATATTCAGGGTTTCTTTCTACAAATTTATTAACTAATTTACGTTTAGTTTCTTTAGTTCGTAATACTTTTTTATCAATCCCACCATCTAAAGTCCAAAAATTATGTTTAATATATACACCTTCATTTCTCAACAATCCTCCATCATTTTTAAAATAATTTAATGTTCTGTAAAAATCTTCACAAAAAGGAAAATCAGTTTTTTCACAAATTCTTTTATTAAAAGTCATTCTAAATGCCCCAATAATAAATTTTAATCCAGTTGTAATTCTATTTTTCATCCAACCAATATTTCTTAATGGATATACACCCATTAAATTATAACCACTATCCCATAATTTATCAAATGAATTTAAAAAAAATAATTCATAATCTACGATTTCCTTATGTTTATATGTATCCCCTACTAATACTTTTTCATATAACCCATCACAATCATCATCACACCAAACTAATGGCGTATTTTCATCATAATAATTGGATATAAATTCACGCTGTTTATTAATTCCTAATACACCTTCCATAATTCTATATCCATCAATTTCATATTGTAAATAATCATTTAATTGTTCCTTAACTATCCATATATCAATTCTATCCTTCGGCACACCGCCCCGCTCTAACATAGCCAATGTTCTCTGTCCTAAGACTTCGCTTCGTCCATAACTTGGTATAACTACTCTATAATCATATTTTAACCCACACTTTTTTATATTTTCTCTTACATAACTTACCATTGAATATCGTGTTCCTTCAAAAGGTAAATTAGCGTGATGTTTATGGACGTTTACAAATAATAAATCAGTCGGCTTAACGTTTATTGCTACTTTATAATCAACCAAACAAAATTCGCCACCTTCAAAATCTCCGGCCGTTGTTATCGTTCCAATTCCGTCCTTAAAATCTCCCTTATCTATATGGATCGCAGTTCTAAAATTTTTATTGATTGTAATAGTGCTATAACAAGATTGTCCGATACGTTCTCTATGTTTTTGAATGAATTGATTTTGCTTCCCATAATGGGCTGGGAGCTTTGCCGCCATTTCGCAACTAATTCTTTCCATATATGGTATGATTTTTGAATAAATATCTTTGTGTCTAGCTGTGAATTGTGTTTGTCGGCATCTGGGTTGTGTTTTAATAGTTTTTTTATAATTAACTAAAGGTTTTTCATAATAACCTACTAAATTTGAATAAACTGGGTTATTTAATTTATATTTTCTATTGCTTATTCCCTCTGGATTTAGTGTATATTTATTATGATAATTATGTTCTTTTAATTTTACATCTTTTAATCCCTTAGCCCATAATGGCTGGCTCATATCTAATTTTCCAGCGGCGTGTCCTCGCCCTAAACTAACTATAAATGTAGACGCTTTTTCAATGGTAGG
>Ga0181406_1000331_pt1 | contig 18417 bp, 21 predicted proteins | sample 29SPOviralmetaG_FD_130135 | JGI IMG/M metagenome (GOLD analysis project Ga0181406, IMG submission 130135) | Marine viral communities from the oligotrophic San Pedro Time Series (SPOT) site, San Pedro Channel, CA, USA - 29 SPOT_SRF_2011-12-20 | ecosystem: Environmental > Aquatic > Marine > Strait... | reverse complement strand
TGACTCTTACAGAATACCTATACAATCACAAGCTAATGAAGTAGATATAACTATAAGTAACGATACACACCTTCCTTGCATATTCCAAAGTGCAGAATGGGAAGGGTATGTAGTATTACGTAACCAGAGACTTTAATATGACACATTACTACAGACCATCAAGATTTGAAGATTGTGCTAAAGTAGCACCTTTAATGCGTGAACAAGATGTTAAAGAAATTATGTATAGTCATGGACTAAAGCCTTTAGAAGCTTTAGAAAATTGCTATAATACTTGTGCTATATGTAATTCTATTATACACGAAGATGGTAGTGTAGTAGGTATGTTTGGAGTATCTGATAGTAATATACTAGCTAGTCCTTGGTTATTAGGAACAGATAAAATAATAGAAACTCGTAAAGAATTTATACCACAAGCTAAAGATTGGGTAGAAGAAATGATTAACATCTACCCTCTTTTAACTAATTATGTTCATGTAGATAATACTGTTTCATTAGTGTGGCTTAAATCTTTAGGTTTTAAGTTTATAAAATTAGATCAACAATATGGAATAGGTAAAAAACCTTTCTACCAATTTGCGAGGATAAATAAATGTGTAACCCAGCTTTATATGCAATAGGTGGTGGTTTAGGAGCTTTACAAGCCCATGCTACACATGAAGCTCAAAAAGCCCAACACGAAGCTGCTGTAGGTGCTTACTTGGGAAATATAGATGAATCACAAAAAGCTAAAATAGAAGCAGACAGACAGATAAACCTTAATCAAGCCCAAGAAGAAGAAAAAGCTGCACAAGAAAAAATAGCTAATAATTTAATTAATAGAAGAACAATGGCAAAAGGTGTACAAGCTCAAGCTGAAACAGGAGCTATATCTAATACTGGTGCTATTGTTCAAGATATGATGCGACAAGGTTTAATGCAAAATAATATGATTTCTGCTAACTTAGCTAGAGCTGGACAACAAAGACAAGAAAGCAGATATATTCAAGAAGCTAATTACCAATCACGAATTAATTCTGTAGCTCGTCCTGAATGGGATTCTTCGTCTGCTATAGTAAACTCAGTATTAGCTGGTGTTCAAACTGGAGGAGCAGCAGCAGCAGCAGGACACTCAATGAAAATAGGGATGAAAACGTAATGGCAAAAAATAAATCAGTTTATGAAATTATGGGTGATCCTAGTGATATAGCAAAACCTGATGAATATGAAGTTCGTGCTTCAGCTACACCGTCAGATCATTTTGTTAACCCTAAATCTGCACAAACATTATTAGCTGAAAGTAAAGATTTTAAAAAAGCTGCTACAATGAGTGCTTTAGCTAAAACTTTTACAAGCGGCTTACAAACAGCAGCTAAAATTAAAACACAACAAGATGCTTATGATATTAAATCAGATTTACATTCTGTTAATACACTTGCTTTAAAAGATCAATATAAGTATGATAATTGGGTTCAAAATAATCAAGCTGATTATAAAAGTATGACCATACCAGAAAGAGATGATAAAAGATTAGAATTTTTTGAAGAAACTTTTACTTTTCTTAAGAATACACACGAAGATGTTCAATTTAGATTTAACACTCGATTTGATAACCTTGTATATGCTGAAAATAAAAGTATGTATGACGATGATTTTGAAAAATATGTAAATACAAAAATTGATCCTGAATTTAATGCACTTGATTTTTATCCTAAAAACATTTCAAAAGCTTCTTTATTAAATCATGATACAGATTATACAAAACATTTAGACAGTGAAAAATTAATTGATAATGTGCAAAATCGTTATAATTATTCTGTAGACCTTTCAATAGAAAGATTAAAAGAATCAACAGGATTAGATTATACAGAATTAAACAACAGGTTTGCTAAAAAAGCTATAGCTAATTTAGTTAATGATGATCCTAGATTATATAATTGGGCAAAAAATAAAAAAATATATTCTACAGCTAAAAACGTAGATAGTGGTTTACTTGAATTATCTAATAAAAAATTCCTTGCTTATAAAGCTAGAAATTTAAAAAACGAGCAACAAGACCAAGCTGGAGAATTAGCTACGTATTTTGATAATGCTGGTGAAACCACTATAAATCAAGATAGTGAAAAACTTTTAATAAAAGCTGGTATTAATCCAGTCACAGCAAAAGGTATAGCTGAAACAACTGTTTATAATGTAGATTATTTAAAAACTAGTATTGACGCTTGGCAAGAAAAAAATGAACAACTAAATGGTGAAGGTTATGCTGCTTTAATTAATACCGCTACTGCAAAAATTAAAGTTGGTGATTACGATCTTTACACAGCTATTAAAAATATAAAAGATCACCGAGGTGAAAAAATATTTAAAAGTAGTTTGTATGCAAAAGAAATAGCTTTATTAAACCAAGCCGATGAAACTTATAGAAACAAAGTTGAACCTACTATTACTAAAAAACAAATAGTACAAGGAGGTTCTGATGCTATTTTAGAAGATTGGCTAAATGGTTCTGACGATTTTAGTATATACGAAAATAGAAATTTTTCAAATATACTAGGAGCAGATAACCCAAATGTACCACCTGTTTATTTTAATGATGGTATTAAAAGTTTAGCAACAAATAAAATACTAGAGCATGAGCAAAAGCAATTAACAATATTAACTAAAGAACTTATAGGTTTAAACCCTGATGATCCTACTTATATGGAAAAAGCTCAAGAATTTTTAAATTATGAAAACAAAGTTACAACAAGATTTAGAAATGCAGGTATTACTAATCCAGCATGGCAACAAGAAATAAAAATTGCTGGAGAAATATTAGCAGATGGAAAAGAAGTAGATGATGAAAAATTAGATCAAATTTTGAGAGGTTTAATTAGATATAGTAAACTTCAAAAGGTTAGTCCTCATTATGTAAATAATACTGGAGATGCAGAATCACAACAAGTATTTGAAACATTAATAAAAAATATTAATATTAAAAACGCTCCTTTTTCTGCTATGTTTAGTGATGATCAAAAAAATAATTTAAAACACGCTATAGAGCAAGCACAAAAAGAGCCTATAAATATACCAGAAGAAGATGTAAATTGGATTAGAAATTCAGTTGAAGCTTTTATTGGTGAACTTGGTGAGCAAGAATTTACGCTTTTTAACACTGGTAGAAACATAGGACATTTACATGGTATTAATCAAATTTATGAAGCTATTAGACATCAAATGCAAAAAGCAGGCGATACAAAAGAAGATGCGTTATATGCAATTATAGGTACTTCGCCTACATTGGGAGAAATATTAAGAGATTCACCAGATTCTTGGTTTAATCAAAACTTTAAAGTAATAACTACAGAAGATGAACGTGAATCTTCTATACTTGGTTATATACCTTGGATGGGTGAAGATTTTAACCACGTAATAGATAAAAGACCTTTTAAACATTTTAACTCACTAAATGGAATACCTATAGAAGATGCTGATAATTATTTAGAAGTAAGTTTACCTGAATATTTAACAGAATTAGCAAGTAGAATAAATGGTAATGACAGTTTAAAAGAACAAGTTACTATTATTCCAAGAGGTAATGATTTTACATCTGGTTATATACTTCAAGATATACAAGGTGATGCAGTTCAAGACGCTAACGGAGATTTAATAACTTTTGATATAAAAGAGTTTTACGATTGGGCTAATACGAAAAGATAATACATAAAGGTATGTTATATGAGTGATTTAAATTCACCTTTAATTTTAGAAGAAGATGAAGAAAAAAACAATATTGGTTTAGATACAGATGTACTAAAAAACATACAAGAACAATCAGATAAAATAAATTTAGATTTAGCTCGTATTAATATTAATAAACCTTATGAAGCTCCAATAAATAATGAAGTTGATTCTGTAGAAACTAATGAAAATGATTCTTCTTTTTTAGAAAAATTTGGTGAATTTCACATTGATTTAGGAAAAGATTTAATAGAAGATCCGATAGGTACTGTTAAAGAAAGAACAACACAACTTGTTGATAAAACAAAAGAAGAAGTTGTTGAATATAAAAATATGGTAGGTTCGGCTTGGAAACTTAATTCTCCTATTTCATGGGCATATAACTCAAATTTTTTTAACACTTTTGATGTTGAAAAAGATTTTAATATAGATCCAGAAACTATTGTTAATTTACGTAGGCAGTATGGAGAAAAAGTAGCTGTAGATATATTAAATTCTAATAGTGCAGAAGAGTTTGATTTTAGATTAGATAGAGCTGAACGGTACATGGAAAATATTAAAACTTTAAAACTTAATGAAGGTTTTGGAATAAAAAATATTTCTGCAATGATTCATGGTGTTGGTATTGATCCTACAACATGGGCAATGGTGTATGCTACAAGAGGTGCTTATATACCTAAATTAACTTCTAATATGACTAATGCAGCTAGAATAGCAGCTTATGCTAAAAGAGGTACTGTTGTAGGAGCTACTGAAGGTACAGGATATGGTTTAGTTCATAATACATTAAACCCTTATACTGATTTAACAGATAATCTTGAATGGTGGACAGCTTTTGGAGCTGCTGGAGGGTTAATTGGTAATAGTATAATTGCACGAATAAACAGAAACGCTGATTTAAAGCGTATGAATGATATGAAAATGCCTGTTCCTTTAAAACAGGCTAGAGAAGGTGAAGATTTTTGGTCGTCTGTAGAAAGAACAGCTCATAAAAACTTATGGGATGATGCTGAAGATTTAATACAAGGTAATGACGGTGTTTGGTACGTTCCTGAAAAAGATTGGCAAACATCTAAAATTATACCTTACAAAAAACAAGATATTAAACCTCCTAAAGGTTGGATAGATAATACTACTCCTTTAATTAATTTAGAAAAATATTCTCCTGTTTATTTAAAAACATTAAATAATGAAAACCTGTTTAACATTGTACATAATGCTTATGGTATAAATATTGCAAAATTAGGTACAGGTACTACCCCTTTAACCCAAAATAAACAATTAACTTCTAAAATTGACGGAAGAAGTTATACTAGCAAAGAATTTACAGAAGCGGGAAGAAAAATTGCTCTTAAAACTATTGAAAAACTTTGGCAAAACAAACAAGAAAAAGAAATTGAAGCTTTGTTAGCTTTTAAAACTATTAATAAACAAATACAAGAAATTCAAGCTGCTAGTTCAAATAATAGGTATGAAAAAACAAGATTAATAAAATTTAGAAATTCATTACAAGAAACAGTATGGACTAAAGAAAAAGGAGATCCTTTTGCAAACTTTAATTTAAAAGCTTATCAAAACGCTATTTACAAATCTGAAATGTCAAAGGTTTTAGAAAATAAAAGAATTGACGGTAAAGACTATTTAATTAAAAGAACTTACCAACATCCTAACACTAAACAAACAATGTTTGCTGCTAGTGACGGTAACACTCAACAATATTATACTCTTGTTAAAGGTTCTGGAATAACTAAAGGACAAGATAAAGCTGTTATATTTAACAAAGAAACAGGAGAAATAATAGAAACAATATCTCCTAGAAATTTAATTAAATTACAAGCGGAGAATAAATTTAAAGGTAGTAATTATTATTTTATTAACAAAGATGGTTTAAGAACAGGTTGGTACACTTCAGACCCTAAAGGATCTTTAGGTAAACACTTAACTGATGACACTACATTAAATGGTGACGGAAGATTAGACGCTATAAGAGCTTCTTATAATCATAGAGCAATGACAGAAGCTCAAGAGGCTGAAATGGTTGGAGGAGAAGCTTTAACTAATCTGCAAAAAACAATTAAAAATAGTGAAAAACTTTGGAAAAAACTTGATGCAAGAAATTTACCTTTTGTTAAAGATTTACAAAATGTTCCTGTAGCTCGTTATCAAAAATGGAGCGGTGGTTTAACTAAAATAATTTCTGCTGTTGCTAGAGCAAGTCAATCTGAATCTCCAGAAATAAGAGCTTTAGCTTTACGTTTAGGTACAGTTACATCAAGATTAGAAAACCAAGCAGGTCAAAATGTCCCTATAGGACAAAATGCAACTCTACTATTTCAAGGTTTAGAAAGAGCAGCCCAAGTAAGATGGGGAAGAACTTTACTAGAACATGGAATACATTATAGAAAAGGTGGACATAATTTTTCTATTGAGCAATTAAATATAGCTACTTTTCACCATTTAACAAAAACTCCAATGCCTTCTGACATACCCCCTTTAAACTCTAAAATTATTGAACTTATAGAAGCTAGGGGAAAGTTATTAGAAGAAATATTTGATGGTGCTGTTAAAGATGGAGTTGTAGGTTTACCTCAAAAAATTCCTAATTATGGTATGCCTCGTCAATACATTTATGATAAATCATTTATTGTATTTAATAAATTTGATGTTAAAGATTTACAACTTACTTTTGGTAAAATGGTTTATCGAGAACTAACTAAAGATTTACCACCAGAAAAAGTTACAGCTTTACTACAAACTGCTAAAGGAAAAGAAGCACAGCAGTTAGCTTATAAAGCAGGAGCAACTTATTTAAAGTCTATTCATAGAAAGATTATTAAACAAGATTACGAACCATCATTTAACTCAGCAGCCATGAGCAGTAAAGTTTTAGGTGGTGAAGATGATCTTATAGATTTACTGTCTACTATAGGTAGAACAACTGATGATTTTGGTAAAGAAATAATAGATGAATCTTTAGCTTTATCACCACAGCAAATAAATAGTGTTATAGATAAATTACCAATAAACAAAACAAATGCAGGTAAGTCACGTAATATTCATGCTAGGCAAAGAATGAAAATAGATGACAAAGGTATTTATAACGTAAAACTTAAAACAGGGGGAGTAGCTCCTTTTACTCTTTCTGATATGCTTGATACTAATGCAGAACAATTAGTACAGCCTTATATTTATCGTATGTCTGGTGCAAGAGCATTAGCTAGGGTTGGTATTGATACTGATGAATCTTTTGAATCATTAAGAACAGAAGCCCTAAACGCTGCTTCTTCAAGAGGTTTAGATCCTAAAATTGTTCAAAAAGAAATAGCTGCGTTAGATTATATGTATAAAATGATACGTGGAAGTTTTGATGCTAGAGGACATTTAGGACAATCAGCAGCAAATTTAGGTAGAAGATTTAAAGCTGTATCTTTTATTTATCAAATGGCAAAAGCTGGTGCTATGGCTATGATTGAAGGTGGAGCAGTTGCTTCAGAAAATGGAGTTAGAACATTTTTAAAAAATTCTTTACTTGTTCCTGACATGATTAGAAGAGCTAAAAGCGGTAAATTAAATGACAACGTATTAGCTTTTCTTGAAGATTTAGATGGAAGAGGTGGTGATTTAGTTACAGGAAGATTTCAATCTCGATACATGGAAAACACTGTTCAAGACATAATAGAACACCGCATGAATAAGTTTGATAAAATTGCAGAATATTGGCAACGAGTAACAAGTATATGGGGTGGATTAGCACCTGTGACAACATTGTACACAAGGTATCACTCAAGAAATACAGTACAACGCTTTTATGATAATTTAGTTAAGCCTACGCTTGTTATCGGTGGAAAACCTAATTTAAATTTTTATGGTTCAATTAAATTTCAACAATTAGGTTTAACAGAAGATATGCTGTTAAGAATTGCAGCTCAAATGAAAAAACATACTTTTTTATATAGTAAAAAAGAAGGAGTTAGAGGAAAGCTTGGTTTAGTTAAAACTTTTAATACATCAATATGGGACGATCAAGTAGCAGCAGATGCTATGAATTATGCTTTATTAAATGATATACGTAACACAATTCAAACTACCAACCCAAGTAATTTAAACTCTTTTATAAAAAGCGAAGTAGGAACTTTTTCTACACAGTTTTTAAGTTTTTCTGCTGGAGCCCAGTCTCAACAGTTAGAAAGATATGCTGCTCGTATTTCTGGAGAGTACATTAAAGGTAAAAAACAAAGAGATTTAACAGCTATAAGAACTGTTGCTTCGATGTTTGCTATTGCTGGTGCTATTACTATAGGTAAAATTTATCACGCTTCTTTAGGTAGAAGCGATCAAGAAGAATATTTAGAAAAACATTTAACAGTAGCTAATGTAGCTTCAAGAGCTATGCTTTCTACAGGTACTACTGGTCTTTTTAGTGCTGTAAATTGGATGAAACCCGAAGAAGCATTTACTAATTTAATTACGCCTCCTACCGCTAATTATGTTCACAGTCTTAGTAAAGGAGCAACAGACCTTTTAAGTGTACCTTTTGGAGAATCTTTAAGTGAATCAGAAGCTAGAAGTATAATGAATGTTATAATTCCTCCATACTTATTTACACAACCTTTTACAAACATGGCAGCCGATGCAATAACAGAAGATTAACAACAGGAAAAATAAATGGCAAATTCATATACAGAAGTTACATTAAGTTCAGCACAGACTGTTGGCTTTACTACACCTGCTTACGTAGTTTCTTCTCATTTAACAGTAAGAGTCAATGGTGTAGTAGTTCCAAAAACTACAGGTGTAGGTAAAATTTTCGGTAGTTTTACAGCTACTAATAATCTTTTCTACACAATAGTTGAAGGACAAACTACTATAAGTTTTTCTGAACAATTACCATCAGGAGCTGTAGTAAAAATATCAAGAAGCACCAGCCCAGATACTAAACTTGTTAATTATGTAGATAACACTTTAATAACTGCAAAACTTCTAAATGAAGATTCTAATCAGTCTTTCTTTCTTTCTCAAGAAGCTTTAGAAGGTACTACAATAGGTGATATAACTGGTAATGTTACAGGTAATGTTAGTGGCAGTGCTGCTACTGTTACCACTGCTGCACAACCAAGTATTACAAGTGTCGGTACTCTTACAGGTCTTGATGTTAGTGCCACAAAAATAACTTTAACTGATACAACTGCTGGTTCTACTACTGAAAACCCAAGCCTTGAATTATACAGAAATGGAGGTGCAGGTGCTGATGGGCATGAAATAGGTGCGGTTAAATTCTTTGGTAATAACGATGCAGGTACACCAGAAAAAATTGAATACGCAAAAATATATTCAGAAATAATTGACAATACTGATGGAACAGAAGATGGTTCTTTAAAATTCCATTTAATAAGTAACGGAAGTATAGAAGACCCAGTTATGACCTTACAACAGTTTGGTTTAATAATGGCTTCTGGAAACAGTATCTACTTAGGTGCAAATGGCACATTGTCATTTGAAGGCACAGATGAAACTAATAACTTAGAAACAGCGATTGTAGCTACAAACCCAACAGCAGACAGAACAATAACATTACCAGATGCCACTGGTACTGTGGTTCTTAATAGTAGTGGTGTTATATCTGAAACTGCAACTAAATTAGAACTAACTAGTACAACTGCTACTAGCACAACAGAAAACCCAACTATTGAGTTATATAGAAATGGTGGAGCTACCTCAGACCTGCATGAACTAGGTGCTTTAAAATTCTTTGGTCAGAATGATGCTAACCAAAAAGTAGAATATGGAAGTATATACACAGAAATAGATGATGCGTCTGACGGCACTGAAGATGGTGAAATGCGTTTTCATTTAATGACAGGAGGCACAGTTGAAGATCCAGTAATGACACTAAAAGGCTATGGTATTGTCATGGGTGCTGGTAATCATATTTATCTAAATAGCAGTGGTGGTAAGATATTTTATTATGACTCAGCAAACACAAGTAGATATTATGAATTAACTTCACCAAGTAATACTGGTATAGCTAATGGCACAACTTCATTTGAACTTCCATCTGGTACAAATAATGGAACACTAGCAGTAACTGGTGCAACAAACACAGCAGAGTTCTTTGAGATTTCTTCTGCAACTGCACCCACAGCAGATAACGCAGCTCATCCAGTAATATCTTTATATGACTCATCTGACCGTTCTAGTTTAGCTAATACTGTTACAAACGGACAAGAACATACAGGTGCTATCCGTTGGTATTTTAATAATGATGCTGGTAATAAATCATTTTTAGGTGCTATAAGAGGTATTGTTAGAGATAGTGAAGATGGAGCAGAAAGAGGTAGTATAGAATTTACTTTACCTACAGGTAGTGCTGGAGATACTGTAACTGATGTTACTGCTGCACATTCAAATGTTGAAAGCCCTATAGTGACTTTACACAAATATGGCTTGGTAATGGCTTCTGGGAATGACATATTTTTTAGTGCTGCTGCCGATGTTCTTGAATGGGATACTGGATCACATAAACAATCAATAAGAGGTAGGTCTTCAGAAAGCACTGGAGGAAATAGTGTTTTAGAATTACCAGATGCTTCTGGAACAATGGCACATATTGCTACTAATGGTGGATTACAACACCCATCATTAAGTTCAGCACCTAGCTCACCTGTTAATGGTCAAACTTATTATAATACATCAACACATAAACTTCAACTCTATGCTAATGGTGCATGGGTAGACTTAAACTAATAGAGATTTATTATGAGTAAAAGAATTACCACAAAAGATGTACTAGCTAGAATGGAAAAACACGAAGCTGAGTGTGCAATACGTTGGCAAAATGTAGAAAAACAGTTAGCAAAAGGTGCAGAAAAAATGCAACGCCTTGAAAATAGAATATATGGTTTTAACGCAATATTGCTAACAGGTATTGTTGCAATATTATTTAAACTGGTAGGTGTATAATGTTAGAACAATTAATAGCTCCTGTAACTGGACTGTTAGACAAATTTATACCAGATGCAGATACTAAACAAAAGATAGCACACGAGATTGCTACAATGTCTGAGAAGCACGTACATGAAATTGCTAAAGCTCAGATAGAAGTAAATAAACTTGATGCCAAAGGTAATTGGTTTCAATCGTCATGGCGACCAGCAACAGCTTGGGTATGTGTTGGTGGTTTTACAATAAACTTTTTAATTAGTCCCCTAGCAGCACCTTTTGGTGTGGTCGTTCCCCAAGCGGATACAAGCGTTATGATGCCTGTACTTATGGGTATGCTTGGTCTAGGTGGTTTACGTTCATTTGAAAAAGTAAAAGGAGTAGGTAAGTGACCTTTAAGTATTTTAAAATAGAAGAATTTGATTGTCAAGAAACTGGCAAAAATAACATGAGTGAAGGGTTTATACATAAACTTGACGAACTTCGTGAGGCTTGTGGTTTTCCTTTTACTATTACATCAGGTTATCGTGACCCTTCTCATAGTGTTGAAAAAAGTAAAAAGAAAGGTGGTCAACATACACTAGGTATTGCAGCAGATATTCGCATACACAGTGATGATGATAGATACACGATAGTACAAAAAGCAATGGAGTTGGGATTTACAGGCATCGGCATTGCTAAAACTTTCGTTCATGTGGACGTTAGAACTACAACCCCTGTGATTTGGACATACTAATGGATAAACTAGAAGAATTACACGAAAGTGTTACTAAAGAATTATTAACAAGAGTTAAATCAGGTGAAGCTACATCAGCAGAACTTTCTGTTGCTGTTAAATTTCTAAAAGATAATGGTGCAAGCACTGATGTTATAACTGCTGAATCACCAATGGCAAGTTTACTTAACGAATTACCCTTTGAGGAGGCAAAAAATTAATGTCTTTATATCGTAATATTAACAAAAGAAAAAAAGCTGGAACAAGCCGATCTAAAAAAAATTCTACTATTTCTAAAAAAGCTTATGATAATATGAAAATAGGTTTTGCTAAAAAAGGTAAAAAATAATGACAGATTTAAGCAAATTAAAAATTAATAAACCTAAAAAAACTCCTAGTCATAAAACTAAATCTCATGTAGTTAGAACACGTGTTAACGGAAAAGTAAAGACTATTCGGTTTGGACAACAGGGAAAGACTGGAGATAAAGGCAATACTGCTAGATCAAGATCATTTAAAGCTAGACATGGTAAAAACATTGCTAAAGGTAAATCTTCAGCAGCTTATTGGGCTAACAAGGTGAAATGGTAATGGCTAGAAACTATAAACAAGAATACGAAAGGTATCATAAACGACCTGAACAACGCAAAAGAAATGATGCCCGTAAACAATCAAGACGTAATATGGTTAAAATACATGGTAAATCTGCTTTACAAGGTAAAGACATAGATCATGTAGATCGTAACCCTTTAAACAAATCTAAAAGAAACCTTCGCATTTCTAGTGTGAAGAATAATAGGAGACGCAATGGATAAAGTACCAGAGCAGCTTAAGGATTTTAGAAACTTTTTATATATAGTTTGGAAACACCTTAATCTACCTGAACCAACTCCTGTACAATACGATATGGCTGAGTACATTCAAAATAGTCCCCGAAGAGCCATTATTGAAGCGTTTCGTGGTGTAGGTAAATCTTACATTACAGCAGCCTTTGTAGTACATCAACTACTACTTGATCCTCAAAAGAAATTTATGGTTGTCTCAGCATCTAAACAACGTGCTGACGATTTCTCTACATTTACTCAACGATTAATCTTAGAACTTCCTATGTGTAAACACCTCATAGCTAATGAAGGACAAAGATGGAGTAAAATAGCATTTGACGTAAGACCTGCACTGGCTAGTGGTAGTCCCTCTGTTAAATCAGTAGGTATTACTGGTCAGTTGACAGGCAGTCGAGCAGATATAATTATTGCTGATGACATTGAAGTACCTAACAATTCTATGACACAAATGATGCGAGGAAAGTTAGGAGAGGCTGTAAAAGAGTTTGATGCTGTACTTAAACCAGATGGTAAAATATTGTATTTAGGTACACCTCAGTGTGAAATGAGTCTATATAACACACTTACTGAGCGTGGATACCAAATGAGGGTGTGGACAGCACGATACCCTAGCGTAGAAGGCTCTGAAAAGGCGTATGGCAACCGTTTAGCACCTATGCTTTGGGATGCTATATCTACATCTAAAACACCCTTAGAAGGGCAACCAGTAGATCCTGATAGGTTTGATGATGACGACTTATTAGAGCGTGAACTGTCATATGGTCGCTCAGGTTTTGCATTACAGTTTATGTTAGACACTACACTTTCTGATACTGATAGATACCCTTTAAAATTATCAGATTTAATGGTAATGTCTGTAGATACAGATAAAGCACCTGAAAAACTTGTATATGGTGTTATGAAAGAAGTTAAAGATTTACCTAATGTAGGATTATCAGGCGATAAGTATTATGCTCCAGAAGCGATTGTAGGCGACTACGTAAATTATACAGGATCAGTATTAGTCATTGACCCCTCTGGTAGAGGTAAAGATGAAACTGCTTATGCTGTAGTTAAAATGCTTAATGGTTTCTTATACGTTCCTGAGTGTAATGGTTTAGAAGGTGGTTATAATGATGCTACTTTAACTAAATTAGCAAACATAGCTAAAACACATAAAGTCAACAAGGTACTTATAGAAAGTAACTTTGGTGATGGTATGTTTAATGAGCTAATAAAACCATATCTTAGAAAAATATATCCAGTAAGTATGGAAGAAGTTAGACACAGTATCCAAAAGGAAAAGCGTATTATTGATACACTTGAGCCAGTTATGAATCAGCACAGGTTAATCATTGATCCCAAAGTCATACAAAAAGACTTTGATAGTGTCCAACACAGACCTCCTGAACAAGCTCAAAGATATATGCTAACATATCAAATGTCTCGTCTAACTAGATGGAGAGGTTCTTTAGCACATGACGATAGGTTAGATGCTTTAGCAATGGGAGTAGCTTATTGGGTAGAACAAATGGCTGCTGACGTAGATAGAGAAATAAAAGATAGAAAAGAGCAACTATTAATGAATGAACTAGATAAATTTGTTAATGGTTATAATATCAACTCAGCACCAAGGAAAGCTACATGGATATAAAAGATATACCAATGGTAAGACTAACATGGCTTGATGCACAAGACTCTGATGGCAACTGGGCAAACATTGATGATATTTTAAAACATGAATGTGCAGTAGCTCAAGAAGTCGGTTGGTTAATTATGAATGGTCAAGAACACGTAATCGTTATGCGTTCTCGTATTGTAGAAGATACTTTACAAGAAGGGGGTGCATATATAGCAATCCCACAATCGTGGGTCATAAAAATAGAAGAGTTAATTGTAAATGAAGAGACTACTATTGATTTTAGCCCTAGTACCTTCTCTCTTACAAGCCAGTGAGGCTACTGTAGGAGACTTTGGCACAAACCAACAGGCTGAAACTATAACAACAACTACAGAAACAACGGTCAATCAAGAAGGTATGCCTGTTGTTACAGCAGTCGCTCCATCAACCCCAACGTATCAAGCTGATACTTGTATCGTTACTTCAGGTGCAGGTATGCAAACTTTGCAGATAGGTTTTTCTGCATCTAAGATGAAAGTTGATGAGAACTGTGAAAGATTAAAATTAAGTAGGCAGTTAAGTTCATTAGGGCTTAAAGTGGCTGCTACAAGTGTGCTTTGCGGTGACCCACGAGTCTGGTGGGCTATGCGTAATGCCTCTACACCCTGCCCAATAAAAGGATTAATAGGAGAAGATGCAATTGAATTTTATATTAAAAATCCCGAATATGTTCCTAAGCGTATTGTTGTTGACCACGAGCCTTTGCCTGAGCCAGAAGGTAAATGCGAGCGAAAACGACTACGATATGACCTCTTTAAACGAAAGTACGTCTACGATAAACAATGTAGTCCAAAATAACATACAAGAATACATTCAATGGACTACTCAATCTATGCTTGATGGAAATACAATCATTTATAACAATGATGATGGTACTCAATATGAGTTGACTCCAGAACAAATGGATGTCTTTAACCAAGCCTATGCTGATGGATTAGTGAACAGCACTCCAGAGGCTCTCTCGCTCGTTCTCCTGAACGATATGATAGACCTAGAGCAAGATACCTATGAGGATGAGAAAGACACTCTAATCGAAGCTGCGAGCGAAATAGCAGCCGTTACAGAAATAGCTGACAAGTTAGTTAATGGAGATCAACAAACTAAAATAAATGCAGAAGCATACGCAACTGAGAATGATCTTAGAGCTATTAAAGAGTCTAGTAGACAAAAGTTTAATACATCTATCTCAGGGATGTTAGAAGCAAGCATGACTAAGAATATGATTGAAGGATATGCTCAAGATTCATACGTTATAGACACTATAGCTCACGCTTTTATGTCTACAAATACTATTATGGATTTCTTTACAAATACTGCTGTGTCTATTGATGAATTAATACCCACACAACTTAACCTAGATTGGATGGACTCTGCTGTAGGTGTAAATAGTGAGATGTATTTAATGTATGCAAATGACCCAGCACAAGGATTAGAGGTAATATTACAATGAAACCACAAGACGTAGCTTTATGGATTGGATTAGCTTCCAGTATTGGAGGTGTTGCTGTTGGATATGGAACACTTAACGAAAAGGTAAGTCAGTTAGAACTAAATACTGATGCTACACACTTAGAACAAAGATTAACCACACTAGAGGTAAGAGTAAATGATAACGATATTGGACATATTGGTAAAGAAATTGAAACAGTTAGAGGTTCTATTAAAGTCCTTGAAGGTAAAATTGAAGGGATTGTTATCCCAGATACAAGCAAAACTGACTCAGAAGTACGAGTCATACAAGAGCAAATTAGTAGCCTTAAAGAAGAAATTAGGCGTATAAAGAATAAACCAGACAACCCATTATTATAAGGAGATCAAAAATGAAACGGCAGTTCCAGTTAGTAATTATATTATTATTACTTTTAACAGGGTGTACAACTTTAGACCCTCCTGCTGTTTCATGGACAATTAAGGTATCTCAAGAGGAAGAAGAATCAATCTTAGATACCTATCCTTTTTATCTTAGAAGCAGGTACTAAACTTTAATATCGTTCAACCTTTTGGTCGGAAGTAAGCATACTGCTGAAGGAACGCATCTCATTAACTATCGGAGGTGTAATATGACTAAACGTATTTATCGTGGTATTGAAATTGGTACAAAAAGTAAACGCAAGAAACTAGGTACAAAGAGTAAAACTGTCCAACCTAAGCGTGTCTATCGTGGGGTAGCTGCTTAGTATTTAGTCTAAAAGTACCTGCTTTTAACTTATTGAATTTAGGTAATAATTAAAAAGTTACCCTTTAGAGAAAGACCCCCCTTTACATACTATAGTATATAGGAGGTGATCTAAGCTCTGCTAGGAGACTTTAGGTGTTTCGTTATCCCCCTTCGCTACCTTACACTAAAGTCTCTTAGAGAGCTTCTTAAACGTATTTTGAAGAAAAAATCTGAGTACCCTTTTTGAAAGTGTATAGTTTGAGTCTACCCCATAGGGTGGGCACTAGTCAAACACTTTCAGCACAATAGGACACACTAAAGGATACTTAAATGTTCTTAGGGGTACTAAAGTATAACTTCAGACTAGGCTAGGAGACACAAGAGATACTAAAGATCCTTTAGTGTTAATGTTAGTGGCTCTAAAGTATTTCTTTAGTGTATCTTTGGTGTCTGTTAGGTTGTATCTGTTTTTGTCGTGTACTAAAGACACTCAAGAGTCCACTGACATTTAAAGGATACCTTGAGCAAAGCGAAAGGTGACTGCTAAATAAGTAGGAGTTTACGACTACTTAGCTTTTAAATGTTTTAAGGTTTATATATGACATAAAAAAGGGGAGAGCCGAAGCCCTCCCAAAGTCTTGGAGCATTATGAAACTTTCTTTTTGTCTTGCTCTTCTATTATTTTTTGTAGTGTTCTACTGATTGCTGTTGCTTGGTCATCGTTTAATTTATATATGATAATATCTATTACTTGTTTCTTTACTTCGCTGAGTATTGGGTCGTTGCTTGGGTTTTCTATTTTAGCGTCAACCTCTTCCCTTGTTGGTTCTTTGTCAGATGTTTCGTCTTGCTTTTTAGTATTAAGTAGATCGGTGTATTTTTGTGCGTGAAGTCTATTCTTTAGTGCCTCTTTACGCAATTCCTCGTCCTCGCATTTACAAGCGTTTCTAATAAGTGTTATTACATTACAAGGATAACTCTCTTTAAAGCCTTTATTAAAGAGAGCGTGGATTGAAGTGTGAATTGGATCTCCGTTTTGGTCTACCCAACCTTGTTCATGGCACACTTTAGAAACAATACTGGCTTTAAAATGATCAAATGCTTGTATGTCGCCTTTTATGGCTATTGGTTTGAATATTCTAAAGATAACTTTAGCACATTCTTCCTTACCATTCTTGTAAATTTCGACAGCTTTGATGGTATTTAGTGCTTGTGTTTGCGTTGCTCCGCATACAATACCATTTACTTTTATTGCAGGTGCTGAACTTTCTTTTAAGTTTTGTTCTTTCATTGTAATTCCCCTTTATAAAGATAATAAAATAAACATTGATGAAAGTAGTACAAGTGATGATACAACAAATATTAAATATTGCATATTAATGCTCCAATTTTGATCTAGTTGAAAAGTACCATTTATCTGAATGAACGCCTTGACCCATATCGATTATTTCTTTGTTAAGGTGTTGTTCAATGAACAATTTAAAAGACTCTTTTTGTTCAAGTCCTAGTGTTAGGTTATTATTCCAAAAAGGATTAAGCACTACGTAAATATTTTTAGTAGAGGTTTCTCTAATATCTTTAGAGTGCCATGATGTTTGAAAACTAGTAGGTGTAAGTTTAGTATTCATAATGTTTTCTCCATTTAAAGATTAAGTTAGTTAATAAATGTGAACTTACGCTGTAAATTATTACGCACGAATCTCGAAACGCCTAAGCGTTGAAGAGACGATTGTCAAGGACAAGATGATGGAGTGTACTTAAAAGTGATCAAAGCGTAAGCTTTGTTGCAACACTTTTAATACACATAAAGAGTACAACTTGTTGTATCTCTACATGATCTTGCCGTGCAACGGTAGTGCAAATGGTATAACGGAGTGGTATTCACATTGTCTTTTGAATGTGAATAATACTATTTGTGCTAATCCTTGATAATCTACAGGTGCGTAAAATCGCACAGCGTGTTCATATATATATATCCACTCGTAGCATAACGAATACACAAAGCATACTTGGGAATGGATATTATTTACATTGTCTTTTGAATGTGAATAATACCATGACCAACTGCTTAGTATTCGTTGCGATGGGTAAGCAATTATGGGTGTTTGCTTTCCTAAGTGTGGCTGTGTTTATAACACTTAGGAAACCATAATTGCGTTGAGATTTTGATGGTAGTTTTTTAATATAAAGAAAGCGACTTGTCGCAACCTTACCAAAGGTGTCTACCATATGTGGCAACAACCTCAAGTGGTTTTATATATTGTTTGTCACATATGGTGGACACCGACATAAGTGTTTTAAATGTGTTAGTGTTTTAATATAGCTGTTTACAGCGATTGCTTTAGATGTTGGCACTTTGTTTTGACTTTGACCTTCGCTTGCCACCCGAAGAATGAGGGGG
>Ga0181406_1000328_pt1 | contig 18492 bp, 20 predicted proteins | sample 29SPOviralmetaG_FD_130135 | JGI IMG/M metagenome (GOLD analysis project Ga0181406, IMG submission 130135) | Marine viral communities from the oligotrophic San Pedro Time Series (SPOT) site, San Pedro Channel, CA, USA - 29 SPOT_SRF_2011-12-20 | ecosystem: Environmental > Aquatic > Marine > Strait... | reverse complement strand
TGGATCTGCCAAACGGATCACGGATACGGTTGTACGGTGCTGATAATTATGACCGGTTGAGGGGTTTGGGTTTTGATGGTGTTGTGCTTGACGAATATGCAGACATCGACCCTAGAGCCTTTGCCGAGGTGATACGCCCAGCGCTGAGTGATCGGCAAGGCCGGTGTATTTGGATTGGCACACCGAAGGGACACAATAATTTTTATGAGATGTATAAACGGGCGTGTATTGATAAAGACTGGTTTGCCCTGGAGCTTAAAGCCAGCGAAACTAATTTATTGTTACAAAGTGAGTTGGACGCGGCAAAACATGATTTAAGTACGGATCAATACAATCAGGAGTATCAATGTAGTTTTGAGGCGGCAATTCAAGGCGCCTACTACGGCACGGAAATGCGTGAGGCGGTTGAGGAAAAGCGTATAACAAAAATTCATTACGATAAATCCTTGGAAGTGCATACCGCTTGGGACCTTGGGATTGGTGACAGCACCAGTATTTGGTTTGCGCAATTTGTTGGCAATGAAGTGCGTTTAATTGATTTTTACGAAGCGTCTGGGGTTGGTCTGGATCACTATGCCAAAGAATTAAAGAACAAACCGTATGTCTACGGGCAGCATATATTGCCCCATGACGTTCAAGTGCAAGAATTGGGTACCGGGAAAAGCCGTTTGGAAGTATTAAAAAACTTGGGGTTAGAACCCACTGTGTGTCCAAAATTAAGTGTGGCCGATGGAATACAGGCGGTCCGTGTATTGTTGGGGCGGTGTTATTTTGACAGCGTAAAATGTGATCGAGGGATCGAGGCTTTAAAACAATATCGAGCCGCGTATGACGAAAAAAACAAGGCCTTTAAGGTTAAGCCTTTGCATGACTGGTCTTCGCATGCAGCGGATAGTTTTCGATATCTAGCCATCGGTTTTAAAGAGAAAAAACAACCAAGAGAAATGGAGTTTGATACGTCATGGATAGCATAATTGATAGCAATACAGCACCGGTAGAAAAACCAAAACGATCAGTTAAGAAAGCGCCTGTGGTAAAAACGTATGACAGTTTGGAAAAGGGTTTTAAACAACACAGTCTTAAATGTAAGCGTGTTGGCGACGACTGGCGGTTTTCAACGGGGAGCACTTTGCGTGTGGACGTGAAGCCTGGTCAATCTGATTTACAAAAGGTGGTTGAGTATATGGTGAGTCACCCAGGCACTAAAGTTAACGTAAATGTAAGCTCAATATTAAGAGGCTGTAAATAGTGGCAGAAGCACAATTCATTGATGAGGACGATTTGACGCTAGAGCCAGGCGATGAGGGTGTCGAGTATCAGAAAATCACAGAAACGATGATTGATCCTACAGAAACCGAGGGATTAAGTGAAGAGCAGTTAAAAATACTGCTGGGATCTGAAATCACGGATGCGATGACCTACATTAATGGCACAGAGTTTATTGCGGATGATCGCAACAAAAATTACGAATACTACCTGGGTATAATGAACGATGTGCCGTCCGCAGCCGGGCGAAGCAGTGTTACGGACCGGTCTGTAAACAGTTGCATCAACATGATGCTGCCATCGTTAATGCGCGTTTTTACCAGTGGTAAAAATATTGCGGTGTATGAGCCGGTTGGAGAGGAAGATGCAGACATTGCTGATCTCATCACACGGTATGTTAACGATTGTGTTTTTCGCAAAGACAACCAGGGGGATATGCTTATCCGAGATTGGTGTTGGAACGGGTTGGTTGGTAAAGTTGGTGTTGTTAAATCTTATTACGATGAAAACTATGTGAAATCGGAACAAACCTATGAGGGCTTGTCGGATTTAGAGTTTGCGGAGTTGGTGGGGCAAACGGATCAAAACCCAGAATTAGAAATTAAAGCGCATACAGTCGAGCAAATGGAAGGGCCAAACCCAATGGTCCCTGGTCAAACGCTGGCTGTCAGTGTGCACGACCTAACAGTTGAGCGCACAATTAACAATTCGACCGTAAAAATTACAAATATAGATTGGGATGAGTTTGTTATTAGCCGTGACGCCAGCAATCTGGAAGATGCGGTGTTGAAATCGCACCGGACCTTTAAACGGGCTGGTGATCTGTTGGCGCTCGGATACGATGAGGATGCGATTAGCCAGTTACCAACCTATACAGACCGGGTGTACAATCAAAAGGTTAACGACCCGTATTATACACAGCGCGACCGCACCGACAGCCCAGACCCAATGCTGCGTGAAGTTTTAGTGCACGAAGGCATTATCAAATGTGATTATGATGGTACAGGCGTTAAAGATTGGTATTTTGTTGCTGGCGGCGGTGAAAATGTTGTCGAAGTGTTAAAAATGGAGGTTTACGAATGCCAGGTGGTGTTTAGTGATTTCTGCCCAGAACCCATCCCCAATTTGTTTTTCGGGCGGTGTCCAGCCGACAGTTTAACAGAGATCCAAAAAGTACAAACGGTGTTGACACGAATGATGCTCGACAGCGGCTATCTGGCGATGACGCCACAGAGAGAGGTGGTGTTTGAAAACCTTATTAATCCAGAACAACTTACAAATTTAAGCCCTGGTGCACCTGTGTATGTGGACAAGCCTGGCACCATCAGAGAAATACCAATACCGTTTGTTGGCAGCCAAGCCTTAACCATGTTGCAACATTTTGATCAACAGGCGGAAGCGCGGACCGGGGTATCAAAACAAAGCATGGGATTAAACCCAAACGCTTTATCTAATCAATCTGCGACGGCCGCAAATATTGCATACAGCGCCAGTCTGGGTAAAGTGGAAATGATTGCCAGAATATTTGCTGACGGCGGAATGCGCAAGTTGTTCCAAGGCGTGTTAAAGCAATTGATAAAGTATCAGGATTACAGTCGGATTATACGCATGGATGGTGAAGCGATGGCTATTGATCCGCGCCAATGGGAAATGTTCACGGATATGGATGTGTCGATATCTACCGGGTTGGGCACAGGTAACAAAGATCGTGACATGGCCATGATGAATCAGATTGTTGGCAAACAGGAGGCAATTATCTCGCAATTTGGTCCTAACTCACCTTTAGTTGATCTCAACAAATACTCACGCGCCCTGCAAGATATGGCAGAGGCCAGTGGCATAAAAAATCCGGAACTGTATTTTGGTGAGATACCCGTGGGGTATGAACCACCGGGCAAAGGCCCAGACAAGGACACACTAGAGGCCCAGCGCAAAGCACAAAAAGACCAGATGGATTTCCAAGTTGATATGATGGAATTGCAACTAAAAGCAAGAGGCTTAGCCTTAAAAGAAGCGGAGGTGCAGATTAGTGCTGGTAACACAATGAGCCCAGCCGATATCCAAAAACTCCAATTAAGCTATGAAAAAATGTTGATTGAAGCAGAATTAAAGAGAACAAAAATAGCGGCCGACGCCGAATTAAAGCTGCAAGAATTAGATTTGGAGGCGAGGTTGGAAAAGTACGCGATTGATCAGAAAAGTCGCAGCGGCCAGGGTATTATACCCGGTTAAACTATACTCATTTTTAAACTGTTAAGGAGAGTACAATGCCGAATGTCAGTGGTAAGAAATTTGCGTACACAAAAAGCGGTATGAAAAAAGCTAAAGCGTTTGCAAAGAAAACTGGAAAAGCAATGGCCCGTGCAAAACCAAAAAAGCGTATGTCGCGGAAAACGTAAATGGCCACAACTTCGCAAGTTAAACGCACACCCAGTGGCAGAATTAAATACCGGGGTATGAGTTTTGCTGGGTACAACAAACCCAAACGCACACCTGATGCGGCCAAAAAATCAGCGGTGTTAGCTAAAAAGGGAAGCACAATCAAGTTGGTGCGCTTTGGTGATCAAAACATGAAAATAAAAAAAAGCAGTCCTAGCAACAGAAAATCGTTTAGGGCCCGGCACAAATGCGACAGTGCCAACGACAAGTTTTCAGCACGGTATTGGTCATGCAAAGCCTGGTAGCATGATCGATACTGTACGGCTGTTATCGGATTTGTGGCCCTTGGCGTTTGGCCTTGGTTCCATGATTTTTATTTTGAGCCGATTGTGGACTGATGTGGAATCATTAAAAGAACAGGTCCGCACTTTATTTAGTTTTCACAATAATCAGAAACGCGATAAGGACGAATCATAAGGAAATTTATGTGGATAATACCAAATCGTTTTTACGACACATATCCTTGTGTTCAGGATACGCTGGAATTGACATCGGACTTAGGCGCGTTTTGCCAAACTGCCGAACAGTCGCTTATGTGGAGATCGAAGCCTTCGCTATCCAAAACCTGGTTGACAAGATTGAAACGAAAGAGCTGGATGCAGCGCCTATTCACACGAACCTTAAAACCTTCCCGTTCAAAGAATTTCGTGGATGCGTGGACATCTTATCTGGTGGGTTTCCCTGTCAACCGTTTTCAAATGCTGGGACAAAGCAATCAACAGAAGATCCGCGACATCTCTTTCCCTACATCCTTGCCGGAATCGAAAAGTGCCAACCCGCAGTTGTCTTTCTTGAGAATGTCGAAGGCATCATCTCAAGCAAAACAGGAGATGGAGAATCCGTTCTCAAGTATGTCCTTAGAAGCCTGGAAGAAGTGGGTTACCGAGCAACGGCAGGAGTATTCTCAGCGTCAGAAATTGGCGCGCCACATCAACGAAAGCGCGTCTTTATCATGGCCGACCGCACGAACATCGGATGCAGTGGAGACTTACGAGAACTGGCCGACACCAGCGGCACACGAACCACGACTGGGTTATCAAAACAGAAACAATGGAAAAAAAGGCACACAGAAAAGTCTGACAACAATAGTCATCGATGGCCTTCAAGACCAAACGAACCCCAATACAAATGGGAAGAACCGCGTGTCTTTAAAGTTGAACCCGAACTGGGTGGAGCAATTGATGGGTCTGCCAGTAGGGTGGACACAAATCAAAACAGAACAGACAGATTAAGGTTGCTTGGTAATGGTGTTGTACCAGCTGTTGCCGAGAACGCTTTTCGGGTGCTTTCACAAAAATTATAAAGAGAAAAATTTTTATGAGAAAAAGACAATTGATTAGTGAATGGAAAAAACAAAGTGTGATGGAAATGTACTTGGCCGGGCATACCTACAAAGAAATAGGCATGGTATTAGAAATTAATCAGGGCAGCATTTGTAATATTATTAAAGACAACAGAAAGCATATTGTGCAGAGAAAACCACAAGTGTCGTTTCCCAAACCAAGTGTGGATCCTGACAAAAAGGGCGCGTTTGGTAGAGGGTTTTGGGATGATAATTTAATAATTAAAAAAGTAGCGTTAAACCATGGATAACAATCCACCAATAAAAAATGAAACGGAACGGTTGCAGTGGGCAAAAGACGCGCAAAGAAATCCGGTCATTTGGGAAAGTTTTGCCGTTTTAAAAAAAACCTACATGCAGATGGCCAGTGTGTGTGACGCCAAATATGATATCGGCCGGTTTCGGTATTTAGAAGCCTGGAAAGATATTGATGTGGTTGAGAGGCATTTGAAAGCGGTAATGGCTGGCGGTCAATTAAGCCGTCAGGAGCAATCAGAATTTAAAAGCAAAAAACGATTTATTCCAACTTTTTAATTAACATTATAAGGAATTACTAATGAATGACACCATGACACCATCGAATGATGGAAGTGCAATGTCTTTAAGCCAAGGTGTTAAAGCCTTGCAAGCCAAAAGAAGTAATACAGAACAAACTGCTTTAACGGAAGCTGAAGTGGTTGAAGAGAATGTAGCGGAACCAATTGAAGGGGCAGCAGACGAAGGTGCACCAGAAATTGAGGACGATACAGGTGATGACCAGCAAGACGATACACAAGAATTTCTTGAAACTGAACCTGAAGAACAAGAGGCTGTGGCCGAAGATGGTGCGCTGCTTACCCTGGACGACGGGACCCGGTTGACAAAAGAAGAAATTAAAAAGTCGTATTTGCGTGAATCCGATTATACGCGGAAAACACAAAAACTTGCACAAGAGCGCAAAAGTGTGGAATCCGAAGCGAAAGCACGTCTTGGACGTTTAGATGCCGCCCTGGCATCACTACAACCGGAACCGGAACCAAACTGGGAGGTTATAGCCCAAGAGGATCCGGACTGGACTGTGAGAAAGTTGCAATACGATAAGCGCAATGCGGAACGTATGAATGCTGTAAATATTTTAAGAGGTGAACAACAAAACATATTGGCGAACCAGAAAAAACAGGCTGTGTACGATTTGCAGTCTGGAAATTACATTGCCGATTGGAAAAACCCGGATGTGTTTTCTAAAGACATAGACACAACAAGTAGGTTTGCTGTTGAGCACTTAGGATTTGGAGCCGACGAACTGGATGCAATTGCCGATCCAAGAGCAATACAAGCTCTTGATATGGCAAGACGGTATGCAGAGACCCAAGGGCAAATCCGTACAGCAAACAAGCGCGTCGCTAACAAACCAAAAGCCATTAAGGCTGGGCGCAAATCAGGATTGCAAAGCAGTGTTAAAAAGGGTGTGGCACAAGCACAAGCTGTTTTTGATAAAAACCCAACCAAGGCCAACGCGAAAGCAATTTTTGCTGCTCGGCGTGCGGCCCAGAAACATAAATAATTTTTTTTACAAAGGAGAATAGCCCATGGCTATGACAACAAATGCACAAAACACATTTGCCCAGGTGGGCATCAGGGAATCACTCGCTGACATTGTTTACCGAATAGATCCCACAGAAACACCATTTCAAAGCAACATAAGCACTGCTGGAACCGTTAAGAACCGGTATCACGAATGGCAACAACAAACCTTGGCAAGCCCGTCCTTATCGAACATACAGTTGGAAGGGGATGAGCCAACGGCTGCCGCTGCAACAGCCAGAACACGCATCGGCAATCGCACGCAAATAAGTTACAAAGCCTTTGCTGTGACAACGACGGCAGATGCGGTCGATGTTGCTGGTGTCGGTGAGGAGCTCGATGAGCAGCGTTTGCTTAAAGGTTTAGAGTTAAGACGCGACATGGAAGTTATGTTGCTAAATAACAAAGCGCAAGCTGCTGGTGGACCGTTAACCGTTGCGGCTATGGCTGGTCTGGCGTCTTTTATTACCAACACGGATTTGTCTGGTGTACAAAAATACACGGCGGCAACCGGTGATGGAACGGACGCCTACAACTTTACCAACACAACCAGTCAGGCGTTAACCTTAACAATTCTCAATAGTGCGTTAAAAAGCGCTTATGTTGATGGTGGTGCACCAAATTTTGTGATGTTAAGCCCAGATAAAAAATTAGATTTTTCTGGTTTAGCTTTGGCAAGCAGCTTAAGTGGTGCTGTCCAAGTGCGCCAAAATATTGGCACAAATGAAGCCGCAGCGCTTATCGGAAGTGTCGAAAGTTGGCTGTCTGATTTTGGGTCGTTAGGCGTCACTGTAAATGTGCAGATGGCCAGTGATACATCCTTTTTGGATAATACTGCCTATTTAATTGATGGTCGGTATGCAGAGGTCGCGTTTTTAGAGCCGATGCAGTCACGTGAGCTGGCCACCAATGGTCTGGCAGATCGTGAAATGGTATTTGCAAATTACACATTGGCGGTGGGTGCACCAAAAGCACACGCGGCGGTGTTTGTTTTATCATAAATAACGTCCCCGGTGGTAGGTGGCTGGCAACAGTCACCTATCATTCTTTTAAAGGCACAATATTATGAAAATACACAACAAATCCGTGACAAAGGATGCAACGCTGATTGGCCAAGACCATCCAAGTTTGCCTGGGTATAAGTTGGCTGTAAAAAACAAAGATTGCAGCCGGTACATCAAAACCGATCCGTTTACTCGTGAGGGTAGTTATTTGCATTTTGATCACAAAAGCAAACAGATAACGGCTGGCAAGGTTTTGCCTGATGGTATTGCCAAGGCGGCTGTGCAGTTAAACAAACAAAAACAAAACAATTTTGATGGCTACAAGAAAAAAGAAATGGTCCAAGAATATGCGATACCGGCCATGCTGTTTCAACAGCTAAAAGAGCAAGCCGGTCTGGAGGCCAGAACCGGGTTGTATGACGATAAAAAAGTACGCGCAATCTTAGATGATCCGGACAATCGGTATCTAAAATCCGTTCCACACAAAATCGGAAATAGGAAGCGTGAAATATGAGCATAGAAACGTATAATGAGCTTCAAGCACATTTGGCGGATACTATTAATAGGACCGATTTGAGCGATGCGGTCACAACCTTTTCCCCATCGGCGTTGGACAGCCAGATTGTCCGTGCCATTTCACTGGCCGAGCAACGTGTGCAAAATGATCTGATGTCGCGTGGCGGTATTAGTCACATGGAGACAGTTGACGACACAAAAGACACGGTGGCTGGTACGGAAACGGTTACGATGCCAACGGGGTTTCTAGGTCTGCGCAGTATGGTTGTGACAACCAATCCCTATACTATCTTGCAGGGCTACGGAGATATAAACAGTCTTTTTAACACGTTCCCCTCAACAACGTCTAGTCGGCCCCAAGCCTATGCTATTGTGGGCACAACAACAGCGTTTCTGCGGCCAATACCAGATCAGGCGTATGATTTACGCATTATCTACTACAAAGCCCTGGATGTGCTCAGCGCCAGCAACACGACGAATTGGTTGTTGCAATATGCACTTGGGGTTTATGTGGGCGCTGCCATGGTGGAGCTGTGTATGTACGTCCAAGATTATACAGCAACCCAGCTTTGGGAAAGTTTTTATGATGCCAAATTAGCGGATTTAATGCGCGATGATCGAGTGACACGATTTGGGGTTGTGCCAACCAGAGCCAGTGTACAGGTTGCCATTGCATGAAATCACGTTTGGTTAATAACGATCCACTGGATATCACGCAATATATTGATAGAGAGTTTGAAGGGCCTTTAAGAGTAGGCACGTACAGTGTTGCGTCTGGTTTGCCGGACCCAACAAAATTTATGAACCATATTATTATTGTTGCTGACGAGACCGGCGGCCGGACAATGGCGACCAGCGATGGAAATAATTGGCGCCGTGTTAAGGATGGGGCAATAGCAAGTTGAGGTAAACACATGGCTGGTCTTTTAAATAAACAGCGACAACAACAAAAATTATTAAACACACAAAACGTAAATCTATACAATCCAATCACTTTTAACAGCCCTTTAATTGCACAAATGCAAAGACAAGGATTATTAGAAGCCCCGGAAAGAAATGATATGTTGCGTGTTGATGGTACACAAAAATCAATGCACGGGTTTTTAGGTCCAATCTCAAATAAAAAAGGGAACACTATGACTGAATTATCAATTCAGTTTGAGGATGTGTTGGACAACAGACCTATTCCATTACTTGTGCCAGGATTAACAACAAGTGAAATTGAGTGGTTAAAAAATAATGACATCGAGGGGAAGGCTTATCTTATACCAAAATCAATTCAACAAAAAGCAATTAGACACGCAACTGTGCGTGCGGCAAAAGGCTTAAACCCTTTTTATCAGGATTAGGAAAATATAAATGGCAGATAGCGCAACCACAAGAAATAGACTCAGGAAACAGTCTTTGGGCTCAAATTTAAACACCTGGGGCGACACTAAACTCAATGAGGTGTTAGATTGTGTGGATCAAATATCGGATGGTGTCGAGACAATAAATTTAAGCGACAGCACGGATTACACATTAACCACTAGCAATTATACGGTCAGCGATCAGGCCAAACAACGTGTGCTGCTGTTTACGGGGTCTTTGTCGTCGGCCGTCAATATTATTATTCCATCGAGCGAAAAACATTTTATTGTGTATAATGCTTGTGGAGCCAACCTTGTTCCTAAAACAAGCAGTGGAAGTGGGCCAACAATCCCTACCGGGTTTTATACCACTGTGTATTGTGACGGATCAAATGTGTATGGCCGCCCGTTTTATGTAAACGGGGCGGCACAAATCAACGGTGCGGTCACTGTCTCTGGCAAAATTATTAATCTTACAACCGGGACAGCTGACAGCGATGGCGTAAACAAAGGCCAAATGGATAGTGCTATTGCCGCATCAACAAGTGGTACAGGTGCAGGAACAGTTAAAGTAACATCAGCAGATACTACAAATAGGTTTTTAGGCGGTGGTGGTGGTGCTTTGCAAGCAGGGTCAGGCATAACATTGACAGTTGGCAGTGCAGGTGCAGATGAAACTCTCACAGTTGCATCGAGTGTGACTTTGGATGGTAAAGCTAAAGTTAGCACAAATGATACCACACCAAATTTCTTGGAAAACAAAATCGTTGCCGGGTCAAACATAACGGTCGCTGTGTTAAATGATGGTGGCAATGAAACCGTCCAAATAACAGCAACCGTGCCGGCAACTATCGAAGAACACGCCCTTAGCTATGCAATGTCGTTATAATAATAATAGGAGTTTAAAATGAGTCTCAAGCTGCTTGGAAAAGCTGATTTAAGTGCGACAACGAACACCAGCGTTTATACAGTTGGTAGCGGAAAAGAAGCCCTTGTGAATGTGAACGTTTGCAACAGAAACGCAACTGCTGTCACCGTTCGTTTGGCTAACGCTGACGGAGGGACACCAAGCAATGATGAATATATTGAATATGATTATAGCCTAGCCGGTAATGAATCCTTTCAAAGAACTGGTTTGCATATGCAAGCTGCCCAAATAATTGTTGCGTACGGCAGTGCGACAAATATCAGTGTGGTCATCGATGGCCTTGAAAGGACGGCGACGTAATGGGTATTCATAAACCAACAGCACCAAGTGCAACATTTGCGGGTTATCCTGATAATGTAGTAGAAAATAACAGTGCAACTTTATATAAGTCCAATGTTTTTTACCCTTGTCTTGAAGGTCGAGCAACACCACAGTCAGGCAATGTAAACGCATCAGCCAATTATTTACGGGTTGTGCCTTTTGTGACTAGAGCTGCATTTAGCATAGACGCTTTGTGTGTATTTAACACTGACACAGGGCAGTCAGGCACGAAAGCACGATTAGGCATATATGGCGTGTCTGCCACATCAGCGATAGATAATTTAATTGCTGAAACAGGTGAGTTAACACTTGATAGTAGTATGGCTTTGCGAGCCGTAAGTATTACAGAAACAGCTTTAACGGGTGGCACATTATATTTTTTAGCAATGGTTTCAAATGGCAATTTTAGTTGTGCAAAAGCAAGCTCGGCAGGTGGTAACAGAGATGGAAATTTTGGAGACTGGTTGCAAATGTCTGGTTTAGCAAGCAACAGTTATCCTGCTTTTTATAAAGCCCACACCTATGGAGCTTTGCCAGACCCTTTTGGCACAATTGTTGGTGGAGCAGATGGAGCACGACTAGGAGTATTAGCAGTATGAGTGGAATTATAAGACATAAACTTGATGGCACAATAGATAAATCTGGTTATATCTCAGAAGTTGAAGGTGCTTTTTATGATGAGATTAGCAAAACAAAATTGATGGATATTTGGGTGGCTGGTGGTGGTTCAGTTGGTAGCTTTGGCACTGTAATTTTGTCAATGAAAACCAGTACTGATGGAGATGTGGCCTATTGCTACGAACGATACAAGGCCGCCAATATTTTCACGTATGAATTGACAGAGAGCTTATGCAGCACATTAGTGTCTAAATCAGTTATGACGGCTACCGAAAAAAGCAAGTTCTTAAACGCTTGGCCAAAGCATTAAAGATGCCATTAACAAAACTGCAAATTCAACCAGGCATATTTCCAGACGATAGCCCTTTATCGGCCGAAAATTATTTTGTGGATGGGGATAAAATTCGTTTTGTAAACGGAAAACCAGAAACAATTTTAGGTCATGAAAAAGCCAGCAGCGAAACCGTGTTTGGTAAAGCGCGTGGGGCTATGAGCTGGAGCGATAATGGGCGCAACAGCTATTTGGCGATAGGAACACACACAGATTTGTACGCCATGGATAACGACGGCGATGTGTATTTAATAACACCGGTGGTAGAGCGCGGCCAACTGACAAATCCGTTTACTGTAACAGATGAGTCGGCGGTTGTGACGGTGGCCGATACAGGTCACGGGCTTATTGTGGACCAGCAAGTGCGCTTTGCCAATGCCACAGCGTTGGGGGGCATTACGATTAATGGCGCCTATCATGTTGTCTCCGTCACATCTAACACCTACACCATTACGCATACGAGTCCGGCGACATCTGCTGCAAGCGGTGGTGGTGGCACCGTCGATTATGAATATGGTTTGCCGCCAGGCTCCGAGTTTGATCTTGGCCAGCTCGGATACGGCACAGGGACCTTTGGTACGGGCACTTTTGGAAGCCCGGTAGAAGGCTACGAAAGTTTTGCAAGGACATGGACGCTTGATAAATGGGGTCAAAATTTAATTGCGTGTCCGCGCCAAGGAAGAATATATGAGTGGTCGCCACAAACAAGTGCGGCTGAAAATATAACAAATGGGACCTTTTCTACAATTGGCACCAGTTGGACGCTAGGCACAGGGTGGTCAGCAACCGGAAGTGATATCAAAGCCAGTGCCGCAAGCAGCGACCTGAGTCAATCCATTACTTTAAACGCTGGGGCCTGGGCGCTTTTAGATTTTGATACTAGTATTGCCAGCGGTAGTGTTTATGCCTATTGGGGAACAACAACCATTAAAGCTGGTGTTGGTGCGAGTGGCAGCTATAAACAGACATTTTATACCGGTAATGGCGGCAGCCAAGCGTTTAAATTTACAGGTGGCGGACTGCATGGGGCGATAGATAACGTCAGTGTAAAACAATTAATGTCGGCCAATGCAATACCCAACCAACCAACTAAAGTGGGCTCGTGTTTTGTAACGCCAGAACGGATTTTAGTTGCCGTTGGTAGCACCGACGCGAATGGGAATTATGACCCTCTGCGAGTAGGTTGGACTGATACCGGCAACAATCAAACATGGGCTGGCACAACAGCTAATCTTGCCGGAAACTTTACATTGAGCAACGGTACGCATTTAATCCGGGGCATCAGCACGTATGGCGAAAATATTATTTTAGGAAATGATATGGTCTATTCCATGCGGTTTACCTCGGATCCAAGCACAGTTTTTAATTTTGATTTAATTGGCACTGGGTGCGGATTGATTGGACCCAATGCGGTGGCTGAGGCCAGGGGCAAATTGTACTGGATGTCGCCCGGAGGTCAGTTTTATGTGTACGGAGCCGGGGCTGTGGCGCCATTGGACAATCCGGTAAAACGTTATGTCATGGATAATCTGAGTTGGAACCAGGGCGATTTGGTATACGCCTGGCACAATTCAAAAAACAATGAAATATGGTGGCAATATCCAGACAGCCGCGATGGTAACGAGTGTTCACGCTACGTTATCTATAGTTATGTAAACGCAACCTGGTCGATTGGCACGTTTGACAGATGCAGTTGGGCGGACGCTGGGACATTTCAATTTCCGTTGGCTATCGATACCAGTGGTCAAATTTGGTTCCATGAAAAAGGCTTCTCAGATGATGGTGGTCCAAGATCATGGACATTGACAAGCGGCTGGATAGATATCGGGGATGGCGATCAGCATTTGTTAGTCAATGGGTATTATCCGGATGCGGAGGATTTGCAAGGCGGCTACACAGTACAATTTACAACACAAATCCGAAACGCCATTGGGACCAACGAACGGGTCTATGCGACACAAAATTTAAACAACAGCTCTGGCCGGGTAGATGTACGCGCCACTGGCCAAATCGCAAAAATCACATGGAGCGCAACCGATAGCCCAAGTTTTTACCGCATGGGTGTGCCCTCCATAGATATTAGCGCAAACCAAAGGAGAAGATAATGGTATTTAGCATTGGAGGCGGAGCCTCTAAAGAAAAATCAAAAACAGACACACAACGGCAGCTAGAGCGCGAGGTGGAAACCTCAAAACGGCCTACCCGGCAATTCATGCAAGCGTTCGACACTATGGCGTTCATGGGTAATATGCCAGCCAGTTTTGGTTTTGGCACATTGGGCCCTGATAGCCGTTTTAACCAGGCGTTAACCGGACCTGATATGGCTGGCGAACCGACAGCCTTAGAACAAAGAAGGCGTATGCAGTCAACTGGTGCAAACAGCTTTATGAGTCCGTATGGCATGAGCCAATATGGTATGGATCCTGGCATGGCAAGCGCTGGTTTGCGTGATGCAATGGCTGTCGGCAGCGCTGGTATGCCAACCGGAATGAATGTTGGTGTGCCGATTGTGGTGACGCAATCAGAGTATGACGCTCTACCTCCGGGAAGTGAATACGAGGGCGAGGATGGTGAAATATTTATGAAGCCTGGCGGTGGTACAGAGCCAACGATGGGTGGGAATATGGATACAGGTCTGACAGATTATGACAATGATTTTTTAGAAAATTTAGTAAGAGGAACCTACTAGATGGCAGATAGATTTGGAAATGAACCTGTTGCGCGGTCGCCGGGTCGTCGCGTTGATAATAGTGTGCCTCGCACAGATCCACAGACCTATGATCCATCGCGCACAGCTAACCTTAATAATGACATGTTCGGATTGTACCCGTTACAAGAGGAGGGTGCCAGAGGTGTGCGAGATGTTATTGCACGCGATCCAACACCTGGCATAGATCCTACAAGCGCAATAAATAGAGCCGTAGACGCGCAAGGCGTTGGTGGTCAATATTTAGACGATTTAAACCGTAATTATTATAACGAATATGCAGATCGCGGCAGTTACACCATGGGAAGTTTAGAGCAAAACTATCCGGAATTGTATGAGCGTGAGCAAGCTATTAATGCAAGAAGTATTGATCCGTATACGCAACAAATTGGAGGACAAAGCATTGATCCGTATTTGGAGCGCGTCAGTACCGGTCAAATTGACACACGAGGTATAGACACAGACGATATTACACGGTTTCAGAACCCGTATATGGACAGTGTTGTTGATGCGTCTTTGGCTGATTTTGACACGGGTGCTGATCGTGCGTCAAATATACGCCGTGCTCGGCAGGCCGGAGCAGGGGCTTTTGGTGGTAGGCAAGGTCTTTATGACGCTACTTTGGATGCCGAAACAAACCGACAGCGTGCTGGGCTTGGGGCTGGATTAAGAGCGCAGGGATACAACCAGGCTTTAGGCGCTGCTGTGCAACAGGCCGGTCTGGGACAACGTGCTGACATTAGTGATTTAGATAGAAGTTTGGCGGCGCAGAGGTCAAATCAGGCAACAATGTTGGCTGGTGGCCAAACGCAGTTGCAAAGGGATTTAGAGGCACAAAGATTAAACCAAGCAACAGCGTTAAGCGCTGGGCGCGATCAATTGGGTCGAGAGTTAACAGCACAACAAGCGACAGCACAAAATATTATGAATCGTAAATTGCAAGACGCTGGATTAGCATACCAGGGCGATCAACAACGTATGAATGCCCTCAACCAAATGCGTCAGAGCGCTTTACAACAAGCTGGCCTTGCGCAAACCGGTGCAAATTTGGCAATGGCGGGCAACCAACAACAATTCCAACAAAATTTGCTCGGTAATCAATTTAATTTAGACGCAAATCGCACCCTGTATGACATGGGCACAAGCCAGTTTACGCAGCCTTATCAGTTGCTAAACATCGGCACAAACCTGTTTGGGGATCGAGGGTTCACAAATGAAGATGAAACGGGTCAAAGCACAAGCACCGGCACGAAGGGTTCCGTTGGTTTTAAATTCGGTTAATCAAATTACAAGGAGAATAAAAGATGGTTGCGCCATTTTTGCTACCACTTGCCGGGCTGGTTGGCGGTTTGCTTAATAATAATCGCCAAAACAAAGCCAATCAACAAGGACTGTTGGCTTTAGCACGTAATGACCAGGCGCGTTTTGCAAATATAGAACGGATACAAAACATGATGAGTCCTACGGCTATGCCAAAGGATCCAAATGTGACGCTTGAAACAATGATTGGTGATACACCGGGATTACTAAATGTGCCGTCACAATTGTCTGTGCAAAGACGTAATCCGGGGCAAGCCAGGTTATTGCGTCAGATTATGCAAGGACAAGAGAATGCAAAAGCCCAAGGTATGCAGCCAGAGATTAACACATCAGACAGTCCAGCCTTGTCACAACCTCAACTGATGCCGACCGCTGCCAGTATGCCATTTCGTGCGAGTGACGCGCAAAAAAGAACAATGACAGCACAACAGTTGTTGGGTATGAGCAATCCACAGGTGCAGGAAAAGGCAGCCGCGCAATTGGTAGAAAATTTGTTGCCAAAGATAAAAGAGCCAAAAGCAGTAACGCCGTACACCGACCTGGCAAAAATCAATATTGATTTCAAAAACGGTTTGCTTACGGCAGAGCAATTTGAGAACGCGCTGATGGGATTAGAAAAAGGTGCTGTTAAGAGTATCGCGGATCAATTTACAAATCTCACAGGTGCAAAGGTCCCGACTGGTTTCCGGCCAGTACTTGATCAAAATGGACAACCAACGGGTGCGGTAGAAGCTATCCCTGGTGCTGCTTTGGATCAAAAAGAATTACAAATCATTAAGAAAAAGAAGGTCATAATTGGCAGTCTGTTAAAAGATATTGATAGTTACGAAAATTTTGTTAAAAAAACTGGTGTCAAAATTCTTGCCGGAAACGAACAGAACAAATTAAACGCCTCGTATTTAGCGTTGCTCATGAAAACAAAAGAATACCTCAATTTGGGCGTCTTAAATGGGCCTGATTTAGACATCATGAAAAGCATGTTGAGGGATCCTACGAGTGTGTGGACGGCTGGATCCGCAATGCTTGGTAAAGGCATAGCTGGCTTTAAAGGTGAGGACACCTCAACATTTGATGCCGATTTTTTCTCTGGGCAACTTGATGTCTTAAGAAAATCAGTTAAGGCCAGTCTTGAGGAGGTCCAAAACGTGTATGATTCGGGTGGCATAATCCCTGACGGTATAACACCAAACTATGTGATTGAGGAGTGAGCAAGTTATGTCGTTTACATTAAGCACAAAAGACGGTCAGATTCTTGTTAACAGTTCTTTACCTGATACGCCAGAAAACCGTCAAATAGAATTAGAGAAGTACCGAAACAGTTTGCCTGGTCAAACACCAACCAATGGGCCTGGCGCGGCACCAACTGCACAACAGACGTTTCTAAGTCCAGCCTCAGAGCTGCAACGACAAGTTTTGCGTGCGCCACAATCTGATACTGTGCGTGCATCGGTTGGCCAACAATTTCGCGGATCATTGCCGCCCGACCCAACGGACAAGGTGCGGTTTTATGCACAGCAGTTTTTTCCGGATATGGACGCAACCGAGGCAATGTCAAATTTTAGTTACCGCCCAGATGGAAATCTACAAGTGTTTAATCCACAAACCAATCAAAATGAATTAGTGGAGGCTGATGCACAATTAACAAAACCAAGCTCGTATCTGCCAGCGCTACCAAAACAAGCCGGGGATCTTATGACAGATGTTGCGGCTGGTGTTGGAGCCGTAGTCGGCACTTTGCGCGGCCAACCCACAGTTGGTACGGTGTTTGGGGCCGGTGTTGGTGATGCTGCACGCCAAGGGTTAAGCCGTTTGCTAACGGAAACGGAACGACCATTCTTTGATAGGGCAAAACAAACCGGCAAGCGTGTTGCTGAAGAGGCGGTGTTTACAAAACTTGGTGATCTTGGCAGCAAAGGCATTGAATTTGCAAAACGTTTTCGCGGCATAGCAAACCCAAGCAGTACAAATTTACAAAAAGAAGCCAAAAATCTAGGAATTACATTGACAGCCGGGGAAGCCGCCAACAATTCACGCGCCATAATAATGCAAAAAACGTTAAGCAGAACCCCGGACGCAGCCGATGTTCTGGATAACTTTAATGATGTGCGCAATGAGGCTGCGCGTGTGGCTTTATTGCGGTGGATTAATCAAGTGCAGCCAAACCCTGGGGAAAGATCCACATTGGAATTGGCGCGAAGCGCTCAAAAAGGCGCACAAGAGGCGATTAACACGGAAAATGCTGCTTTAATCGCCCAGGCTTCACCGCTTTATGAGGAGGCTATAAACCTAAAAACCTTTGCCAGTTTGGCCGATAAGCCGCCAGGCGTTACGCAAAAAAATTGGGAAAAAAGTGTCTCACAATGGCAAAATATGCGTGCGCTAGCCAAAAAAGATAATATTTTACGAGCAGAGCTTGCCATTGATCGCAAAAACATGTTTGTCCAGGAAAGTGCTGAGTTGGCGAAAATTGAAAAAAATATTTTAGAAATTGATGACGCGCTTAATAATAAGTTTGTCACGAAGGCGGATCAGAAAAGACTAAAACTTGAGCTTGGACGGTTAAAAAAATTATCGGCTAAAGCTAACAAGGAAATGGAAAACAAATTTAACAGCAGTATGTTTGTGGTGGATGCTACCAAAAAATATATTGATAAGATGATTTCAAAAGCGGACAACTACGGTGATGCAAATACCGTTGCGATTTTGCAGAGAACAAAAACCGACATTTTACAATCTGTGGATAACCAAGTGCCAGCCTACGGCGAAGCCCGGAAAATATACGAAGAAT
>Ga0181406_1000327_pt1 | contig 18508 bp, 35 predicted proteins | sample 29SPOviralmetaG_FD_130135 | JGI IMG/M metagenome (GOLD analysis project Ga0181406, IMG submission 130135) | Marine viral communities from the oligotrophic San Pedro Time Series (SPOT) site, San Pedro Channel, CA, USA - 29 SPOT_SRF_2011-12-20 | ecosystem: Environmental > Aquatic > Marine > Strait... | reverse complement strand
TAATTAGAGTTGGTTACATTAAGGATTTAACTTGGTCGCAACACTACAAAAAAAACCATTTAGATATAATACAAGAAAAAAATAATAGTTGGGTTCAGTTTCCGTTATATGACGATACAGAGTGTTTATACCCAAGTTTAGTTGCACGTTTAGAAAAAGATTTTGCAGAGAAAAAAGGTTTATATATGGTTATGCGTAAGCAACAAAAAAACTCTCACGGTTTTATATCAGGTCAGTATTATCCATTTACTAAAAGATACTTACAAGAAAAAGTTAGATTTGTTTTAGATCAATGCAAAGAACAATTAAGCAATCCTAATTTAGAATTTAGTAGTTTTCGTAAAGGTGGTATTTCTGATATTGCAACAGAAACATCTACATCTAACGTTATGGCGTTGTCAGGTCATAAGTCAGACAAAACTCTAAAGAGTTATATTAACTTTAAAGACAACCGTAAATTAGTAGAAGCAAGTAAGCAACGTAAAGGTCGTTAATGCCCGAAGAAAAAAAACAAAAGCAAGCTAAGATTAGATGTGGCACTTGCGGTAATTATGAGTGGCAAAATGTAGGCGACGCTAATTGGCAAGTAGTAATTCATAATAGACATATTTGTTCAGGTTGCTTAGACAAAGAAAATGAAAAAATGTTTTATATAGACAAGGTATGGTTTTAAATAAACAACAATTATTAGAACGTATATTAGACGCGTTATGCAAAGTAACTAAAAGAGATCTAACTATTTTTTATCCTACTAAAGAAGAAGAAATTGTCCCATATTTAAAAAAAGAAATAATTAAGACCTTAAAAAATGTTTAATATCCTAAAAGATTTTATAAAAGATATATTAAATATTAATCCAAAAGTAGAAACTGTATCTGTCAAATGTAGTTATTATTTTGATAACGATACAGGCGTTGTTTGTAATAGTTGCAATAAAAATGTCTTTAGTTGGACACAGACTTTAGACAATAAGTATTATTGTGATAAATGCGACCTACCCTACAATGCTAAGATTAAAGCAGTAGAAACATCAACAAGAACAGATCTAGGTTATAAGAATTAATTGGTCGGGGCTTCAGGATTTGAACCTGAGACCCTCGCGTCCCAAACGCGATGCGCTACCAGACTGCGCCAAGCCCCGCCATTTTTAAATAAAAGTTATATCAAATTGTTTGACGTAAAACATTTTTTAATGCGACGTAAAAAAATCAAAAAGCTTTTATTTATCGGGTGTATTTGCAACTGCGCGCATAGTCCCAAACCATAGGGTCTAAATCAAACCGAATTGTTATGTACCAATAATTTTAGCATAATTCTAGCTTTTTAAATGACGTAAAAAGTGTTCAATAATATTCAGTAATTATCAGCACTATTCAGCTTATGACGTAAAAAAACCCGCATAAAACGACCTATTTATAGGCTATTTTAATGTGTAAAGATACTTTACTGTAAAGGTATTTTACACTATAAATATCGGTATATGAGCAAAAAATTAAAATGGGAAAAAATATTTAAAAAGCAATCTAACCTATACGGTGGGTATTATGCTTTAAGTCCTATTAGTAATCAGGTCTATATTATTAATAAAGGTTCTGTTGGTTGGTGTTTGCATATTATTTACAAAAAACATTTAAAATTTATTAAAAATATTACAAGTCCTTTACTTGCGGGTTGCATACAAAATAAACATCATCAACAAGTTTTAGATGACGGTTCTATTACTTTAAAAGAGGGTAAGTTTGAGTTCCAAAAGTACGTTGATTTAATCAGTAAAAAAACTGACTACATAAATTTCTACGATTTAAAATATTATCTACAAGATATAAAAAAATTATCTGACAACGCAACGAGTTCGTCGTCGTCTGATAAGAGTAATAACAAAGCGAACTCAGAAACTAGGTAAAAATGACAAACTGCGTAATATGTCAAAAGGACTTTGAGGGTATTGGTGCTAATCCTGACCCTGTAAGTCTATTTGGTGTTTGTTGTAATACTTGCGATGAACAAAAAGTTGTTCCTGCAAGAGTTTTAGAACAACACTACAAAGAAAAATACGGCGACATAACAGGTCGTATTTGTATAACTAACTTAATACATCTTGGTAAGAAACCTCAGGAAACTATTAAGTTAATTTGTAAAGCAGATAAAATCAAAAACGTTGATCTTATAAATGAACGTAACTACTACGGGGATTTATGCAAAGGTTAATTATTTTATTTTTATTTGTAAGCTTATCTGCGTGTAGTTCTTATAACCCTGTCTATGACCCTAAGTCGTCTGTTGACGGTGGTAAGAACTATTACGCTGATATGCAAGAGTGTGAGCATATAATCGACAGAAATTTTGGTTTTTGGTCTAGCGAACATAAGCCAAGTCTTTTAGATCAATGCTTGAAACATCGTAACTACTCTGTATTATCAATTAAATAATTATGTCTAAAACAGAAATTAAAAAATTGATTTTACAGAAATTTAAGAACCAAACCGAAGCAAGTAAGTCGTTGGGTGTTAGTCGTATGACAATTAATAATTGGTTGTCAGGTCGTACTAAGCCTGCGCCTTACTTGGTTCAATTACTTAAAAAGGTAAAATAATGATAACGTGTGATTTTTATTTAAAAACCGATGATAGTTTTAGTCATTATCGAATTAAAACTATTACAGGCGAAAATATTAAAGCTTGTTGGAATACTTTTAAAAAAGATTTTGGCGAAGCTATGTCTGAACTTTGTAAAGTCAAAGTTATAGAAAATAATGTTATTAGCCCAAAAGAAGCTTCTGAACACCACTACTCGCCTGAGCAATTTAAGGCTCGATTAAAAGGCGAAATAATATCTTAAAATACAAAAAACCCGCCGTAGCTTTTTGCTACGACGGGTTTCGTTTAACTACTAGGTAAAATAGTTTTTTTATTAAAAATCTGTCATTAATAATTTAATCTTTAATTTCTTTTGTAATTTTGTTGGCGCACGGCTTATCGCACTACCTGTTGTATTTCTTTTATAGCCGTCTGTTTTAGATACATAGTCTTTTTTACGATATGTCTTAGTCTTTATGTCATAAGCTTGCAATTTTCCCTCAGGACTTAGTGTAACCATATCTGCGGGACTTTGAGGGTCTATTGCCATAAAAACATAATAGCCTTTTTTAGTAAAATGTAACGCAACAGAATATTCGCCTACTACACCTTTTGCACTAGACGTATGTTTTTTTTTACTCATTGATAGGTATGTATTTTCATATTTATATTATCTATCATTGAGTTAGATACTTCTCTTACTGCGCACTTTTTACAAATTTTAGGATATGTCTTTTTTGCAGTTGGTTTTCTTTTACAAAACTTGCAATAAATAACTCTAAATTCTTCGACAACGTAAATCACTTTTTCTTAATTGCTGATACACCACGAATACCTAGTATCGTACTAAATGCACCAATAACTAACCCTTGATACCAAAACGGTAAATTTTCAAACTTTAAGAAAAAATAATCAACGCGATCTTGTAAAGCTTGATCGCCAAAAAAAACAGAATATGCTAAAATCAGTAAAGGCAAACTTAGTAAAATTAAACAAAATTCGTCCTTAAAATCGTTATCTTGTTTCTTTTGTACCAATTTTTCCATTTGGATTTCGCCGTCAATAACACGTTGCATTTGTCTTTTTTCTGCAACACTTTCAAGTACCTTAGTTTCCTGTCGGTTCTTATGTATTTCCTTAGCAGTAGAAACACCAAATTTAATTAAAGATAACCACATTATTTATTACCTAGTCCCTCTAATATATTCATAAGTTCCTCTGCTCTATGAGGCGTTTGCCTCGCCCACAAACTGTCAAGTCCGTGTGTTTTGGCCTCTGCAAATTGATGACCTTGTACGCAGGCTAAGAAGTTCTTAAATTTTTTGATTTTTACTGAACCTAATTGATAAACCATAGACACAATAACGTGAAACGCAGGCTCAGGTAATTCCCAACCTTTTACCATTAAGTTTGCATAGAACTTAGCGTTTGCTAGATCTGTTCTAAATACTTCCATTAATTTATCTTTAGGATATTCGACGTTTTCGTTCCAATTTTCCTCAGGTAAGCATAGATGACCTACACCTATTGTTTTAAATCCAAGTGTATCTCGGTACACTTTATTTCGATAACCCTCGTGTCTTAAAACCATTTCCTCTAATGTTTCGTTGCTCATATATCGTTTAGTTCCTCTTTAGTTTTATCTATTTTTTCTTTTATTTTTTCGATGTCCTGATCTTTTTGTTCTAATAGAATAAGTTGACGCTTAATCTTAGCGTCTTTATCTTCAAGTTCCTTAGCTTGTTCTTTTACCTTATCGGTAAGAGATTTAACTTGGTCTTTGTATTCGTTTATGAGTTCTGTATTTGACAAAATTATATAAAATCTTTGAATTTAAAATAACTGAAAAAACCAAGAACTGCTGACCCAATAAGTATTAATACTTTTATTGCGCCGTGTCCTTTATTAGAAATACCGAACAATTTATCAATTGCTTCGCTATTTTTCTTTATAGTTTTTTCTATACGATCTAAAGTTTCTTTTTGGTTCTTATATCGTTCCGAACAGGTTGCGTTATGAGTAGCAAACTCTAATTCTATTGCACTAACTCTTGACGCTATGTTCTTTTGTGTTGTCTTTTTCTTCAAATTCTTTTTCATCGTCTTTAATTCCTTTACATTCAAATTTGACTACAATTTTTTGTTTTTCTATATATTCTTTTTCAAATTCAGCTATTTTGTTTAAATTTTTAAATGTTTGTTGTGCAACACCGTAACCTGCAACAACGCAATCATAATGACTATTAAATTGGTAGCCTGCATAATGACTAGACGGACATTGACCGCTAGTTAAACTACACATATATAAAACCAATAAATATTTCATTTTTTCTTTTTATTTTTTGGCTTAGGAAATTTAAAAGTTAATGTTTCATCAACTTTAGCAAGTAACCTATCTAACCAACCGAAAATAAAATAACAAATTCTATCAATCATCTAAACTCGCAATACTTGTTATTTTTTTATTTTTTGAATACTCGTCTATAATTATTGTCGCTTTAACCTTAGCGCATTGATAGACAACACGACCACCATTTGTTGACTTTCTTGCCTGTCTTTGCATTTTTAAACAGGTACTCATTTTTTGATCTTGTATATATAAATGTTCTTTAAGTGTTTGTGTTTCGCCACCCATAAACATTAATAAAGCAATAACAACTTCCATTAATGACCGTTACCATTTCTAATTAATTTCTCTACGTCCTCAGTAAGTTTTTCAGTTCTACTTTTTAAAAAATCTATATTTACTGCATTGTTTCTCATACTTTTAACTTCTTCCTCTAATTGCTCAACCAAACCGCTTAAATGTTCTACAATTAAAAACAATTCTGCTTCGCCACTTGATTGACCTAACTCGCCTCTTGGATATTTAATTCTAAATTCTGAGTTTAATTCTAAATCTTTTTGTACTAACTCTAACGTTGTACTATGCTTGTTAATAGTTTCTATAATTCCAAAATAACTATAAACGGCTAACGAACTGACAATAATTATACTAATTAAATTTTTTAAACTTAGATCAATACCGCTATCCTCACGAATTTTTGTTGGTTTCATATTCCTAAATTTCTTCTTTTATGTTTGTTTAGTGAACTTGTTTTATACCTAGACGGCTTGCCACCAATTGTTGTTTTCTTAAACTTTGCTTTGCTTTCGTGTTCTATTTTTCCATAAAGATTATTTTTTTTCTTTGCCATAATGCGCTTACCCTATGCAGTAACGCATAGCTTTTATTTTTAAAAAATGTTGATTTTATTGACTTTCTTAATTGTGAGCTGTCCTGGACAAAAAATTTATAGATCTACACTCTATGCAGTTTTGCATAGCTTTAGATCCACTTTTTATTCAGGTTTAGTTGGAAACTCGTAAGCTTCAACATCTTCAACAGTTTCCAATCCGCTTGTTGCGTCCCTTAACTGTTGTCTGTAAGTTGTCATACTTTCAGACATTGTATTATCTGATAAAGCCAAATAATCCGTATCTGCTAAAAGTTTATTTCTATCTTCTCTTAAATCATTTAATTTTTTATTAAATTCATTATTTGCAACAATTAATTCTTCGTTATCTCTTGCTGTTTCTTCTTCTGCTGTAAAATTAATTTCTACACCATTAATCATTTTAGTTCTTGCCATATTAAGCCCCTTTCAATCCAAATAATTTAAAAATACCACTTACAATATTTCCACTATTAAAAAATATTTTTATAGCATCAACATCGCCATTAGTTTCGTATATACCACCACCGTTCATATGTGCCACTCTGCCTTGATGGTCTATACAAGTACCATTAAAAAAATATGATGTTTTTAAAGTTCCTGCGGGATTAAAAAGTTCAAATTTAAAATCGCCTTTTTGTGCTGACGCATTATTACCAAAACTATTTAATAACATAGCGCAATCAGTTGCAGTTTGATTTGAGTTTGCTAAATCTGACCTAATTCTGTTAATTATTGTATCATAGCCTGAAGTTATATAACTTGACCCAGCATCTGTACTAAATTGAATTTGTAAATTTTTATCATCTGTTTGTGAAACTACATCATAACCAATTACAAAATAATGACAGTATGTACTATCTAACACTACACTAGAAACACCATTTTTAAATTCTACTGAAGCTGAATTACTTGCAGTTTGTGATTTTATTAATGTATAAGCACCACCACCTGCGTCTGCAAAACTTAAAACGCCTGAACCGTCTGTTTTCAAAAATTGATCTGCGTTTCCGTCGTTGTTTGGAAGCGTAAGCGTGTACGAAGCGTTTGCGCTATGTGGCGCAGATTTTATTTTAATACCGTGTGAGTTTTGAGAACAATTTAATTGAATATAACCGTCCTGAGAACCACCGTCGCCTTTAGCTTCAAGACTTGGTACGCTTGACGTTGATATTAAATTAAGTTTTGCTTCCGTTACTGCGTCGTTGTTTATTTTTGCAGTTGTAACCGCGCTATCAACTATCTTAGCCGTGCTTACTGTTCCGTCGCTTACTGTTGCTAAAGAATTAACATCGCCTAAAACTATAATGTGGTCAATAACATCGTCGTTAGTTAAAGCCGTTGAAAAAACAATTGTACTATTTACAATATTATATGCAGTTTCAGGGGTTTGTATTACGCCGTTTAAACTGACAATACAGTTTCGCGCACTCTCAGGAAAAAATGCAACTCCACCATTTAATAAATTAAATGTTGTAGTAGCACTCGTTGTTATACTATCTAATTTTACGAAATTGCCATTTACGGCTTGTCGTCCTATATATCCTACCATAATTTTTTATCCTTTAATATTGTAACGAAACACCCGTTACTCTTGTTTCCTTGCTTCCAAGCGATTGATTTGCAAAACTTATTTTATATTTTAATTGTGTGCCTGCGTTAGTAATATCTAAGTCGTTAACCTTGCAACACTTTACGCCACTAGCAAAATCAGGTAACGCCGTTAATGTTGCTCTATTGTAATTTGACCCATTATCCGCGCTTAAATCTAGTATCAGGTCAGTATTTAAACTCGCAGTTCCGCTAGTGTTAGTATAGGTAAGCACCGCACCCATTTTATTTGTGCTTGCAGGCGCAGTAATAGAAGTACTTTCAAATGACCCTGTTGCACTTGCAGTTATAGTTTTAACTTTAAATTCTAATTCTTTTTGCCACGAGTTACCCTCAGATACCGCACCTGATTGACCCTCAAGTCTTATATATCTATATGCAGTATTATTAGACCAAAGTTCTTCATTTATCCAATTACTTCCACTTCCACTATCAGGTTGCCAAACAAAAGTTGAACTCAAATTTGTCCAACTAGAACCATTATTTGAACCTTGAAATAACCAATTACCACTAGAGAAGTTAGCATCTTGATAAAATTTAGCACCTGTATAAATTTTAGAATTTCCTGAACCTAAATCAAATGTAATAGTAGCACCGTCAAAATTTGAGCCATTGTGAGCCCAATACCAACCATTACTTGTACCTGACGCGTTACTACCATTTAACCAATTACCTACATCAGTATTATTACCGAAATCATTTTGCGCACTTAGACCACCTAAAGTAATTGTATAAGAACTTTCTCTATCACCTGTTTCATATACTTCAGAAGAAGCAACAGAAGAAATAAATTCACTACTATCTCTTGCAACATTAGTTAAACTTGTAATTTTTGTGCTATCTTCAAATGTATCGTAAGAAATATCGTTACCGTTTATTCCTGCCAAGTTTTGATTTGCTATAACTCTTAAACCTAATCTACTTATACTGTTATTTACACCTGACAAGTCAGTTGATATTCCTGTCGTTCCTCGATCTCTTACTTTTGTTAATGTCATATTTTTTTATCCTTAATATTGTAGTGATACGCCTCTAATACGCGCTTCTTTACTTCCTGAACTTTGATTAGCAAATTCTAATTTATATTTTAATTGTGTTCCTGCGGTTACTGACAAGTCATTTACTTTTGCCATTTTAATACCTGTTGCAAAATCAGGTAAAGCAGTAAGCGTAGCCGTAGAATAATTACTGCCGTTATCAGCAGAAAGTTTTAAAATTATATCTGTGTTTAATGCGTTAGTTCCTGCTTGATCTTGATAAGTTATAACTGCGCCCATAGATGAAGTTGACGAAACTGTTATTGCGTTATTTTCAAACGAGCCTGTTGCAGAAGCAGTTAAAGATGACAAACTTGAAATTCCGTCTTTATAAGATGAGTTTTGAACAAATGTTTGTCCTGTAAAACTTACTCCCTGATTGTGACCTTGACCAACTATTATTTTGTTAGTTGATGTGTTGGAATAACCTGAAAAAGTATGTAGCAAAGTTCCTTGTGCATAATCATTACTTGTAGAACTTAAATAAACTTTTAGTGAGCCACTACTAGCAGTATCTCTTAAAAATGTAATATAATTTCCAATTAAATTAACTGTGGCACTACCTTGACTTGTTTGGTCACGCAAAAAATAAACTGTTTCTGAATTATCAACTTCAGCAAAGTTTAAATAATAATGTGTACTACTGTTATTGTTATAAATACTATCACTAACACTAGATACATTGTTTTCATTATCTCTTATACCAATAGTAAAAGCAAATTGACCAGGCGTTGTTTCTGAAGCGTTAGCAGAAAAACTTTGCATTGTACTATGGTCAACTTTAAACGACCACCAATAATTGCCTGATAAAAAATTACTTCTTTGTTCAAAAGTTGAGTTATAAGAATTATGTCCTATTGCTAAAGTTGTTGCACCCTGAGTTAAAGCACTTCCAGGATAACCCCAAGTAATATCGTCAAAGTCGCCTGTTGTTCCACCACTTTCTGCTGATATAGAAACTGCTGACATATATTCACTAGCATTTCTTTGACAGTTAGTTAAATTTGTAATTCCTGAACTATCTTGAAATACATCAAAAGACGCAGAGTTAGTATTACTCGCGTTTAAATTTTCTTGTGTGTGTACTCTTAATCCTAAAGTAGAAATATCATTTACAATTTTATTATCGTCGAACGTACTAGCAAACTGCGATACACTAGAGTTACTTATTCTTGCGTCTGCAAAAGTCCCACTTGTAATTTTACTAGTTGGTAAATTAGGTACGTCGCTTGCGCTTATAGGTACGTTAGCAGGTCTATTTCCAATATAATTTGTCATTTTATTATTATCCTTTTAATTAACTAACGTCTGTTAGCATTTGTAAAGCAACTGTAATATGACCGCTTGCGTGGTCAGATTGCGCTTGTACTTTATCAGACGTGTTTAATACTATTTTTGGTAATTCTAAAGATGAACCACTAGGAAGCGGAATATTATTTAAAATTGTAAATGCCGTTGTAGTTCCGTTATCGTATTTTTTTAAAGTTACATTTACAGAACTTGTATGTGTATTACTAATTGTACCTGCGATAACTAAACTTTTGTTACTTGCAGTTACAACGTCTGTTAGACTATTATTACTAATAGTCGCCTGCGCGTCGCCAAAGTTATTTGCCATTGTTTATCCTTATTTATTATTATGAACCTAACGCTACACTAAACGGTATAGAATTAGGGTCGCTTTCTGTTACTGAAACACCTGCGGGTAAAGTAACTGCGTTAGTTGATATATTTATTGTAAAAAGACTTAAATCGTCTGTTCCGTCAAACATTTTAAGTATTAGTTCGTTACTACCAATGTTGGTGTTATCAATCCAAAGTGTGCCTTGTACTGCACTTCCAGGTCTTGATGAACCTATGTGTGAACTGTTTAAAGCATTTAAACTATTGTTTAAATTTGATCTAAAATTTGGAAACGATTGATTGTCAATTGTAATTTGCGTTACCTGTGCCATATATATTTATCCTTTTGTTAAAATCCTTTACTTATAAAATCAAATGACCTGTCAATTGCAGAACCACTTGAATTAAAATAATTTATAGTGAAGCCACCTAACGTTTTGCTAGTTATAGTGTGCCTGTCGCCATTTTGTAAATTTTGACTACTAATACCTATTGCGTATTCTTGTAAATACGGTGGACTAAAAGTAATTGTTTTAGAACCACTAGACGTTACTTGGTCTGCGCCCTGCTCTATTCGATCAGGTACATCTACGTCAACAGACATTCCGCTAACCTTAGGGTTAGCTGAACTGTTGTTACTTCTAAGCTTTAATCTAAACTTGTAATATCTAGCTGAATATTCGCCTGTTGTATTAAAGTCTGAAAATCCTGAATAAGTATTATTGTCGTTTGACGTTGCAACTTGTAAAATAATATCTGCAAAAGAACTTACATCGCCGTCGAAGTGGGACGGTTCTGTGTCGAAGTGTCCATTTTGGTTGTTACTACTTGTTGTTACCGCGTCAAAAATTCTATCTCTATCCTCTGCCGTACTTAATAATTTAGGTTCTAACTTAACTTGTCCTGATTGTGATAAGTCAAAAACATTCGTAAAATTATAAAAACCTAAAGCTTTTGTATTTGTTAGTACACCGCCACTATCAAAAAATTGTGTTGTGTTAGTTTCAAAATTATTTAATCCGTCGTCAAAATCTGTTTTGGTTGCTAAAACAATATAATGATCTGCACCGTCTTGAACTACTGCAACGTCTTGCTTAACACCTGTATTACCTGAGATCGTTTCTAAAAACGTTGCGTGAAAATTTAATCCTGTAATTTTTGTTATGTTTGTAGAAACAATTGTTGCTTGAATACTAAAGTTATTAAGTTTATCAATGTGTTTAACAAGATAACTGCCCTTTTTTGCAGGCAGACTTACCGACGTTGATGTTCTTGAAACTTTAGTTAAAGTTTGTGAACCAATCCACGTTGCATTGTTTAAATCTGTACTATGTCTAATCTCTGTTTCTTTAAGATCAAGGTCAGGTGGTTTTAACCACGAAAGCGTAAGTGATTTACCACTTATACTAACTGCAAGATCTTCACAATTACTAGGCGGTTCTGTACCACCAATTACTAAGTGTTGCGCACTTACTAAACTAGACTTAACACCCGCAGTATTTATTACACGACCTCTTAAATCATATAACGCGCCGTCCTCTACACCTGATATTTGAAACGTATTTGTAGATGAACGACCTGCTGATACATAAACACTATCAGTTGACTTTTTATATTCTAATTCAAATTGACCAATAAAAGCTTCTGTTGTTGGTATTTGTATAGTTGCAGTTAAAACAACGTCAACAATACCGTCGGACGAAGCATTTAAAGTATCGCTAGCAGTTATAGAACTTGGCGCAACAACAGTTGTTGCACTTGGTAAAGATATTGCACTTGCAGTATCTAAAGTTACCTGTTCTGCTACTGCGTTAAAATCATAAACGCTATCTGCGTATTCCTGCGCTACAATACTTACTGATAAATCAGCATTTAAGGTATAAGCAAGAATAAAAAATTTTTTATTCGTAAAGCCTAATTTTGTCGAAGTAAATCCAAATACATCGCCTACGCCAAAATCTAAATGCTCAGGCTTTAATAATAATTCTAAAGTCATCATTTGTCTTGATTGTTTAAGAACAATCAGAGCCAAACGTTGTGCTTCAACAGGGTCGGTCGTAAATGGTAATTCTATTTCATTTACAATTGTTTCGCCGTCGCTTGTTTGAAACGTCGAACTTTCCTGTGTGTTAAATTCTTTAATACTAAAATTTGTATTTGCGTCAACAAACGTACCTTTAACTTTATTATAAAGTTGTGAACGTTTAGGTCTTGTTACAATTTTAAGTTCACCTGCTAAATCCGTGTCTGTTAAAATTCTAGTTGATGTTGTTGCTTTACCAACCTTTAATTTAAACTTACCTTGCTGATACGTTAATGTACCTGCGCAGGAACTTACTAAATCCTCTATGGCCTCAACAGGCTTTTTATTTAATTCTATTACACCATTACAAGTATATCTATTTTGTGTACCACCTGTTATCGTAATACTGTCTTCACAATCAGATCGTGCTTGTTGAAAACTTGCTAGATCTATCTCACTTGTACTTGCACCTAAACCGTCGCTTGACGTTAAATAATTATAAATAACGTTAGCAGGGTTATTAGAATATGCAGTTGCACTTGTAGTTACATTTAAAATTTTTCTACCCTGTATTACTGCGCTTATGTTTGGTATTCCGTTAGGAAATACATCGCTATCAAAAGTTAATTTAACTGTTAAATAAGCTATACCTCTTAATCTATGATTGCTTGTCCAAACTGAACTTGCGCTATCTAAAACTGTGTCAACAGTTTGTGTAGATGAACCTAAGTGTTTTATAATTTGCGCTTTACCGCTAAACGTACCACTTGTTACATTACCTGAACCGTCTATTTGACCTGTTGTAATTTCTGTGTCGTTAAAAAATACTGAACCAATACTATTTACTTCGTGTCCACATAAAGCAATTACTAAATATAAATCTTTATTATCGTTCAAAGTTTCTGCGTGTACTATTGCACCACCTTTACGAACCTCGCCGTAAATAATTGATCTTACTGCAACAGGACTACGAATTAAACTTTTTCTTGCAACTGCTTCGTTTGTAAAACTATTAAAGTCAGGTTGTTTTGGTTTGCCTGCTAATTTTTTATAAGCAAAACTAAATACTGCACTAGCAATAAAAGAAAATGCAAACTGTTTTAAACCACCTGATAAAAGACCTTTCCAACCGCCTTTTTTTGCAACAGTTTTTAATAAAGGTTTAGTAACAAATTCAACTGCCGAAGAAAAAAAACTACCTATACTAAAATAAGATTTAATTCCTGTTGGTTTTATTTCTAAACCTGCGCCACCTAATTTTTTTAAAATTTCTGCTTCTTTTTTATTTATATAAGCAAGAAACTCGCCTTTAGGCGCGTATTTTTCTAAAATTCTTTTTACAATTTTTATTTTAAGATTTTCAAACCATTTAAACATTAGTTATCAACTCCCCAAAATAATTCTTTTTCTGCAACACTATCGACAAACTCTAAACCTTTGTCGCCACTAAATAAATTTTGTTGTTCTTCGTTTGTAAATCTTGATATTCTTGGACGTTCCCAATCAACTAATCTGTTTTCTATATCTAATTCTATTGTTGCAGTATCAGATAAACTTATTGCCATAGTGTCAACTTTACCAACAAAAATAATAAATGGGTCGTCAACTAAAGTATAATTACTATTTAAAAAACCTAAAAATTGTGTAGCAGGACTACCTTGATATTCACTTGTCAAAGCAACTGATAAATATGTTGTTGGTATTCCTGATAATGTAAATTTTATACCGTTAGCTTGTAATTCAGATGTTTCTTCAATATCTGACAAAGTTCCTATTTGTCCTGCACCTAAATAACTGTTACCGTCAAACGTAATATTTCTATCACTAGAGTTTAAATAAACTGTACTACTAGGAAATTCTATTTTTAAAAAATATACAGGTCTTAAAACATCATCGTTTAAAACGTTACTATTATTTGTAGTTAGCGTTTTAACCATAATTAAAATACCTCTAAACCACTAAAGCTTATTCCATAAATTCCTGCGGTATTTATAGAATAAGTCGTACTATCCCCTGTTAGTTTCATTGTGCATACAGGATTAGTCGTAGTAATAACTGCGTCATCACTTGGACTAGACCTTAAACTTGGTACAAAATTTACAGTTACATCGCCTGCGCCGTCGCTTGTAGCGTCAACTGTAATCATTTTTAATTCACTATTTACACTAAAAAAATCGCCTGCTTTTAAAACTGTTGTACTAGCCTGCGCACCGTCTATTGTTAAACTTGTTCCTGTTTGACTTGCACCATTAACTAATAAAGTTGAACCTGCAATTGTACCACTAGGCGATCTATGATTAGCGTCGAAACCAAAGAAACTATGTACTCTGCCTTGTAGTCTTTGTAAAAATCCTATGTACTCTAAAGAGTTTTCTTTTTTCATTGGCGGTAAATTAAATGTTGCGTACCACCTTGCGCCTGTTAATTCTGAAACCTGAATACTATTAGATAAAGGACTTTCAAAAACTTGGTTGTTATTTTCTAAACCAAATTCTACTGAACTAAATCCAACAGTTGTCGGTATTGTATAAGTTGCCATTATGCTTTAACTCCTAAGGCTCTTGCAAAAGAACCGCCTCTATTTCTAGCGTCTAATACACCGTTTAAAGCTTCTTGTTTAATTAGAGGCAACATACCAAATATTTCTGCTCTAGCAGTTTCACTAACACTTGGCATAATATTTATTTCCTGCACTACTCTAATACTGTCTTGTCCTATTTTGTTATTCGGTGTTATACGACCTGAACTATTGGGGGTAAAAATTTCCATTCCGCGCTCGCCTGTCAAATAAGACTTGCCACCTGTTACTGCGCCACCCATAGCACGTTTGCCCGCTATATCTAACATATTAGGTTTAGTAAAAGATTGACTTGAACCACCACTAAATATTGAACCAAAGAAACCTGATATACTTGACCCTAAAGCTTCGCCTAAAGGTTTTGTAATAGCAGTATTGTAAGCTATTTTTAATATATCTTGTCCAATTGCTTTTAATGTATCTCTAAATTTTTCGCCCTCAAATACTGCACGTTCAAAATTACCTGCAATAGAATTACCAAAAGTATCGCCTGCGTTCTCTAATCTTTTTATTCTGTCCTCTACACTTGAATATTCGTCTTTTAACTTATCAGCAGTTTCAGTAAGACCTTTAATTGTACTATCCTGTTCGCCTAAACTATCTGTTACAACATCAACGTTTTGTTTAAAACCCTCTAAAGTTTCAATAAGACCTTGTAAGCTAAATTTATAATCTTCTATTTGTTGTCTATTTTTTTTACTAAATGGGTGTTGTAAAACTTCTACTGCTCTTAATAATGCAACTCTAAAATCGCCTATACCCTGTACCAAGCCCTCAAACATTTTTACGGCTTTTATACCAAAGTCTATTAAATCTTTTGCACCTACATTAGCAAAATTTTGAATTGAACCGTTTGCGTCCTCTATACTTGTTAAAACTTTTTCTCTTATTGCTCTTGATAATCTTAAAAAAGCAGGACTAACATTTGCAACTAATTGATTTACAATATTTGCAAATACTGTTTTTAATCTTAATACACTATCGTTAAAATCTTCAACTGCTTTAACTTGCTTACTATTTAAAGAACCAAATCTATCACTTTCAATAGCAAATCTTTTTAAAGCTTCCGAACCACCTCGTAAAACATTAATTAATTCTGCACCTCTACCACCAAATATCTCTTGCGCAAACTTTAGACGCATAGTTTTATTTTCGACTAAATCTAATCTATCTGCAATCAAACCTAAGATTGCCATTTGATCGCCGTTGACCGCGTTAGCGTCTTTTATAGATATACCTAAAGCTTTAAATGTTTGTGTAGCTTCCCCTGTACCCTGTAAAAAGTCGCCAAAGTTATCAACTAATCGTCTTGTTGCTTTTGCAAAAGTTTCAAATTCAATACCGTTAATCTCAGACGCTAATTTTAGCGTTTGTAGATCTTTAACTGCAATACCTAATACGCCTGACATTTTTCCAAGACGGTCGGTTGCTATCAATGAGTTTCTTATTAATAAACCCATACCTGCTATACCAACTGCGCCTGTTAATGCAGTTTTAAAATTAAATACCGCTTTAGTAATACCTTTAAGACCTCGACCTATTTGTCCGAACGCCTGTTTAGTTTTATTAACTGCGGTTATTTTAAAATTTATACCTTTTTGTGCCATATTATTTCTTATGCTTTAATCTCTCATTTTGAAATTTTTCTTTTTCAGCTTTAACTTCTAAATACATAAACCAACTGTCAAATTCTGCTTTTGACATATTGTATATTTCACTAACATTTTTATTTAGCTTTTCTGCTAAAAAAAATATTGCGTAAAAGTCAGGCTCTAAACGAAGTTTTTTTTTACGTCGTCCTCTTTGACTTCGTTAACAATAAAAGAACCTAAGGTTTTTATTATATCTACGTCTGCCTGATTAATTAATTTATCTTTGTCAGCTACGCTAAATGCTTTGTCGCCATTTTCTTTTTCGGCTTTCATAATTATAGCGTCAACTAGCATTGTTATTTCATCTTTTTTTGCTGATTGAAATAAACGTCTTGTTTCTGCAATAGTTAATGGACTTATGTAATAAGTTACACCCCATTCTTCTACTGTAACTGTTCTTTTTTTCTTATCTGCAAAATGTGAAATAACTTTGTCTATATCTGACATAAATTATTATACTGTTGTTATTGTTAATGCACCTGAAACTTGGAAGCCAAAAGATCTCTCAACTAAACCGTCGTGTGCTTGCGCAACACCGATTGAATTGACGATAGCTGAACCTGAATAGTAAGTGTCGCCACTATCTGAACCCTCAGGATATAAGTTTAAAGTAACTGTTGCACCAATAGTCATTGCGCCTTGTCCTGTTGTATCAGTTTCGTCCCAAAAACAATCTACTGTTCCTGAACTTGCACTTAAAGTCGTTTTAAATGTTTTAACTGTGTCGCCTAATTTAGTTGTTTCTACTGTGTCTTGCGATTGATCTACTGACCAATTTCTTACTTCCGCAACAGTATTAGCACCTACTTTTACAACACCTGCGCTACCTGTATGAGTTGCCATAATTATTTATCCTCTTTTATTGTTAATTTACTTTTTGTTTGTGGTTTTATAATTGGTTTAGAACCCTCTTTTTTAAAACCTTTTTTTTCAAAAGTTTCTAATTCGTTGTCCCAAATCTCAATTTTATTATTGTCTTTTACGACTATAATTCTTTTTGCCATATTATTATCCTAATGTTTCAGGGTCAGCTTTAGTTGTTAAGTAGTGTACGTTATAAGTTATTTTAATAACGCCTAGTTGCTGATTGCCCACGTTTTCTAATTCGTATTCTGTATTTGTTATAAATGTATCTTTAGCGTGTCCGCCTCTAGTAAGATCTGTTGCCATAGCAACCTCGACCTCTTTAGCGATTGTATCTAAAGTTTCGTCAATGTTTGCGCTTGCTTTTGCAAAGCCCTCAATCATTATTTCTAAGTTACGTTCAATCTTACCTATACTAGATAGTTCGCTTGTTTCTGTATTACTATAAATATTTAGTAAAGGTAATTTTGCTAATTCGTTTGGATATACTCTACTCTCAAAAACGTTAGAGCCTGTCGTAGTTAATCCTGTTAATGTTGTAGTAACATTATTTCTAATACTTGTTCTTTTATGTGCCATTTTCTATTGTTCTGTTAAAAATAGTTCTGTAATTCCTGTACCGTCTTTTAAAACGTTATTAACTGTGTAAGAAACTGAGTTAATTACAACAGGGTCGCCAAAGTCTGCGTTAGTTACATCACTTGTTTTAACAGTTATCTTAGGTTGGTTAGCCGTTAAACCTGCGTTATCGCCAACGTCAATTGTTGTCATTTCATTGTCAAATATACCTTTAATCGTAGTTTGTGTTCCGCCAATTGTAATTGTAATACTATCTGCGAACTCATCTGTATCAAAAAATATACTTCTCTCTGTTGTTTCTTCTATCGCCATTAACTCTTACCACCCCTATTAGCATTTTAGATATGCACCACCCCAAGTTAAGCGATAAACTTTTTGTAGCACTAATTATCTTTTAATATTTTTATTATTAAATTTTTTAAATCTTTGTTTTTTTTATCTAGTAGTATTTGTATCAACTGAGTTGAAAACAAATCTACATAACGTTCTTCGGTTCTAGCATTTAGCTTTAAGCTATTATACCAAACTAAAAAATGTAAAAATTCGTGTATAACAGTAATTAACTTATCTTTAGGTTTTAAATCTTTGTTAATAGTTATTACTGCTTTATCTAAATCAAACTGCCCGTCGCATTGAACTTTACTCGCTTCTTCTTTGTTCCAATATTCTATATAAAATTTTTTACGATCTATATAAAAATACTCAGGCAGTTTTGCCATAATATTTACTTTTTAAATATTTTTTTAACTGC
>Ga0181406_1000326_pt1 | contig 18514 bp, 31 predicted proteins | sample 29SPOviralmetaG_FD_130135 | JGI IMG/M metagenome (GOLD analysis project Ga0181406, IMG submission 130135) | Marine viral communities from the oligotrophic San Pedro Time Series (SPOT) site, San Pedro Channel, CA, USA - 29 SPOT_SRF_2011-12-20 | ecosystem: Environmental > Aquatic > Marine > Strait... | reverse complement strand
TATCTTATTCATATGATAGAAGAGTATTAACACCAGATGCTGATGTAAGTGGTGAATCTGATGAATTAAAAGCAATGGCTAGTGCACTATGGACAGATGATATTAAGAAAGCGTATGAAGATAGTAAGAAAGATTAATTAACTAACACAAGGAGTCAATAATGGCTAAGAAGGACATCGAACCGAAGCCAGTCTTGAATCTCGATGATAAAGAATATGTAATCGAAGACATGACTGATTATCAAAAACAAATACTTGAAGATGTAAACAATTATCAAGTACAAATAAACCGATTGGAAAGATGGAAGCAGGGTCAAGTACACATGCTTCGTTTATCTTTAGAATCTAAAGTTGAACCTGAAGTCGTAGAGGCTGAAGTAGAGTAATGATTATAAGGCGATGCTCCCTTGACCACGATATTGTTATTCATAGAAATAACAAAAAGGGAATGACTAAAACAATTCAATTAAGCGATGGAACAATGGAATCGCTTAAATATCCAGACTCATACGATTATTTTCTTGCTGTAAGTGGAGAAATTGTAAAAAAGTCAAACTCTTTTGAAGTTGTAGAAACTGCTTATGTAAATAAGTGTACTGAACTACACGGAAGTAGTCAAGGGCGTATCGACATAGTAAAACATAAATTAGTAAATAATAAGGTGGTAACTAAATGAATAGCCCGTTATTAAAATTAGTAAAATGGCAAAAAGAAACAAGCCAGCTAGATGGTTGGACATCATATCATATAGCGGCTGGAGCTTTCTTATGTAAAGTGTTTCAATGGTGGGGATGGACTAACTTTTGGTGCGTAATGAGTGTGTTTATTGTTGGTGTTATTTGGGAAGTATTTGAATACTATGTAGAAAACTGGAAACCCTATGGAAGTAAAAGAAAATGGGCATACAACACTATTGCGGATATTGTTGTAGAAACTGCTATGGCTTGGTGGATGATATTGTGATAACAAACAGAACTAATTATGAAATTTCGACATCTTATAATATTTCTATTAATTATATTTATACTGACAGGGTGTGACTCTGGCTGGTCTGTTTGTGGCTGGGAGGTTAAGTGAGCAAACCATTAAATGATGAATTGCAATTGCATATATCAGTTAAATGGGCAGTTCAAATTGTATTTCTTGTATTTACACTTACTGGTGCTTGGTACACTCTAAGAGAAAGTATTAGTAATAATAAAAACGAGATAGAGTATATAAAGGAAAGTCTAATTGAATATGAACAATTGCTTGATGAAAGAGTAAGTCGATTAGAAAGATACAAAGAACAAGAATTAGAAGAGGTCAATAAATCTCTTCTTTCAAAGGTATTAGGTAAGGGAAATTAATGGACACAACAGCAATGTTGGAAGCCTACGGGGCTTTAGGTGCTACAGGCGTACTTTCACTTTTATTTGGATTTATGATAACAAATCTTATTAAATCTCAATCAGCACAGAATGAAAGTTTAGATAAGATTTCAGTTGATATAGCAAAAACAGAAGGAAGTACATCAAACGTAGAAGGCATATTGTTAAAGTTGCTTGATAGGATACAGCGTGAATCAGAACAGCAAAACGATGAAAGGAATAGAAGGCATGAATCTATGATGAAAGAATTAGATGATTTGTCAGACAAAATAAGTTATATGTCAGGCAGGATAAATGGTGGGGGAAGTCGTTAATGGAAGATGAAAAGAACCTTCTTACGATGATGGTTAAATTTGATGAACGTCAAAGAACTATATTTAACACTTTACACAGAATAGAAAAACATTTAGAAAAGTTAAATGGTAAGGTTGCTAATCACGATACAGAATTAGCAAAAATGCAAGTTTGGGGAACAGTAGCGGTTGTGAGTTTCCCAGTAATCGTAAACGTAATAATGAGGTTCATATAATGGATATAAAATCAATGCTTGTAAAGCTCGCTGAAGAACAAGCAGATAAAATGAGAGAAGAGGCAGTTAAGCATTTAGGGTCAGATGAAATGACAGAAAACATTGCTACTGCTATTAATAAACGTATTGACATTCCTTTCGTATCAGAAGAAAAAGAACAAATCTTTTTTGAAAAGTGCGTTGATGTTATCACTGATATAGTAGAAGGATTGTTTAAGGGTAAGTAAATGCTAACAATTCTATTAATACTAACACTATCTGAGCAAACAGATAGCACAAAAATAAAAGCAACTACTCATCCGTCATATAATGTTATGGCATATAATACGGAAGACATAAAGAAAAAGAAAAAGAAGGGCAAGAAAGTCAAAGGAAAAGGCAAGAAAAAAAAGAAAGGCTTTTTTTCAAAGGTTTTTGGAAGTAAGTAATGCCTAAAAAACGTGATTCAAGATTAACTAGAAATAGGTTAAGTGGATATAACAAGCCTAAAAGGACTCCTAATCATCCTAAAAAGTCTCACGTTGTACTTGCAAAGGTAGGTAATAAAGTAAAGCTAATAAGATTTGGACAGCAGGGAGTTAGTGGTGCTGGTAAAAAACCTAAATCAAAAGCACAAAAAGCACGAAGAAAATCTTTTAAAGCAAGGCATCGTAAGAACATTGCTAGGGGTAAGATGAGTGCCGCTTATTGGGCAAATAAGGTGAAATGGTAATGGCTAAAAAAGTAAGTTGGAAGTGGGGTGGTAAGCGTTACTCTGGTACTTTAATTAGAGAAACAAAAACACACAAGTTCGCAAGAACTAAGAATGGTAAGATTAAAAAGATAAAAAAAAGAGGAAGGAAATAATGCCAAAAGGTAAAGGATACGGCTTTGGCAAAGCAAAGCCAAAGAAAAAACGCAAGTTAATGAAAAAGAAGAAGAAGTAATGTATAAGTTCGGTAAGCGGAGTCGTGATAGACTCAAAGGTGTAGATTCAAAGCTAGTCAATGTTTTGAATGAATTAATTAAAATTATGGATGTTACTGTTATAGAAGGGCTTCGCTCTGCTGAACGTCAGCAAGAATTATTAAAAAAAGGTGCTACTAAGGTTAAGTATTCTAAGCATATGGAAGGTAAGGCAGTTGATATTGCCCCATACCCAATAGATTGGGATGACAGAGAAAGGTTTCATTATATGGGGGGAATGGTTAGAGGCATTGCAAAAGCACTTAATCTTAAAGTCCGTTGGGGTGGAGATTGGGACTCTGATGGTGAAATTAAAGACAATAACTTTGATGACCTTGTACATATAGAAATAAAAAGTTAATTCTTAACATTTTGTATTGTATTAAAAACATTTAGATATTAAGTTAGGAACAATATGGCATATTGCACAAACAGAGATTTAAAAGACGTATTTCCGTCAATCGATGAGTTCGATACAAAAACTCCTATATATGGCTGGGTAGTCCATAGCAGTAGCTTATACAGGGCAGATAACAGTGGTTTGGTTACTCAATTATTTGCAAACGGGCAAGACCTCGGTGATGCTGAAGCAAATAGTGGTGTAGTCGATGCAAATGGAGAATGGTTCTATGAGTCCACGTTAGATGCTGTTTATTATTATAATAGTGCCACAAACCCCAATGATATGTTGATGGAGTCTGGTGACGATTGGGCAACACTAAAAACACGCTATATATCAAATGCCGAAAAGTACCTTGATTCTAGGCTTGATGGCAGACTACCCAGAAAACAATTCAAAGACAAAGATGGTAACTATGACTACATACTTGTAAGAACAACAGCACTACTTGCCTGTTCATTCTTATTAAGAGCATCACAGCCAACATCAGAAATAGCAGATGCTTTGTTTGATGAAGCAGAGAAAAACATTCTATCTCTTAATGAAGGCACTACTAAGCTATCTTGGCAAGTTACTGGAGATGCTGGTAAGGGTGTTATTAGAGAAGTGTCTGTTAGTGGTAGTCTAAGAATTGTAGATACAAGAGGTGAATACTACGATATTTATGATAGGGTAGGAGTAAAGATTACAACAGCAGGGGCGTTAGGAACTGCTAAATATTCAGTATGGCTAAAGGATGGAGACAATCTTGGTGCTGAAAGAATGAATAACAGCGAAAGTGCTGACTATATAGACACAATTAATGGGCAATATCAAACACTTACAAGTGGTGTACAGTTAAGATTTGCAGGGGATACAGCCGATACAGCGACTATTAATGACAAATGGGAAATAGAATTTCACGGCAAAAATGAATCACTAGATGACTCTGGTATGCCTTTCTCTATTAATATGACTCGTAGATAATGCCAATTACGTTTGTTAATATATGGGAAACAAAGATTTTGGATACTATCCGAACTTTTCTTAATGATGAGTTTGCAGGAAGTATCCCAGTTTACACAGGAGATTTTAAGGATATGGGCAGTCAGTCTATACGCCTTAATCCAGTAGGTTCTGACTTAGTTGAGTATAATGCAACAGCAGAAACTAGGGAATACATTTTAGATGTATCGTATACATTTAAAGAAAAAATGGTAAAAAAAGATACTTGGGAACATATACTTCGTCAAGTATCACATATAGAAGCCTTGTTTTTTAACAATCAAAATAACATTTTTCATAATGGCAGATTTGAAACGGCTAGAATAAATGCAAAAGAAGAAGCTGAGGAAGTCATAGAGGGATTGAATGTTGTAAGATGGGAATGGCGAGGTTCATATATGGGAAATATATCTTAAAGTAATAAGGAATAGATATGAAAGTTAAACTAAAAAATAAAAATGATAAATTGCCAAATTGCTGGAAAGAGTGCGGTTGTTCTTTTGAAGAGTGGCAAGAACTTCAAAGTGGCAAAAGCATAGAAGTAAGCAATTTAAATAACTTGGAGCATTTGTTTAAAATTGATGCTCAAAAACCAAAAAAAGGAGATAAATAATGGCAGTTTCAGCAAAAGTTTTTTCACCAAAAGAATGGAAAGTTGCAATTGTTTCTGATGCTACTAATGCAGGAGCAACTGGCATTGGTTCTACAATGTTACAATTAGACGTTGACTCAGTAAGTATGCCTTCCTTAAACCCCAATCAAGTTCTTGATGTAAGAAGTGGGGTTGGAAGAACATTTAAAGATGAAGATTTTTTTCAAGACAGTATATTAAGAGTGTCTGAAATATCTTTATCGGGTACGCTTCATAGCGATGCGGCTCATAAACAACTATTACAAAACATAACTAATAACACTTCTTCAGAAAATGGAATAGTAGCTTCTGGTCATAATGGAACAGACCAAAGATATGGAGATGCTGTTACTAATAATTGTTCATCGCTAACACTAGTAATGCAACCATCTGATGTAACTAATCAACAAGCATTAGAGTTTTTTGGATGCGTAGTGACAAGTTTTACAGTATCAGCAGATGCTACCTCAGAGGGTGGTAGGTATAAATTTTCTGTTACATTGCAAACAGGCAAAAAACCAGATTTAGCATCAACGGCAACTCCTACTATAACGGCTTACGCTAATACAGATATTCCTAAACTTTCAAATGGAACTGGGATAAGGGCAATGGGTAAAGAAATTGTTTTAAATACATTTTCAACAACCATAGAGCATCCTGCTGTTTTTTCTGGGCTTACTACTACAGGATATGAGGTAGTTGGTAGAGGTGCTGAAATAGCAGTTAATACAGAAGCTCAAGTTAAATACGATGCTAACACCAAAACAATGATTAATGATTACGATGTTCAAACAGCCGCCAATACAAGCGATTCATTTGTAATTATAAATGATAATGCTTTTGGTATTAATGTAGATAATGCTGTTTATACTAATGTTGCCTTATCTGAAGGAGATATGATGATGTTAGATATTGCATTAAAATCAGTTGACAATGGAACTAATCCACTTATCACTGTTGACGTAACAAGTTAATGAAGTTATCTACAGGAAAAACAATCGAACTAAAAGAAATGTCTGTAGACGATATTGATTACTGCAATGATTTGCCTCAAATGAGGTACGAAGGAAATGAAGTTGTAGCTATCACTAACTTGGCAAAAGCAAGAACTGCTTGGATTCGTAAAGGTGTTGTTAAGGCTGATGATAAATTTATTAAGTCTTTAAGTGAGGATGAGAAGAATGAACTGTCTTTGGCAGTACAGGAACATCAACGCTTGGGGGAGTAGAATCCCTCACATTAGAAGCAAACTTCTTACTAGATAAAAGGTGTGAGGGGTGTATGCATCACGAATACCCCTATGAGGCTCAAATTCCTATCTTAATCGAGGGAAAATACGAAACTCGTACTTTTACATCAGATGAAGATGTTTGGACTGTTATTCGGCTTTTAATAGAGGAAACAGAAAAACACATTAAAGAGGGTAGTAATTTGTATATCGCTGAATCAGTGATGGCTCAACTACCCTTTTTTTCTTGCGGTAATATAATGATTAATGAATTAGCACAAAAAGATATATCAAGATTTATGTATTCAAGGCAGTTTAACATATCTCCATATAAGGGCAGTTATGGAGAGCAACCAAGAAAATGGGTACAAAAAAGTTTTTTATTAAATAATTTAATAGAAAGGCAAAAAGCAAAGGCAATAAAAAATGTCAGCACAAAATGAAATAAAAATTGTATTTAGGGGTGATGATAAATTATCTGCTAAGATTAAAGAATTAGATAATGCCACTAAAAAGTTATTAAATACACAAGCAAAAATAAGAGATTTTAATGAAAGAATTGTAAAGTCTAATAATAAAAATAAAAATTCATTAAAAAAACTTAGAATACAACTTCAGTTACAAGGTAAAGATTTAAAAAACTTAAATCTTCCTTTAAAAATGTATAAAGATGCTTTGAAAGGAAATGACCTTGCTTTAGCTAAAATAAATCAAGCAACAAAGCAATATGTAAAAAATTTAAAAAACAAAAAAAATACTATTAAAAACGTCAATACTGAACAAAAAAAATATAATACTAATTTACAAAAAAGTAATAAAAATTTATTTAGTTTAGGTCATTCTTCTAGAAATGGAACATCTGAGTTAGCTGGAATGGGAGGAGCATTTTCTGTTTTAAGGTCTAAATTATTACTTTTTAACTTTGCAATGGGCTTGGGTATTCGCCAAATAGGCAAACTTGTTGCTGAGTCATCTAGAGTTAATGCAATGAGGACTGCTTTTGCAACTCTTTCTGGAGAATCGGATGGATTAACTGTTTCATTAAAAAAGATTACAGAAGCAACTAATAACACTATGTCTCAATTTGATTTATTTCAACAAGCAAACAATGCTATGATTCTTGGGGTAACTAAAAATTCAGATGAAATGGCAGAAATGTTTGACATTGCACAAAGACTTGGAAGGGCATTAGGAAAGGATACTGCACAATCAGTTGAGTCACTTGTAACTGGTATAGGAAGACAGTCAAGGCTTATGCTTGATAACATTGGTATTATAGTAAAGTCAGAGGAAGCATATAAAGCATATGCAGAAAAATTAGGTAAAGCAACAAAAGATTTAACTGATGCTGAGAAAAAACAAGCATTTCTTGAGGCAACAATGGAGTCTGCTAGAAAAAAAGTTGCTGATTTAGGAGATGAGGTATTAACAACTAGGGATGATATAAATTCATTTACTGCCGCTTCTCAAAACTTATCTGTTGCAGTAGGTGAAATATTATCACCTGCATTTGGTAAATTATCAAAAGAATCTGCTACTGTATTAAATAATTTAAGAGAATTAATTGAAATAACTACAAAAACAAAATCTGTTAATTTAGATTATTACGACACATTAACAGAAGGGGAAGAATTTGTAAAAGAATATGCAGAAAGATTTGACATAGTTATAGACCCTACTAAAACATTAATGGGTCAAGTAATTCAACTTACTGATTCTTTAAAGATTCTTAAAAGCGATGCTAACATTTTTAGTCTTCAAGTTTTTCACGATGCTTTAGATAACTCAAATGAAATGTTGGAAAAGTTACAGACTACAAGAGATAAATTTTTTAAGTCTGCTTTACCTGAAGGAGAAAGACCTCAAATAGATTTTAAATTTAATGCTCCTAGCAATATTGACGACGTTGCAAATGAAGTTATTGATGAATTTAATAAAGAAGTATTAGGGTTAACGATTGATGAAGATTTATTTGGAAAAGATGTTAGTGGTTTGTTTCTTAATAAACTTATTAAAGAAGAAAAAGAAAAATTTGATTTAAGAAAAATAGTTTTTAAAGATACAAAAGAATTTAGACTTCAACAAATAGATGAGCTTGAAAAAAGATTTCAACAAGCTGGATTAACTGAATTAGCTTATATTACTTATATAGAAAATGAAAAATTAAAAGTAGAAGAAGAATTTTTACAAAAAAAGAAAGAAAAACAAAAAGAGGCTTTAAAAGATGAACAAGATGCTATTAGAGAAATAGCAGAAGCAAATAAAACACTGTATGCAAATAATATAGAATTTCAAATGCTTCAAATAGATTTGCAAGCAGAAAAATTTAGAGAAATGAAATTAAATGAGCAGGCAATCACAGAGTTTACTGAGCAATCAAAAACAGAAACGATTTTAAAAAATCTTGAAGAGCAAAGTATATTATATAATTCATTTGTTGCTGGTTATGATACATTTATAGATAGTATAATAGATTTGGATATGTCATTTGAAAATAAGAAAAAAGCAATTTTAGAATCTACAGCTAGAGCATTTGTTTCATTTTTAGCAAATTTGGCAAAAGAACAATTAAAACAAGCTATTGCCAATGAAGTTATTGCAAAGGCATCTCAATCACAAGCTATTTTGTCTGCAAGGATAACTGGTGCGGCATTAGCCTCATCATATTCAACTTCAGCATCAATGGCTTCTACTTCAACATTTGGGGGTGCGGCGGCGGCAGGCTTAGCGGCTTCTACTGCAAGTGTTGCTAGTCATAAAGCAATGGCTTCAGCATCTTTTGAAGATGGTGGTTTAGTTGGTGGAAGAAGACACTCTCAGGGCGGAACTATAATAGAAGCAGAGCAAGGTGAGTTTGTAATGTCAAGAAATGCTGTGCAATCAATAGGGGTAGAAACATTGAATCAAATGAATCAAGGCAATGCAACTGGAATAACAATAAATGTGTCTGCTCCATTGGTAGATGAAACTATTTTAGACACTATAATTCCTGCTATTGAAGAGGCACAAAGGAATAACTTAGCATAATGGCTTACAGTAGTTCAATAAATTTAGGCAATATTAAAGAAAATTGGTTATTTAAACTGGGATATGACCATAGCTCATCAGATGGTCAGGGCGATGGTTCTTTTAGTCAAGTTTTGCAGGCAAATGGGTCAGCTAACTTAGTAGACGATTCTGGAGGGTTTTCAGATACTGCAACAAGTTTTACTGTAGATGATGGTGATGTTTTTAATGTTGGAGACCATATTAAAATAGACAATGAAATTTTGCTTATTACAAAAAAATCAGGAGATTTAATATTTATAAGTAGAGCTAGATTAGGTACTTCTGCCGATAGTCATAATGATAATTCATCAATATTTTGGAATAATTTTTTGGCACTTTCATTCTCTGATGTTGTTTACGAAGATTATTTTTATACTGGTGCAATTACAAACTCTCCATCTATTAGAGAAACAATTATTTTAAAAAACTCTACATCAAAAACTTCTAATATGTATATTGAAATACCAGATTTTATGTACAATGATTATTTAATTAGTAAAGAGTTATTTGGTGGGGCTAATAACTATATAAATCAAACTGTTTTAATATATTGCAAAATAAACGAAGATACCCCAACTCAAATAGGTTCTTACAGGGTAACAAATATATTTACAGATGGATTTAAAATAAAAATTACAATGGCATCTCCTCAGCCGTGGGATTTTATTACATTTCCGCAGGATACAACCTTGACTTCTAAAGTATATGTTCCTTATGTTGCAGGAGACTACACCCCTAATGATAGCTTTGAAGATACACCTGCTTTTTGCGATGCTAAATTATATCCAGTTCCTTCTTTGGGTGTAGATGAGAAAGTTATAAGAACATTAATGCCAAGAGCATATGGCTCATTATCAAACAGTCATATTAATATTTTTCAAGGAGGAGATGTTTTTTTACCACTTATGAGTTCTACTGGAGCTGAAAATGACACAACAAAAACTATTGAAAATCAAAATTGCCTTGAAACATTAACTTCTAGGTTAGCTGTAGGTAAAGTGTTTGCACACGAAAGTAGAAATCCAGCAGGAACAGGAACAGAGTTTACTAATACACATTTAGCATTTGATAGAGATATTGACACCGCCTCTACAGCATCAGTGACCAGTGGAAATAATTACTTACTAGGTTTTACAAGTGTTTCTGAAAAATGGAGTACCCATTCTATAAGAGTTGTAAGAATAAGGGCAAAATATAGCACTTCTGGGGCTTTTGATTTTAATATTTTTGATGAATCAACAAACAGAGGAACTGTTAATGTTACATTTTCTGCTGACACTTATCAAGCTCAAGATATTACTCTTATTTATTCTTCTAATAGTGATATAAAAGTTGGCACTCAATGGACTATTGTTGCTAATAAAACATCTGGCTCTAATGGTACTTTGTCTATTGGTTCTGTAAAGTTAACTATATATACGGCATTTGATTCAAGTGACAAAGATGAGCTAAAAAGGTTAGGGGATGAAAAGTTTTGGTATTCAGGTGGGAATGGAGTTAAGGATGCTTGGAGTGATACATCTGCTATAACTGAAATACACGAAACTCATAGAGATTTGCTTGTGAGATTTACAAATTTTTCTACATCCACACCTGAAGGATGGGGAAATGGAACTAATGATAACTTACTAGACCACGCAAAAGATTGGAAAATAAGATATTGGGAACTTGAACCTGTTTCTCTTAAATCTAAATTAGAAAAATTACAATATGAAGGTGGATTTATTTTTAGATATAGATTTGATGGTTCAGGTCAGTATGTGTTTATTAAAGATTCTTATTCATCTACAGATGTTACATTAAATAAAGAGGATATTTCTAAAGTCACATTAAGTCCTTCTGCTCTTAGCGAATTACTTACAAAGCAAGTAATAAAATATAGAAAGCATCCTGCTAGGTCATCTTATTTAACAGAAGTTGAATGTTCAAATAATACATCTAGAGCAAAATGGAACATACAATCTAAAGAAAATATTTCTACTGTTTCATTAGATGCGTATGTAGGTTCTGGGGCAGAAACAGATATTCCAACATCTCCTTCTTCAAATCCAAATGATGACTTTTATACATATTATGACAATATTTTTGGAGATATAAAATTAATTATATCTTGCGATATTATAAATCCTGCTAAATGGGTAACTGCTAATGATACATCAAATCCATTAAATCCTCTTGAAGTAGGTTCGGTTATTGATTTTGATAATACAAATATGTTTCCAAAATCTCCAATGGGTTACAACTCATCATCTTGGTCTGGTATAAAATTTATGATTACATCAATGACAAGAAAATTAGGATTAATTTCAATTAAAGCAAGGGAAATAACAAAGGATTAATAATGGGAACGCATAATAGATTTGGGACTCCTAGAGTCTACACAGATTTAATTTCATTTAATTTAGCAAATGGCTACAATAGTTTAAGCGATATTACAATGCTTCAAGATGATGGCTCTACTCCTGTTGCTTTTGACTCTGGTTCAAAGTCAAATATGTTTGATATGAAACCTGCTAACTATGCTAAAATAGATAGTACAAATCAATCATTTTATATTCAATTTGATACGTCTCTTTTTACAAATTCATTAGGAGAATCTAATTTTTTAGCAATACTCGGACACAATTTTCTTGATTCAGAATGTATGTTCAAGGTTCAAGTTTCAGATAGTTCTACTATGTCTAGTGGTGTCACATTAGTTTCTAGCTCTGATAATCATACTAAGGAAATAAATGCTACTCAAAGCACAATTAGTGGCAATACTGATTTTATAGAAGCTGACAACAATGGATGGACACTAATTACTTTTCCAACAATAACAGGGGCAAATCAATACCTTAGAATAACATTTAAAGATACTGGTGGGACATCGGCAGTTTTCGCATCAGACGTGGCTATAGGAAGCATAATGTATGGAGAGTATTTTGATTTTCCTAAAACTCCAGATTTAGACATAAAAACATCCGTTGAGTATCCAAATATAAAAGTGCAAAAATCATTAGGTGGCAATTCATATTCTAATGCAAGTTCTTTGTGTCAACCATCTTGGTACGCATCAATCCCATTTGGTCTTGATGCTGACACAAGCGGTGTTGGTTCAGAAACTTATTATTATTTAAAAAAGAATGGAAGGGTAAGTCACGAATTAAGTTTTAGCTATCTTAGTGATACAGATTTATTTTCAGAAGATTGGCACTCTACTACAGCTAGTAAGTGGTTTGATACACTTACAGTTCACAATTCTTTTTATCAAAAAATAATTGGTCAACATTTGCCTTTTTTGTTTACTATTGATAAAAATTCAACAAGTGAAGGAGATTATGGTATTTTTAGATTATTAGATAAAGGATTTTCTGCTACTCAAGTAGCAAGTCAAGTTTATAATTTAAAATTAAAAATTGAAGAAAGCTGGTAATTAAGGGTCAGGTATAACAATATTTAACTCTATGGCAGACCAACGCACTAACCTCTCAATAAAACTGGCAAACTCTTTTGTTGAGAGGGTCTTTGTGCTTTCTACTTCAAAATGATTTTTTATAGTAGCGTGCATTTCATTATCAGTATAACCAAGCTCTTCTGCTATTATCCTTACAGCGTTCCAGTAATAATTATTCTGCTGACTAGAACGTACACCGGTTTCTTTTAGCTCAATATAATAATCACCCTGTAACTTAGATATAACCTTGTCAAACTCCTCTCTATCTGTGAGGGTCATCTTACCATCTTTTATGTTACAAGGGAATCGCAGTCTGGACATATCTTTTCTTTCCAAAGTTTAATATCTGAAGAACTCCATAATTCATTCTGGAATATATTCCATTTCTTACGACACATAGGACACCACGATAAGTCTTCGTCTGCCCTTATTTCATCAGTCTTATGATTTTCTCTGTAATTAGTTTCTCGTATAGGAGTATCTAAGGCATCAATGACCCATTGTATAGAGCCAAACTTTTGCTCACTTTTTTTCTTCCCATTTCTTTTCATATATAATTCCACCCAGTAGTAATAAGTAATTCCGTGCATCCTGTATTCTGCCTGTAATTGGCTCTTCGGATACTTCACTGCCTGTGAGAACGTAATTGCGGATGGAATCCATATGTTTTAATAGATAAATAAGGCATACTTGCTCTGCATCAAGATTCATTCTTTCTCCAATGCTCTTGAAGTTCTTGAACTTATCTTCATCTGATACAGTATACTCTTCACCTTTAACTTTCATCAGACGATTCTCTTCTTTCTGCATCTTGTCTGACCATTTAAAGAAATCTTTAACTTTCACTTCTTACTCTTTCTGATAGTTCAGTTACTATAAGAAATGATATGCCAAAAAATAAAGACCAAAAGAACATACCAATCCCTAGCACAAGTATATTAGCAACCCACTCTGCTATATCAAACATAATCATTCTTTTTCTCCTTTAATTTCTGTAAGTGATGCTTTTTTAAGAAATTCAAATAAATTATTTTTTACTTTCTCAAGTAATTGCGTATCAACGCTATAAGCAATTTTTGGATTATCTATTTCATAAACTAATAAAGCGTATCTTCCTTTTAAACATTTTTTAAAATTCTTTAAAAGTTTTTTAGGACTTTTAAATTTCTTATCTAATAAATGATTTATTTTAAAGTATTCTTCATTGCTTAATGGTTCTAAACCAAGATTTAATACTTGTTGTAGTGCTATCATTATAATTCCTCTTCTTCTTTTCTCCATTCACTTACATCTCTGAGTTTTTCAATTACAATAACATTTTTTCCTGCAATTCTGTTATGTTTTATTTCAATTTCATCACTAATATTCCAACCTATGTCTTGCCATATTTCAGATGGTAGATTAACAATGCCACCGGATGCATTCCTTAACAAATATTTTTTCATTATATTTTATCCTCTATCCTATTTAGCCTAATGGTCATAGATGCCCAAAGACAAACCCAAAAAAATGTATTAAGTATCACATCAAACGCCTGTGTTTGTAGTGCTTCTGTTATGTAAAACCAAGTCATAGTATTCTCCTAGTTGTTAAGTCTTAACAAAGTTAGGCAGAGAGGTCGGATTGTCATTGATAACAGGAAGATGAAATTTCTTACTGTCTCTGCCTTTTTTTGTATTAATTGTTGCTGAGTTACATTACTGATTTTCACAGCACATACCTTATTAGTCAGTTTATCTCGAGTCCATTGGCATAGTAAACTCAGCATTAATTTTTTTGCCCCATTGGTAGCCAACCATTCACTGTCATCCTTTTTTCTAAACTCTTCTTTCCTATGGAAATCCAATATTCAGACAAGAGAATTTTTGTGTGGGGCAATTCTTTACCCCATTTCCTTTGCCATATCATCGATGCAAGTATTACATACTTCTGTACGGCAAACTGTACAATTGTTTAATTCTTCTAGGTCGCACAAAACATCATTGACTATGTCACTAATCTTAGCTAAATGCTTTTTAAGACCTATTGTTGAGAAGTCAGACATCTCTAGCTCTGTATAGCTCCATACATCTGACAACTTCTTTTGTATTCTATTTATCTCTGTTACTTGTTTCATTATGTTCTCCTAATATATGCCAATATACTAAATAAATTTACTATATGTCAAATGATTTCTCTTTAATTTTTTCTAATAAATCTTCACAATCGGCATCTTTGTATTTCATAAGAGTATTCTTACGCTCTTTCAACTCTTCATACCAAGAAATGCCACGCTTATCAATTGCCCACTCGACAAATTCTGCCGGAGTTTTATGGGCGGAGAACTTACTTGAAAAAACGTGGCATCCAACACACAGGCAAAAACCATTATCAACATCCCAACGTACAGCCCGTATTGAACGTGAGTAAAAGTGGTGGGCATTTAGGGGCTTCGTTTTGTGACAGGCTTCGCACATTCCATACTCTTTTACTTTGTCTGCCCACGCTTTGTCTAACTTGTTTGATAATGATTTTTTCACCTAGAACGGAAAATCGTCCTTGTCTTTGTTTGTGTGAGTGTCTGGAGTACCTTCCAGAACTTGGAGGAGAGCTTTCATATTTGCTTCAATTATAACTTGCTCTGCATCTGTTATTATAGTATGCATATCTTTTTTAACTGCCATATCAACTGCTAGTTTAAGGCATACTTGTTTGTGGATGTCGTGTGTTCTATCGTCAATTCCAAGCGTAGTGTTAGTGACATTCTTTACATTAGTCCCCTCTTCAGGTACAACATTCCAGACAGTCTTTCCACCTACCTCTTCTTTACGGATATTAACCTTGTCTCCCTTACGATAAAACCTAAGTTTATCATTAAGGTAGTCAGTAGCAAAGATTCCTTTCTCTACTCCTTCGTGCATCACTCCGTACAAATGCCAAGCACCATAATTATTAGTGCCTGTCTTTGGTGTGTTATACAAAAATTCTACGATATTGTCTGTATCTTTTTGTATCTTTAGTGTTTCGTTTTGGCTCATTGAGTCTCCTTGTGTTTTCTTGTTTTAAGTTCTATTTAATTGGAATTACTTTGCAGTTGTTACGCTCTAAGAGTTTGACCACCATCATTCTAATGGCATCAATCTCTTCCTGTGTTAAGTCTTCAGGGAACTCAACCCTGAACTTTCCTTGTGTTATCATACTGTTCTCCTAGTAATTTTCTGGCTTAACATTTAGTGTTAGTATTATTTAAATTGTTAATATTCTGAATAAACCAAACAAACAGTTAAGCCATTTCTAATTATATGTATTGCCTAAACACAATCTAACTAATTAAAAATATTAGTTGCAACTATTTACCAACTATAACTTCACCCCATAACGATGTTCTTCCGTTTACTATCTGTACTAAGTGTACTGTAAAGTATCCAGAGTGGTAAAAATCAACAATTGCAAATGCGTGTTGCCAGTTGTGTTCTCTGTTCCCTAACCATTCATTGGCATCAGCACTCATATCTTTCAGGCATCCTATTGACCACGCTGACTTAACTCCATCTATATGAGTGACAGAAGACTGCTGAATATCGTGATGATGTCCATACATAACATTCCCACCAAGACGAAGAAGATGATTTCGAGTGTGATTAATACCAGCAAAATGATGTCCGTGATAAAAGTTAAGTTTACCAATCTTGAGCATCTTTCCCAGCCTGTGATATTTATAACCACGTTGTCCCAATTTAAGAGCATTCTTAACCAAAAAACCCGTAGCAAGGTAGGGGTTTTCTTCAACAAATCTATTAAGCCAGTCTTCGTGGTTACCTTCAACAAAATGCCTCTCCTTTACGTTTGCTTTGTCAAGCGATTCATCGATTATATCCATACCCTCGTTTACCTTTTTAATCTCTTCAGTAACAAAAGGCAGTTGGTATTCTAATGGTGGTCTCTTCTTCTTCTTCCATTGCCAATGAGAAACTGAACTCCATTCTCCTGTGTCTCCTAAGTCAATATAACCATCTGGTTTTATAATTTCTATAGCTTGACAAACAACACTTATAGCTTTCATATCAGCTAATGGAAAGTGTTTGTCAGGAGTAACTATGTATCTTTTTACTTTCATACTATCTCCGCATTAAGCCACTTGTCCAATGCTTTTTTCCATTGGTCATATGTAGCTTGGTTGTTGTTGTATTTAACCCACACCACATCAAATTCTTCCCATAATCTATCCCTCATTTCACTTAAAAAGGGTGTCTTGGGTGTCGTTGTTTTTGTTTTGTGTATTCTTTTTAAAAATATCTTCTTTAATTCTTGATGTGTAGGTTTCATAATTGCCTGTTCTTATGTTGTAATTTAACTTTGCCGGTTCACTTCCCGATGTAGGTTTTCCATTTTTATACTGAAATCTAATTTTATGAATATGGACTCCAACATAATCATCATCCTCTGAACGATGTCTGTGAATTGTAATGGCGTTATCCGCTTTATTAAACCAGTTTGCTGAACCTGAAATGTCGTAAGGACTTGGAACAACTGGTTTTCTATTAGCATCGTTCTCCATCTTTCTAGGGTGAGCGACTACCCATATATGTATCTCATTCATTTTGGCAAATGTATTTAACTGAGATAAAACCCTACTAACATAATTAGTCTCATTTTCCCCATCCCCAAACTTATGCTCTATGGTATTCCAAGGGTCAATTATAAGACCATTCAAGCCATATCTATAATTCAATACCTTGGACTGTTCCATTATAGACTCTATCGTTACTGATGATTCTTGAGTGCCTATAAATTTTATATGGTCATTTAAAACATCCATACTAGCTCTAGCTACATCCTCAGACATTTTATCATCTCCCCAGAATGCTTGTCTTGAAAACTTTCCTACAAGTTTTAACAAATGATGTTTAACAGGAAAATTCTCTGCTGAAAATATACCAAACTTCCAACCATACTTTTGAACCATATTAATCATCAAGGCATCCATCCATTCTGATTTACCCATATTAGGGACACCGGTTACTACAGAAACTTCAGATAAGCTAACCCTATAATGGTCATCAAGGTCTTTCCATCCTGTTGATAAACCTAAATGTTCAGGCTTATTAAATAAATCAATAGCCTCATCAACAACGTCCTCAATCATAATCACCCCGTCTATGGGATACGGGTACGCATTGCTTACTATCTCCAATATACGCTCCTCACCATACTTAGACAAGACCTCATTCATATCCTTGCAATCATCTGGGTAATTAACCCTACAGCATTTTTCACGACCTATACGCCTAGATAACTCATCTCTTAGGTGTAACCCTGCCTTATCTGAATCCGTGCATAATATGACCTTCTCAGCGTTCATTAAATGCTCTTCTGCTGATATAAGATAGCTAAACTTTCTATCGCTAGGATTACTTCCGGGTGCAGTAGCCCCATCTGGTACAGATACAACATTTGTAAATCCGGCTTGTACCAGAGAAAGAGCATCCATTTCTCCTTCTGTAATTATAATAGTCTCCATTCCTTGCATATGGTCAAATCTATAGAAACATTTTTCAGCATTCTTTTCCTGTCTAAACTTTTTATCTGCCGTTCTTGATTTGATGTTGACTACTTCGCCACCTTTATAAAAAGGAAATTGTATCCATCTCTTATCGTATCCTATCTTAGCATCATCTACTACTGCCCTAGTTATCCCTCTGTCTTCAAACCATTGATAGACGTTCTCAGGTAAATTAGTTGTGGGTGGTTTAGGCTTTATGACCTCTTGCACTTTATGTGTTTTCTTTATTTTGTTCAACGACCCTTTCCACCCACAATGATGACAATGCCAAACTCCCTCATCTATATTAACAGACAGGCATTTATCTGATGTTTTTCTCCTACCATTTGAACACTCAGGACAAGTAGTCTTTTCTTGCCCTGAAGTATCCCTTAAATAAATTCCGTTCTCCTCGAAAGTCAT